>Ga0255176_1000893_pt1 | contig 8541 bp, 10 predicted proteins | sample Atl_Atlam_RepA_8_2_FD_183622 | JGI IMG/M metagenome (GOLD analysis project Ga0255176, IMG submission 183622) | Freshwater microbial communities from Altamaha River, Georgia, United States - Atl_Atlam_RepA_8d | ecosystem: Environmental > Aquatic > Freshwater > River | place: USA: Georgia... | reverse complement strand
GTAGGTTTAAAAAAACGCTCTTTTATTCTACTTGCAATAATACCTATTAATCCCTCATGCCAAAATTTATTAGAAACTAATATTATTTCATTACTATTTTCTTTCTCTGCCAGTAAATAGGCCTCATTCAAGATATCTTCTTCAATTGATTTTCTTTTTTTATTTAAGGAATCTAATGTTGTAGCTATTTCATAACTTTTTTTAGGATCTTCTGATGTGAGTAAATTTGCGCCAAGATCAGACTGCCCTATTCTTCCACCCGCATTAATCCTAGGCCCTAATAAAAATCCAATGTGATAGGTATCTGGGCTTTCTTTTATATCAGCAACATCAATTAAAGTTTTAATACCTAAGTTTTTTCTTTTCTTAAGTATTTGTATTCCTTGATAAACAAATGCTCTGTTTAGATCTATTAATGGAACGACATCGCAAATTGTTCCAAGAGCAACCAAATCTAAATAATCATATAAATCAGGTTCATTAATATTTTTTTCCTTATAAAATTTACTTTCTCTAAGAGAACGGTTTAAGGCGACAATAAATAAAAAAGAAACTCCTGCTGCACATAAATAACCAAGATTTGATTTATCATCTAATTGATTTGGATTTACTAGAGCTTTGCATTTAGGAAGTTTAATTTCTGCTTGATGATGATCAATAACTAAAACTTCAATATTATTTTGATTAGCATATTCCAGCGCCTCAAATGATGAAGTTCCGCAATCAACCGTTATTAAAAACTCCCCTTTTTTATCAATAATATTCTTTAATGAATTAACTGAAGGTCCATAACCATCAACTTGTCGATCTGGAATATAAATAAAAAAATTGGAGTAAATATTTTTTAAAAAATTAACAATAATTGCAGTGGATGATGCCCCGTCCACATCATAGTCCCCCAAAATACAAATTCTTTTATTTTCTTTAATAGCTTTAATAAGCGTATCCACTGCAAGATCCATGTCTTTTAAGACACTTGGATTTGGCATCCATTCTTTAATTTTAGGATTTAAATAAGACTGACAGTTCTCAAAAGTAATTTTTCTTATCGATAATAGTTTTGATAAAAAATTATCAATTCCTAATTTTTGAGAAATTTCTAATGCTAAATTTTCGTTGTAATTGGATAAAATCCACTCTTTACCAGTGATGGACTGGTACTTCATATTTTAAATTTATTAATAATTTTTTTATTAAGATTTGATGCGTGATGTAAAACAAAGGTTTCTGATTGATAAAAACCATCATCTAAAATCTTAATCCCTTGAAGCAAATCTCCACCGGTAACACCAGTTGCGCAAAATAAAACATCATCTTTTACAATATCATTTATATAATATTTTTTTTTCAAATCTTTTATTCCCATCTTTTTAGCCTTTTCAACTTCATGATCATTGCTCAAAACTAATCTTGCTTGAAACTGACCTCCTAAACATTTGATCGCAGCAGCAGCAAGAACTCCTTCTGGCGCTCCTCCAATCCCTAAATATATATCAATATTAAATTCTTCTATGCCTGCATAAATTGCTCCAGCCACATCGCCATCAGAAATAAATTTAATTTTAGTTCCTAATTGTTTTGCATCTTTAACAATGTGATCATGTCTTTCTCTTTCCAAAAGACATATGGTTAATTTATCTGGAGTTGTATTTTTAAAATCTGCTAAATTTTTAAGATTTTTTGCAATGCCAAAATCAAGATCAATTACCCCTTCTTTAATATTTTTTCCAACTGCGATTTTTTCCATATAGGTGTCTGGGGCATGTAATAAATTATCTTTTTTTGATACTGCAAGCACAGACATTGCATTGGGTAAATTTTTTGCAGTTAAATTTGTTCCTTCTAATGGATCAACCGCGATATCCAATTCCTCGCCAATACCTGTTCCGACTAATTCATTGATATAAAGCATGGGCGCCTCATCCATCTCTCCCTCGCCAATAACAATTTTTCCTTTCATAGGAATGTTATTTAGAAACAATCTCATTTTATCTACGGCCGCTTGATCGGCTGCAATTTTATCGCCTTTGCCTTTTAATAATGAGGATGCGTATGCGGCTTCGCTAGTGGTTTTTACAAAAAGATCTACAAAACCATTCTTGATAATCATAATTTCTTTTCATTTCTAATTCTGATCATCGTAATTTTTTTACTAATAAATTTTTCTTTTGAAATTTTCTTTAATGCTAATTTCATATTCTTCTCTTTAGCATTATGAGTAATAATCACTAAATTCGCATATTTAAGGTTACTGAAAGGTTGCTGTAATATGCTCTGAATAGAAATCTTATGTTTAGATAAAACAGATGTAATTTTAGATAAAACCCCAGGTTTGTCTTTAACAACAATTCTTAAATAAAATTTACAAATGTGATCATCAAAATCAAACATTTTAAATTCTTTTGCATCTGAAAAATTAAATCCAAAAGGTAAAGTGATATTGCCTTTTAGAATTGAATTTAAATCCGAAACAATAGAAGAAGTTGTCGGACCTTTGCCAGCGCCAAGACCTTGATAAACTATTTTACCAACTGGATTTCCTTCAACCATAATTGCATTATGGGCTCCACTAATCTTAGCAAGATCAGAGTCTTTTGAAATAAGACAAGGATGAACTCTTTGTTTAATTTTATTGTCAATAATTTCTGAAATTCCAAGTAGTTTAATCTTATATTTAAACTTATTTGCATACTCCACATCCTCAAGATCAATCTGCTCTATACCTTCTGTTAAGAAACTTTTATTAATTATTTTAGTTTTAAAACAAAGTGCACTTAGGATTGATATTTTAGATTTAACATCATCACCATTAAGATCTAATTTTGGATTCGTTTCTGCGTAACCCAGTTTTTGAGCATTTAACAAAATTTCTTTAAAACTTTTTTTAGTTCTTTCAATTTCAGTTAAAATAAAATTTGTTGTTCCATTTAATATTCCATAAATATGAAACAATTTATTTCCAACCAAACTTTCCTTGATTGATTTAATAATCGGAATTCCTCCGCCAACAGAAGCCTCGAATAAAAGATTCACTGAGTTTTTTTCAGCAATTTTTGCAAGTTCATTTCCATGTTTAAATATTAAAGCTTTATTTGCTGTAACGACATGTTTGTTATTATTTAATGCGGCAAATACTAATTTTTTTGCAACTCCATCCGGTCCACCGATGAGCTCAATAATAATATCAACATCGTCTTTTTTTACTAATGATAAAGGGTTTTTAACCCACATTTTCTTTGGAATGCTAAATCCTCTTTTTTTGCTAATCTTTTTTGCAGAAATATATTTTATTTGGTAAGTCGAATTTGTATTTTTCTCTATAACTTTTTTATTTTTTACAAGGTGTCTGTAAACTTCTGAGCCAATATTTCCCAAACCAACAATTGCAATATTATAATTATCTTTAAAATTCATTACTCTAATCCTACAGTTTCTTTCAGACCTAATCTTATATTCATATTTTGTATTGCTTGTCCCGCAGCTCCTTTAACTAAATTATCAATAGAACTGACAATAATTAATTGATTTTTATATCTACCAGAGAAAATATTAATATTACAATTATTAGTATTATTAACATCATTTGTATTTACAAATTTTCCATAAGGTAAAACTTTTACAAAATTGCTATTTTTATAAAATTGACTCAAATATTGGTGAATTTTTTTTACACTCATATTCTTTTTAAGGTCTGCATAAATCGTAGTTACGATTCCTCTAAAAGTTGGAATTAAATGAGGAGTAAATTCAATTTTTAAATCCCCAGAAACTTTACCAAATAATTTTAAACCCTGATCAATTTCAGGCATATGTCTATGGTGACCCACTCCATAAACTGCAATATTTTTATTAATATTTGGATATAGTTTTTTATCAGCAGTTTTTTTACCAGCTCCTGAATAACCTGATTTAGAATCTATAATTATTTTTGATGTTTTGATTATTTTTTTTAATAACAAAGGAATAAGTGCTAGCTGAGCTGAAGTTGGATAACATCCTGGGCAAGAAATTATATTACTTTTTTCAATATCTTTTCTTGCAAATTCAGAAAGTCCATAAACTGAATATTTTTGATTATCTGCAGCGTAATGTTTTAAGCCATACCATTTTTCATAAACTTTAACGTCTGAAAATCTAAAATCAGCTGATAAATCAATTAAAATATGATGCGGAGAAATAGTATTCGATAATAATTGCGCTTCACCATGCGGTAATGCTGAAAAAATAATATCAACATCACTTAAGTCCGCTTTATGAATATCGCTTATTAAAGGTAATTTTTTTTTAATTTTATTTTTTAAAAAAGAATTAATCGATTTACCAATCGATCCTCTTGAACATAAATATTTAAGATTTACGAATTTGTGATTACTTAATATTTTGATTAGTTCTAGACCAACAAAACCTGAGGCTCCATTAATTAAAACGTTATATTTGTCAGACATGATCTGTATTTATAAGAAGTTGTAAATGACTTAAAGACTAAAATTAGTCTAAGTAGACTATCGTTTAGAAAACTGAAATCTTCTTCTGGCTTTTTTCTGACCGTATTTTTTTCTTTCAACTTTTCTTGAATCTCTTGTTAATAACTTTTCTTTTTTTAATGTTTTTCTTAATGCTCCATCTAAAACATACAAAGCTTTAGAAATTCCTAAAGATACAGCCCCTGCCTGACCAGTTAAACCGCCGCCCTTAACGGTGCAGTTAACATCATAACCATTAACTTTACTGATAACATTAAATGGCTTCTCAATGCTTAGTTGTAGAACGGGACGTTTAAAATATTCATTATATTTTTTTCCATTTACTACAATTGATCCAGATCCAACTTTTAACCAAACTCGAGCTATAGAACTTTTTCTTTTTCCAGTTGCGTAAAATCGATTATCTGAAACAGCTAAACTTTGAACCATATATTAATTTAAATAATTTTTTTTATTCATAGATTTAAAATCAAAATCTATTGCTTTTTGAGTTTCATGAGGATGTTTATCATCATTGTAAACTTTTAAATTTCCAAGTTGCTTTCTGCCCAATGGACCTCTTGGCAACATTCTCTTCACAGCTAATTTAATAATTCTAGAAGGATCTTTTTGAAGAATTTTATCTGGAGTTGTTTCTTTTACTCCGCCTGGGTAACCAGTATGTTTATAATAAATTTTTTTAGAAAATTTTTTTCCTGTAAATTTTATTTTTTTTGCATTTGTTACAATAACAAAATCTCCATCATCCATATTAGGTGTGAAGCTAGTTTTTTTCTTTCCTCTTAAAATTTTAGTAATTTCAGAAGCTAATCGACCAACAATTAAATTTGTTGCATCGATCTTATACCAATTTTTTTTAACTTCTTTTTTTTTTATAAATTCAGTCATAATGGAACGGAATAAATATATTTTGCCTATAATTATGTCAAATAGATAAAGGTAAATTTTATTATTTTTGCGAGATGGATACTTGGTAAAATAGATAAATTATCGAAAAAAGTAAAAATATTGATCCTAACTGATGAAGACTAGCAAAATATATTTTAAAACCACTAACCAAAACTAAAACACCGAGTAGTACTTGAAAAAGTATTGCAGAAAAAACTAAAAATAAATACTTAATTTTTACAATTCTATTTTTAAATAAAAAATAAAAAATAAAACTAAAAATCAATATTATAAAATAAGCAATGACCCTGTGTAAGAATTGAACATGAGAAGGACTAGAATAGGATTTTGCATCTGAAAATTCTTTTATAAAAACATCCTCCGGTACAAAATGTCCATTCATTAACGGCCATGTTTGATATATTTTTGCAGCATCTAATCCTGAAACAAAAGCTCCAATAACAATTTGAAGATAAACAAGAATGAGGAAAAAAATAATCAAATAAGAATTAATATTTAAATGAATTTTTTTTACATTTCTAAATAATATCGAAAAGAATATAAGTGATAAAATAATTTGAGCTCCTAACAGATGGATTGATAATCTAAAATGACTAACGTCTGTCTTTGAAATTAATCCACTTTTAACCATATACCATCCTAGAAATCCTTGAAAAAAAAATAAAAATGAAATTATTGAATAAAGAACAATTTGTTTAAAAGTTAATAATTTTTTAATTAGAAAATAAATAAAGGGCAAAATAAATACTAACGAGGCTAATCTTGCCAATATTCGATGAATATATTCCCACCAAAAAATATATTTAAATTCTGCTAAAGACATTCCAAAATTTATTTCTTTGTATTGGGGAATTTTTTTATATAACGAAAAATACTCTTCCCATTTTTTCTCTGTAAGCGGTGGTAAAATTCCACTTAATATTTCCCAATTAGTGATTGAAAGACCAGATTCAGTTAAGCGAGTAAGACCGCCGATAAAGATAAGTGATGAGACTAAAAATAAAGATAAATATAACCAAATAGAAATATAAGTATTATTTTTATTTAGATTATTTATGTTTAGCATTATAAATTAATAATTAACTTATCCTTATTTTAAAAACGTTTTAATGTCGCAAAAAAAAATCAGAAAAATTCGCTCTACTATTGATACTATTGATAAGCAAATTATCAAACTACTCGGCCTAAGAAAGAAACAGGTCCTTAAAATTGCAAAATATAAAAATAAAAGAACAATCGTTGATAAAAAAAGAATTAATCAAATAATGAAAAGGATTAAAGCGGAAGCTAAAAAAAATAAAATTGATTTTATACTGGTTAAAAACTTCTGGAATAAATTAATTCAATATTCAATAAAACTAGAAAAAAAAATAGTTAAATAACTATTATTTGCTGTGAGGAGGAAGTTTCTTTTCAACAAACCACTCATGTTTACGTGTTGAAGGATTGTATTTTTTTACTCGAAGTTTAATTTTAGCTTTTTCCCCTGCCGATGGTTTTTTAACATAATAGTTAAAAGCGCTATCTGGTTTTAACTCTGGAACTAATCTAACTTTTACTGATGTTTTTTTTGCCATTTTAAGAGAGGTTTTTTATTTCACTAATAATTTTTTTAATTCTAATTAACTTTTCTTTTTTGTTTAATAAATCGTTAGTGCTTATATCTTTTCTCGCAAAATCGTCAACTTCAATATCGTTAATATTATTTTCTATTATTTTTTTTGCACCTTTTATAGTGAGACCTTTATCTTTTAGAAGATATTGAATTTTTTTTAAAAGCTGAACATTCTCAGGAGTATAATATCTTCTTCCTTTTGCTCTTAATTTTGGCTTTAATTGTGGAAACTCTTTTTCCCAAAATCTTAAAATATAAGTTTTTGCTTTACCCGTTTCTAATTCAATAAGATTTAATTCTTTGGCTACTTCCCCTATTGTTTTTAAAGCCTCAGCTGACTTCTCCGACATTTATGTTTTTATTAATTTTGCTTTTTAAAATTTTAGAAGGCTTAAAAGTAACAACGGTTCTGCTAGAAATAATCTTTTGCTCTTTTGTCTTTGGATTTCTGCCTATTCTTTCATTTTTATGACGAATATTAAATGAACCAAAATTAGCTATCTTCACTTTATTTTTTTTCTCAAGTTGTAAGGTAATAAACTCAAAAATATCGTCAATAAAATTTGAAGCCTCAACTTTAGAAATTCCTAGTTCTTTATAAACTAGATCGGACAAATATTGTCTTGTGATAGTGGTTGTCACAAATATTTATTTATAAATTTTTTTGTATTTGTTCCTGCAAATTACCATTTAAAATATCATAGCACAATTTAATAGAATGATAAAAACCAACATAATCTGTGCCTCCATGACTTTTTACAACCGGTGATGTAAGTCCTAAAAATATTCCACCATTATACTTTCTTGGATCTAAATCATCTTTAATGCTGTTAAAAATTTTAAAGGATAATAGGTAAATAAATTTTGAATACCAAGATTTTAAAAACTTTTCTTTAACTAAAGCTGCAATATATTTTGCAGTTCCCTCTGCTGTCTTTAAAGCGATGTTTCCTGAAAAACCGTCGGTGACGATTACATCCGCATTACCATCCTTGATATGATTTCCCTCAATGAAACCGTTAAATAAAAAACTATCACTATTAATCTGCCTAAGTTCTTGCAAACTTTTCTTTAATAAATCACTCCCTTTGCTGTCTTCACTGCCAATATTTAATAAGGCAACGGTTGGTTTTTCTTTTTTAAAAACAGCTCTATACAAAGCTGCTCCTAATTTCGAAAAATCTACTAAATTTTTTATACTACAATCAATATTCGCTCCTAAATCTAAAACTACACTCAATCCTTTATGAGATGGCCACATCGATGCTAATGCAGGCTTATCAATGCCTTTCATAGTTTCTAGAATTAATCTCGACATTACAAGTAAGGCCGCTGTATTTCCTGCTGATATAGCAATATCTGCATTTTTATTTTTTAATGCAGTTAAAGCTAACCACATGCTAGAGTTTTTTCCATTTTTAACAGCTTCTAAGGGAGATTCATTATCTAGTACTTTTTCATTGGTATGAACAATAGTGCTCGAAGGTCCAACTAAAGGATATTTCTCTAAAATAGGATTTATTAAATCTCTAT
>Ga0255176_1000886_pt1 | contig 8564 bp, 13 predicted proteins | sample Atl_Atlam_RepA_8_2_FD_183622 | JGI IMG/M metagenome (GOLD analysis project Ga0255176, IMG submission 183622) | Freshwater microbial communities from Altamaha River, Georgia, United States - Atl_Atlam_RepA_8d | ecosystem: Environmental > Aquatic > Freshwater > River | place: USA: Georgia... | reverse complement strand
AAATTCGTGTATCTAATAGTGCAAGATATACCGGTGATTTTACTCCTCCAGCCTCAGCATTTACCAATGATGCCAATACATTATTATTGATTCACGCCAATGGCACCAATGGATCGACTACAATCACTGATGATGCTGGATCAACTAGAACAGCCAAGACTATGACAATGGTTCAAAGTTCCTTGTCTACCACACAGGCAAAATTTGGCACAGCATCTCTAAGAGTAGATGGCACAGGTGCTGATTATGTCTGGACAGGCGACAGCGACGATTGGGATCTTCAAACAGCACCTAGAACATTTGAAGCCTGGGTCTATATCAATTCATTCACTAACATTTCTAGAAACTCGCCAAACCATTTACCTAAATTAATGGGTCATATGGATCAAGCAGGATCAGTATTTTGGTCATTTGGACCTAATACTGATCAAGGTATGAGTTTTTATTATTGGTCAGGAACCAATAATTGGTTCCATTCTACTACAAAAGATCTAGTCACAGGTCAATGGTATCATATGGTTTTAATCAATGCATCTAATGTTGTTAAAATTTATGTGAATGGAGTTGAATACATTAGTGCCACTTTAACTAATACACCTAGCAAAGGTGGAACTAATTTTGCCATTGGTGCAGAATTTGGTCAATGTATGGATGCCTATATTGATGAAGTCCGCGTAAGCCACGTTAATAGATATACCTAAGGAGATCTAGGTGGATCAATTCTACTTTGAAGAAGGCTATACAGAAGCCCGATATTTTGTATATGTTGCTGATGCACAAATAGGTCTAGCACCATATATTGAATATGGATACCTACCTCCAAACTTCTTTGAAGATAGAGGTTCTCTTGCTGTCTTATATTGTGATGCAGAAATTGTGGTTGGTATGCTTATTGAAGCACAATCATATCAATCAAGTCAATTTACATTATCTGCACAGGTAAGCAAAACCGTTGATGCACAAGCAGCCTTTAGCAGTCAATTTACTCAAACTGCTATTGGTGCTCGTGGACGTGATATCGATCTCTTTGCATTCTCCGATGCGGCTATTACTGCACAGGTTGATCGCATTAGAGACACAAATATTACAGCATCTTCAGTGTTTGATGTAGCCACGGACTTTGTAGTCAGCAGAAGTGCGGATAGTGATGTAGATGCTATCTTCTCAGCCATAGTTAATGGACTACGCAGCCGCGATGCTAATTTAAACGCACAGGCTGCGTTTTCTTTTGCTGCCACAATAGAAGTCACAAAGACAGTTGATATAAATGTTAACAGTCAATCTACAGTAACAGTCACAGCAGACAAATTTAGAGCGTTTGGTGCAGATCTTTCTGCTGTTAATCAATTATTTGCTGATGCACAAAGAACTAGAGAATCTGCTGTTAGTGTTGTCTCTGAATTTACTATCCAAACACAGGGTAGGCAGATACGTGATGCTCACCTAACAGGCACAGGAATTGCATCTTTAGACTGTCAGGCAATTAAACTTGCTGTTGGTCAATCTAATATTCAATCTGCATTTACGCAGACATTCTTAGGTGGCAAACTTAAAACATCTCAATCGCAGATGTTTGCCTATGCTTCTATATTTGTTTCTAGAAAAATTGCTGATGTTAGACCACGCAATTTACCAATAACAACAAATACCTTTAGTTATTATGACAATTCGTTGGCCAAGTTTGGCACACACAGTTGGCATCCACAATCTAGTTTTAGTTATTATTTTGATAAAAAATTAGGCAATGCGGTTACAGGTAGTCCTGATAATATTCCAATCAATCCAGGAGATAGTTTTGTATTAGAAGGATATGCATACTTTAATAATATCAATAGCAATCAATTATTTGTTAGAGTAGCCGGTGTTCATTTTGAATTAGTCCGCACCAATACTGTATTTCAAGTAGGTATTTTACAGTCTGATGGCAATTATGGTTATTTGCCATCTGCTATTAATGGGCAAACTTTTATCAATAATTGGGCACATATATTGTTGGTCAGCGACGGCACTAGATTCAGTGCCTATTTGAATAATGTTAGAAAATTTACCACAACTACCTTGCCAACAAATTATTGGAATGGTGGAGTTTTAATCCAATCTAATGGTGGTGGTGTATGGCTTGATGAATTAAGTTTCTGGAAAGGAACTACCTTAGGTTATAATCCAAGCAATTCTACAATCACAGCACCAACTTCTGCAAGAACAGATAGCCAATATGCTCAAGGCATTTGGCATTTTGATAATAATGGCTTTGATGATTATCAAACATTTACACAGACCTTTGATGTAACTGCAAATCTACAGGGTCAATTTACTCAGGCAGTATCTGCAAATTATGTTATTAGACCTAATATTGCAATTTCAGCACAGGCTTCTGTTTCTGCTGTAATTGGCAAACTAGAAGAAATAAATCTTATAGCATTTAGTAATGGTGCATTATCTGCCGATGTAAATGTCCAAAGAAGTGCTGCCAGCGAAATTAGTTCTACAGCATCTATCACAGCATCTCAAGATAGATTCAGAGACAATACCAGTTCATTAAATTCACAGGTAAATGTTTCTGTATCTGTTGATAGATTTAGAAATGCAGAATCAAATACCTCAGCAATATCAACGGTTAGCGCATCAGTAAATCGAACTGTTTCTGCAGATTCTTCAATTACAGCCATATCAAATATATCTGCTGTAATTGGCAAATTAGAAGAAATTGTATTAACTGCATTTACCAACGGATCATTAACTGTTGATGCTGTTAAAACTGTAGATGCTAATTCTAATCTTCAAACATCTACAACAATAACTGCTAATGCAGTTAAGACTGTTGACAGTCAAAGTTCTGTTAACAGTAGTTTTGCTATCTCCGTAGACAATTATAGAATTAGATTTGCCAACAGCAATCAATCCAGTGAATTTACTGCCAATATTTCAGCACAGTCAACAATAGGCATAATTGCTGTTATCTCTACGGCATTTGTAGTTAACAAGACCTATTTTGAATATCAAGGTGATTATCTAGAGCCAGGTTATTTTGAACAGTTTGAAGTTATCGTCCAGAAAACTGCTCAAGGTATAGCCAACCTAGCCACACAGGCATCATTGACTGCCAATATAGGCGGTAGTTTCTTTGCACAATTAGTTGCTACATCAGTGGCTTCTGTATCGGCCACTGTGGTCAAGACAGCCAGTGCTAACATCAGTGCCAGTGATGCATTTACTCAAACCACAACGGCACAGAAACAGACTGTATCATCTGCGTCTCTGAACAGCAATTTTGCTCTGGTATGTATTGGCGTAACTGCCTCTGAAATTAATATGGTGGCGTTTGCTAATGCCACATTGACCGCAACACCAACAGCAACAAAACCATTTGCAGCCTCATTGGCCAGTCAGGCTACGGTTGTTGCTGAAACTTTTGATAGTTTAAATGCCAATGCACAAGCAGATATTGATGCGGCATTCGCACAGTCTACTCAGGCAGTAAAAACAGTCAATGCTGTTATTCAAACTGAAAGTATTGCTTCATCACTGACCATAGCAGTTAAAGATGTAGCGGCGGACGTAGTCTGCGAGTCACAGTTTACTACATCTATACAGGCAGTTAAAATTGTTGATATTGTTAGTGCGGTTCAATCTACTGCAGGATTAAATGCTGTAATCAATGTCAGCAGATCAGCGGCGTCTGCAATAATTTCTACAGCATCTATTTCAATAGAGCCAACAGTAGTAGTTGATGCCGTAATCAGCACACAGGCAGTGGCCACTGAATTGGTGGCAGTGGCTAGAGTTGCCGCGTTCTTTATTGATGCAAGTGTATCTTCTACGCTAACTGCCGGAATAAATGCAGTCAAGGCAGCATCTAGTGCTATTTCCGCAGTATCTGCTGTTAACGCTACGGTAAATGTTGTTAGAAGTGCTAGTTCTACACAGTCAGCACAGGCAACTGTTATTGCTATTGGAGCCAATGTCAAAGGATTCAGTGCCGCATTTGTATCAGCGATGAGTTTTGTGGTCTCTATCAGAGATCTACGCATTGACGAAATTGAGTATCGTATTCCTGGTGAAGGTTGGGAATATACTATTGGCAGCGAAACAAGAATTCACGTGATCCAAAGTGAAACAAGGTTGCGTGATATCCTAACAGAAACTGCACTGAGAACCATCGGCAGTGAAACAAGAATATATAACATAGAATAAGGAGAAAATTATGGCCACAGCACGTTCAGGTTTTGAACAGACCATACAAGGACTAACAATCCAAAAAGACACAGAAGCACAATTAATCTATACCTTTGATTGGGTAGATTGGTTGCCAGCAGGAGACAGTATTGCCACAAGCCTATACACTATCACTGCTCGTGCCAATGATCCAGATCCATTAGCCATACATAGCCAGGGCCGTTCAGGCACTAAAACCTATGTAGAACTTAAAGAAGGTCAGGAAGGCAAGACCTATATCGTTACCTGCAAGATTACCACAGCCAATGGCCTAGTTGATCGTAGAAACTTCCGTGTAAAGGTATTGGCAAGGAGCGCATAATGAGTGATCTAGCAGAAACTACTGAAATTGAAAACGAAAGTCTCCCGGCCCACGTATCAATCTGCAGTCAACGCTACAAACAGTTAGAATTAAGATTGATTACCCTGGAGGTTAAAATGGAAGGTGTTCAAAAAGAAATTATTGATGGACAGCGTTCATTAAAAACTACCATCATAACCTCAGCAGGCAGCATTGTAGTTGCACTCATAGGTGTGATAGGAACCATTTTAATGAAGTTTTAATTTGTAGTCTGATAACTATGAATAATGAAGCAAGAAGATTTCAAACAAAAACTGTCAGAGGTAGCAGAATGGAAGATTCCAGAGACGCCTCGCGAAACCAGCCTAAACGCTAAAAAGAAAAGAGGACGCAAATCAAATGAAGATGAATATATGGAACTTCGTGAAGAAATGTTTTACGAAGAATTTGGAGGAGTCAATCCAACCTACCCCCCAATGCTCACCAAACTCAAAAGATCTGCCACAATCTGCGACGACTGTGGAGACCATTGCCCCAACGGTCGTGAAAAAGAAGCGAAACTACACCAAAAGAACGGTAAAAGAGTCTGGCGACAAAAATGCCTAACCTGTAATCGATTTCAAAATCCATTTACAGGCGAATTCAATCTCACTGGCACAGCGGCTTCAATCAAGTTCAATGACTTTATGCGTGAAACCAAAGGTGTGTATAAAACACAGGGCAATGAACGCAGAAAAGAAGTAATTACTAATAGTGCAGAAAAAACTGTGATCGAAAATGATCAAGAAAAAATCGTTTTCTACCACGAAAAAAACACAGACATATAAATACATTTAGCAGACGGACTAAACCTAAGTTTATTGCCATTTACTTAGTAATCCTGAGATGAGGCTGTCACTTCATTAACTCCAATAGTTGCTACCGTCTGTTAGAAGGCCCCCGCCCTGGGGGCTTTCGTTTTTCTGCAATGGCAAAACAGTCTCTTTTAAACTGGTTTTTTAGGTGTTATACTAAATAACATAGACAGCACTTAAGGAACAAATGGCAATTACAACACTAACCAAACACGATCACCATCAAGTCAGGATACACTTGACCAAAGGGCAGGGTCCTCATTATGCGGCTCTGCGTTGCGTAGATTGCAATCTGCACATCCAATGGCTGAATCAAAATCAAACCTTGGCATTGCAAGAATTAGGTGTCAAAGTCAAAATAAACTTAACACAAGGATAATATATGGCAAAAACAGCAAAAGATGTTCTTGATCAGATAACAATGATTAATAACATCAACTACTATAACAACAATAACAACACAAGCATTGTTTCTAAAGAAAACAATGAGGAGATGTATACGACTTCGTCTTCGTCTGGCCTCGCTTCGCTCTCTGCTTCGCAGAAGCCATTAGAAGTGGCATTTATGCCACCAGGTGAATTGCCCGCCAGATGGAAAGGCGTGAAATTTGATCTCTTTGCCAATCCCAGAAAGAAATTGAAAATAACCATTGTGCGCCCTGACAATAGCAAATTTGAATGTGTGGCAGCATTGAATTCACCTAGGAGTTATGTTTATCGTGGCAAGGAAGAGGGCAAAGGCAGTGAGGAGTTTTGGACTGCCGTTGAAACAGTTTATCAATCACGCAAAGATCAACAAGACTTTAGAATCAGCAAAGTATCAAAACCACGCAAAGGTCAGACCATTGATAATATGGCTGTGGCCCTATACACACAAGACAACATTTATATGCTAGACTTTGTCTATGACGATGAAGTTTACCAATACAAACTCACAGGAGAATGCTCACCAAAATTTAGAGAAATGAATGGAGTTGCCACTGCCTATTATGGAAAAACATCGGGCAGAGCCTGGGCCAACAAAGAGGAGTTAGGCATATGATCAAATATAGAAAAAAAATTACTCTACAAAAGAGCCACGATGCTTGGTATTTGGACACAGATCGAGGAGATAGATACGAAACATTTCCTATTGACAATACTGCAACACCCTGGACCAAATGGTGGGAAATGCAGAATCAAAGTGATCTTAGACTTTGGCAAAAAGACATACTCAGAGACTTTGGCACCAAGATCACAGACCTAACACCTTTTATGGTCTATAAAAGAAATGCAGGACACAGCCAACCCCACGATATTTCCTTGGCACGCAGTGAATCAATGAAGATTTGGATATTGATCACAGAACGAGATTTTTGGTTTATAGCCAGCGATTACGGACAGATAGATTTTACCATAGATCAAAGTATGGGTAGTGTTTTGGACAAAAATTCTAGATTGGAAATGGGATTACTGCGTGATGCATTGGAATATCAGTGATTGACAAATCTGCTGTTTGATCGTATAATAATACTATGTTCAACAGCACTAGAAAGGTGCAAAAATGGCAAAACTTACTTTTGAAGAGTTCAAACAACTAGCAGAACAGAACGCCAAAAATGATGATTGGCTTTTTGGCGAAGGTTGGCACATTATTCGCAGTTATCCAGAATACTGCGATAGGATCCTAGTAGAGCAGTTTAATGCTAGAGAGGTCTCAGAATGATTACAGAAATAGATTTTGATTTATTAAAACGCAAAATGAAAGACTGTTTAGATAACAAAAGAACCAAGGTTGATCAAAATCAAGCCTTACGATTTCGTATTGCTGATCAAATCCTTTCTAATGAAATGTTAGATTTTGACATTAGAGCAGGTGCTTATAAAACAATATTAGAAATATTAGATGAATGCGAGGCCCAAGAATGAACAATCTAAGTCCAGATAGACATTTTACAATATACACAATGTCAAAAAGTCTTAAAAAAATCAACCAAGAAATTCATTTAATGAATAAACACATTGAAGATTTTAATGAGTTAAAAAGACCTTTAACACTTGAAGAGTTTGATTCTGAATGTCAGCAAATCTTAAAAAATCTTGGATATGAATTGGAGGCCGCAAAATGACAAGAGAAAAATGGGGCACACACAAATACAGCGAGTTCAAACGCCTACACCTCAAGGAGAGCCAAAAATGAATGATCTCAAAGAACACATACTTAGACTAAATCTTGAAGAAGCCCGTAAACACGAACAGCGTAGACTTGAGGCTATAAATAGAATAAAGCAATTACGAAAAGAACTCAAGGAGAAAAATTGTGCCCGAGATGTTATACCTCAGTGAATACCGTGAAGGTAATAGAACCGCCCAAGTTCTAAAAAATACCACTACCAAACAGTTTGTGGTCTACTGTTTCTGTTGTGGTAATGAATCAGAGTCAGAGCCATTTGAACTAGAATCAGATGCAGAAGATTGGGCAGAAAACTTTGTGCAAAAGCAAATTGATCTTCCTCACAAAGAAGGTGAAGAACAGACGGAACATCGAGACTGTGGTTGCAATGGATAAAGTAGATCTAACACCTGCTGGCATACAGGCCAATATCAGTTATTATGAAGCATTGGTGCAGAATTCAAAAGAGGAATGGAATCAGCACCTAGAAAGTCTACAATTTTGGTTAGACCAATTAGAATTACATCAACCCGTCAGTGACTCGACAGGGTTGTGACTGGGCTGGGAGCGTCACGGTTCCCTTTCTCAACATTCTGGTGGGTAATGTGCCCAAAACCCACCATCCTATTAACAGCATATTGAGGAGAACAATATGAAATACATCCTAGTAGTAATCGCATTATCTCTCACAGGCTGTGCAACACCACCTCGTTGGTTGGCCAGTCATTTTGATTCATTAGACCCTTGCCAGATCAAAGACTGGCGTGATCCACAGCCCAAGTTTTGTGGCGCCAGTGCAGGTAGAACCACAATATACTCTACACCACAGGGTCAACCTCTAGGAGCGCCAATTGGCTACACCAAGAGTCGTTGAACAACAATGGCACATACTCTGTGGCTCAATGGAAATTGAGGAACTGTCAAAATACAAAAAAATAACCCAATGGCATCCTCGCAATGACAGGCACAGTCTATTCCTACAGATCAAACATCCTGACACTGATTTCTATCGAGGTGGCTGGGGTCCTGAACTACTGCATTT
>Ga0255176_1000871_pt1 | contig 8714 bp, 11 predicted proteins | sample Atl_Atlam_RepA_8_2_FD_183622 | JGI IMG/M metagenome (GOLD analysis project Ga0255176, IMG submission 183622) | Freshwater microbial communities from Altamaha River, Georgia, United States - Atl_Atlam_RepA_8d | ecosystem: Environmental > Aquatic > Freshwater > River | place: USA: Georgia... | reverse complement strand
CGACGAGGGGAACCGGCTCGCGCACCGTGCGCAACACCGCGAAATTCGCCCCCGCGGCGGCTACCGCGAACAACAACGGAATCCACCACGAACTTGGTCTCATGGCGAAGCAATCTCCCCATTCAACAGGCTGACCAGCATCCAACCGCTTATTTTACCCTGACTGGCACGCGTGCCCGCAGGAACCGATTCCTTTTCCAACCAACGGCATTCCCACAGGGAATCGCCACGGGCCATCCTCCAGACGGTTGGGGTAGCCTGATCGACCGACCAGCCATCACCCGCAGCCAGGGCGCGAACCAGTTGCTCGCCTGTCGCATATCCGGTGGATGCCCATAACTCGGCAACCGACTTTCCGGCCGGGTCCACTTTTCGACGAACAGGTATCACTCCAGGCTTGTCACTGAACCAGGCCGAAGACGGGATGCGCATCTTCAAGCCGGCAGGAACTCCGGATGCGTCCGGCCCGGAATGCTCAGGCACCCTCACCATCCATTCCCATCCGGTGCCGGGACCTCCCAGGAAGACAGCCGACCAGGGATTTTCCTGCGCGGGCGCCGGACCAGTTCCACCGGCGGCGGGACGGGTGGGTGGCATGAGGGAAACAATCCCGCCCCTGCCAAGAATCCATGCGATTGCCACGACACAAAACCAAATGACTGACAAGCCACCCAGGGCAAGGCAACGCGTCAACCATTTCCAATCCGGGGCGTGGGTCATGGTTTGCGTTCAAAGCCGATGGAAGCGAGGTAGAGGCTATCCACCACCAAGCTCAGCGTGTTCAGGAGATTTCGGGCACCGGCCACACTCCCGCCCCCGGTCGCCTGGCCGAGAACGATCTGCACACTGTTCAAATCCTTTTGAACCGCGAGATTTCCACCCACGATCGTCGGATTGAGCCTGGAAGTATTCGCCGCACCAAATTTGTTGATATCCGTCTGCGTCATCACCTGGGACCTGAGGCCCAGGTTTCCATGGGGTGACCAGTAACCCGGTGCCAGTTTCCAATCGGAAATGTTGGAGGCACCCCAGGTGCCCGCGACAACCAAAGTGGAGGAACTCGATTCCAGGTTTTCCGGAAGTGCTGGGCTGATTCCAGCCCATCTTGGATGCTCGGTGTGGACGGTATCCCCCACGCCGCTCGCCATGGGATCGGCCCCCCTCTGGAGCAGGTTGGGCTGCGGTGCCAATGGCCTTTGAACCCACCCCTTGGCCCGGGCGGAGGAGGCGTCGGAAACCGTGACGATCGACACCCGCGCCACATAGAGGAGCAGCATGCCGGTCATCAGCAATACCGGAAGGGTCAGCATCAGTTCCAGCGGGGCGGATCCGACCCTCGGGTTTCGACCATGGGGATAATGTTTCATCATGACCTGGTTCCTAATGTCCAGCCAGGAATGGGATGGGCAAGCCCGCAATGTTCCTCAAATTGTCCGGGAAATCACCCAGCAGCACGGAGAAGCTCGCAAACGCCTCGGCCGCCCTGCCAGCGGGCACCAAACGCGCCTCCCAGTCAGGCTTGGGGACGGGCAACGACACCAGATCAGGGGCGGTGTCCTTGTCGGGACCCGTCTTGGTGTCGAAGCCTGGACCGGGATGCCCCTCTACTGGATTGGCCCAAACCAGGGTGTCCCAGCCATCGTTATCCTGGAATCCCGTGGGAGTGACCGACACGAACGGATTGGCCGCATAAACCATGGCCTGGGAATAGGCGGCGATTTTCCCGTCGCCTGTCACAGATCCTTGCAACAGTTTCGGGAGGAAACTGGAACTGTCGTCCCGCCAAACCATACCCACCACCGAAAAATACCTGTCCGTTTCCGTTGAATTGTTCCGCCAGGACTGGTTTCGGTGATTGGCGGGATCTGTGTTTCCAGCCATCACAAACGGGTTCCATGCCCGCTTGGCACCATTGGCCTGCTTCATCCTCTGCGCGATCCCTTCCGTGGTGATCTTGGTGCGGCGCCAGTAGTAATCCTTGAAACGCCCGAGCAAAACCGTGTCCTGCCCCCACAGCAGCAACTGGCGGCGATGGTACTGGACCCACGGCGCCGCGGCCCTTGCCCAATGGCTACTCTGCCCGGAGACCGAAGCCGCCTCGCGCGCCACGGGCAACACCGGGCGCGAGGGGTATATTTCAGCGACATGGCCACCCTTCACGCCGTCCATCGCAGCAAGGGTCAGGTCTGGAGTCTGGGCGACAATTTGGGCGGCGTAATCATCCATGGCTGCGAGTAGCGGCCAAACCGAAGCGCTCATTCCCTGCGTGTCGCGGGCCGCCTGGAGCAACACATCGAGAGCGTTGGATTCAAGAACCGCTTTTTTCTGCATGATCAGGGCGGCATTGGCGATTTGCAGGGATTCGGCCTTCATGTCCTTGAAGAATTTAGTGTTCTTCCGGGTATCTGTGGTGGACTCCTCGTACAACAAACCCGCGTAAAACTGGGCGACATAGGTGTGGAAAAGAACCACCTTCAGCCTTCTGTAGGAATCCCCAATCGCACCCCGCAGGTCGTCGTAAACCATGTTGCCTGCGGCATCGAGATGGTTGTTCTTGTCGAGGATCGCCGCCGAGGCCGGGTCGGGCATCACGCCGGTCAGTTCACCCGCGAACCTGGAGGCCTCGTAGCCAATTTTGCCCACCACCGTGGGACCGGCCATCAGGTTCTGGTACAGGGGCTTGTTGTAAGGTTCATTTTTGTTGACAAAATTGTCCATGAAACCTGTGGCGAAATCATCCTTCTTGGGGCTGAGGGAGAACTGGATGAGGGCGCCCAGGCTGCCGCTTCCAAACCAGTCATGCGCCTCCTGCAGACGGTTAGGGGGAGGGGTCTGGGACTGCTTGCGTTCCCAATTTTCCTGATGAACCTCCCAGGCGTTGATGAGACCCGGCGGGTAAAAGGTCAGGCTGAATGGCCCCGTGTCATCGATTGAGCCATCCGGATAAATCCCGTAAAGGGCGGCGTGCAGGGCGCCTATCGCCGCCAATTCACCCGAAAGGTGCTGCGCGTGCGCCAACGCGTTCATTCCCCGGGCCATGGTGACCGAGGCGCTGTAGGCGACCGCGTCCGCAGCATTTTGGGCCTCCACTTTCAGCCGGGAGGTGCGGCCCACATTCCCGACCAAACCGACCATCATCAACAGGAACATCAACACAAAAATGGAGGCCAATGGCATACTTCCAGCCTGGCAGGGATGGAACCTTAAGAGGGCACCCCTGGGAACGGGATTTTTTTTCAGGCCCATCAGCCGACCCATGGCCAACCCCTCCCCGCTCATCGCGGGCCCTGGTAAGGAATGGAGATCGACCGGCTGGCGTTCCTGGGGAATTCGGCCGGTAAACCAGATCTGCTTTGTATGGTATGATAGCCCTTTCCAAGGCTGGACGGCTGCACGATCGCGGAAACGCCGGGGATGAGAGCCTGGGGCTGGAACAGGATGGAGACTTCCACCTCACCGTCGGGGTTCAGCGCGGGGTCGTAGATCGTGTCCGCGGTGATTTGAACCGTGGTCCTGCGCGCGGCGTCCGTGAACTTGGCCGCCAGGGCCGCTTCAGAACCACTTTCTCCCGAGACCATGGCATATGCGAGCCCTGCCCATTCGGCCTGCTCATAAACCTCTTCCTCGGACCAATCCTCCGGCTCGGGGGGAAGGTTCGACGAAACCGTCCTTCCATAGGGGGTGAGAGCCAACCTGGCCGCCAACCTGACTTTGCTTTCGCCTTGGGCGGCTTGACCCATTGGCAGCCACACGGCCGCGGACCGGGCGGCTGAGTGCGCGGCCTGGTTGCAAGCCACTTTTGCCAGCAACAAATATCCGGCCTCCACCCAAACCAGCGAGACCACCAAAAAAAACGGCAACACCATCAGGAAGGAAAGGGCATAGGTCGCGCCCGAATCGCCCGACAACAAAGGCTCGGCCGGCCCGCCGAAAAAACGACGCAGACGCGCCAGCAAACCCACCACCAGGACAGGGATGGCAACCAAAAGAAACGCCGGCCATAACATTTCGAGTTGAAAGTTCCACATGATCCAACTCCCCGGCAAATCGGACTGATCGCCAAAACAATTCAGAAAGGCCAACCAGCTATCACCCGGGCCAACCGGTGGAATCCGGCGATAGCCGGGACCAACAGCAACCAGAGGGACGCTCCAATCGCCAGGGTGCAACCCATGACATGGATCAGATCCATGGCAGCAAACCCACGCCTGGGACTGGCGGATACCGTTCCTCGTGATCTTTTGCCGGAAAGCTTTCCCATTGGCCAACCCTCCCCCGGACCTTGAAACTCGATTTCACCGGGCCACGGACGCAGCCAACCAACCCTTCCAGATAGGCATCCAGAGCACCAAAACCCCGGCCAGGAAAAATGGAGCCATGGGCAATTTGCCTTTCATCGCACCGCGGACCCTTTCGCCGATTGGCCTGTTATCCGCCGCAGGCGGCAGCAGCACGCATTTGAGCACCCATAACCCGCCGACCAATCCCGCCAGCAGGCAGGTTGTCAGCAAGACCTCACCCAGGGGTCCCAAACCAAGGAATAAACCCAAGGCCGCTGCCAGTTTCACATCCCCAGCACCGCCACCCATGACGCCATAGAGCAGAAAGAGGACAACAAAACCGGCGACAAAACCCAGGACCGCATCTGAAAAAACAGGAAAGCCGTATCGCTGCCCAGGAGAATCCCCGCCCCTCACAACCAAAAACACCTGGGCCAAGGCACCCCAAACGATCGCGGTGTAAGTTGCCCAGTTGGGTATTCGCCTGTGGGCCAGGTCGGTCGCCGAGACAACCACCAACAAAAGCAGCACCAACCACCCGCAGGGATTGGCCCACGGTGCCCCTTCGGGCCCGAAGGAAACCAACCTGCCAACCACCAACAGCAAGGCTGGTACCACATTTGCCAGCAGCCAATTCACTTGGAACCCCCAGAAACAAAAACCGATGCCAACCAGTTCCCGGTTTTTTGGGACGGCCGCCCATTCAGGCGGGCCGCCGGTGAAGGCATGCGCCCGTTTCAGTGGTGCCCGTTGTTATGCGGCAACAGAAGGGGCCGGCATGTAAACACGCCGGCCCCGGAACGACGCCAACACAGGGTTATAGACCCTGTCAGTTTGCAGTTGGCATGTTGGTCGTCGCATCGGTCATGTTGCCGGTGAACCATGCGCTGATCGGAGCCCAGAATGACCAGACCAGAAGGATGATCACCGCGGCAAAGGCGAGAATCATCGCCACTTGCACCGCTTCCATACCTTCTTCGTTCTTGTGGAATTTCTTCAATGCGCGAAACATGGCACTTCTCCCTTAACCTTAACAAAAATCATCCAGCATCGAGTGTCAGTAACGAGGAAACCACTTCCTGAAACCAACCTCGAATCCCCAAAACCTGCTTGCCGTTGACCGTCACCGGCAAGGTTGTCCACACATTCCAAATCGCCAGGACAACCACGGCGCTGAAACCCAAAATCATCACCGCCTGAATAGCCTCCATGCCACCCTCTGAACGGTGAAACCTACCAATCCTTTCCCAAACCTCTTCAGCCTCCTTTTTCAACGCAGACCGAGCCATTTCAACTTCCACTCGATATTTCGGTACCCACACCTCTCATCACAGATGGCACACCATTATGGGCGCCTCAATCCTTCCCTAGCTCAAGATTTTTAAAACGGCAAAAAAATTTTTGGGGATGGCAAAAAAGGGCGTTGGAAAACCAAAAAAAACCACGCCCCGGCCGAATCAAGGAGCCTTTTCGACTCAAAAACTCGGAAAAAAGCAAAAAAATGCCCATAAACATCATTGCCCCACCTTATCAGCTGCTTTTTTTTGCCACAGGGGTGTTGTCAATTCCCGCCGCTCGGCAGGGACCGCTTGCAGGATGTTGTCCGCAAAGCGCGATTTTTTCCCGGTCCAAGCCAAGTCGGTAGCGCCATCTTCCCTGTTGACTTGTTTGAAAATCGGGCGCAAGCGATACCTTTCGCCCGGGCCAAGACCGTTTCCTTCGCTGATTTCAACCACCCTGCGACTGCCATCGGGCATTCTGGAAATCTGGGCAATGACATGCATGGCCTGGGCAACCTGCATGCGTGCCACATAGACGGGGAGTACCACATCACTCATCAGGCAGAGTGTTTCCAGGCGCACCAAGGCCAAAAGGGGGCTGGAGGCGTGCACAGTGCTGAGTGAGCCGTCATGGCCGGAAAGCATGGATTGGACCAGATCCAGCGCTTCCCCGCGCCTGACCTCGCCGACGATGATCCTGTCGGGGCGCATGCGCAGTGAATCGACAAACAGGTCCCGAATGGAAACGGAGCCCTTGCCATCGGGTCCCTGCTGCCGGGCTTCGAGGTAGACGGTGTGCTCTTGGGCCAGTTGCAACTCGGAAGAGTCCTCGATCACCACAATCCGCTCATGGTTGGGAATGGTGAACGATAGGGCGTTCAACAACGAGGTTTTGCCACTGCCGGTGCCCCCGGAAACAACGATGTTCCTGTGGGTCTGCACCATGAGGCCCAGATATTCGGCCGCCATGGGTGACAGGGATCCTTTTTTCACCACCCAGTCGAGGGTGGCCTCGTTTTTTTTCCCGAACTTGCGGATGGAGAGGCAGATCCCCCCGCGACTGCACGGCGGGATGATGGCATGAACGCGAAAGGCATCGGGCGGTGGCAGCCGCGCATCCATGCTGTGATTGTTTTCGTCGAGCCGGCGACCCACATATTCCGCGAGGTTTCTGACGGCAATTTCCAGCGCACGGGCGCTGGGGAAACCGCGGCCCGTCAGTTCAAGCCTACCGGCGCGCTCGCAATAAACCCTGTCATGTCCGTTGATCAGGATTTCGGTGATATCCGCGCGCTCAAACAGCAGGTCGGCCACCGGCTGGAACAAATGGCGCAGGGTTCGCTGATAAACTTGGTCCCGGATCATCAGGTTAATCCGCCGCCTTCCGGCTGGACCCATTCTGCGGGGAATCCTCGGAAGGAACCCTTACAGCAGCGGGCCCGGTTCCAGTTTTTTGGACAGTTTCCGTCGCTGGGCCACCCGCCGATTGGTTGCCGGACTGGAGCGAACCGGACTTTCTGGCAACCTGCACCGCCAAAAATGCCATGCCCCCTGCCAAAACGACCACCAAAACCATCAGAGCTTTGGTTAATTTGCTTTGGCTGGCCAACCAGCTTTTTTCAGAGGAATTCCCTTCGGATCTTCTGCTTGTCTCTTTTTGTGATGGCTTTGGATTTGGAACCACCAGGTTTGGAAAAGGAATGGAACGGGTGGCCTCCACCGTCGGTGCGGGGGGTTCCTTGCCCAATGGTTTGAATGGGGGAATGCCCACCTTTGTAACTGGAGCCTGGGCGACTTTTTTCCGGGCCGAGGCGGGATAGTTACCGGACAGACCCGATGGGCCGGATTTCATCGTCCCGGTCGCCAAGGCTGAAATTTCAGCCTGATTAAGGCAATGGGGACACTCAACCTGGACCCGCATCCGAGTCAGGAAAAGAACGGTATCCTCCCCGGAAAGCCGAAAGGCTTCCCGGCACTTGGGGCACCTGACATTGGTTTGAGTCTGCTGCAATTTTTGCTCATCCGTCTTTGGTGGCCGGCGAAAGGCCGAAACCGGCATGAAGCCCGCACGCTTCACCCGGGCAGGCTTTTGCAACCAGCCGAACCCATGGCTCTAGACGATGAACAGTAGGTCACATCTTTTGATAAGCAAAAATTAAAATATTTTAATTTTTTGACAGCGGGATTTCCATGCTTTTGGGGTTCCGCCACACCTGTGTCCCGTCCGCGCGGGTCATGCTTTCGAGCTTTTCGGCTTGGCGGTCGTATTGCATTTGGGTGGGTTTTTCGTGCTCCAGCAGCCAGCCGGCCTGGTGGAACATTTCCATCAGGTCTCCATCAAGTTTTCGGGAATGGGTTCCAATGATCACCCGTTTGGCGCGTTTACCCAATTCCCCCATACCGGCGCGGCAGATATCGGCCTCCCAACCCTGCACATCGATATGAACCAGATCCCATTGGGGCTGGCGGGTTAGCAAGTCGTTGATGGCCAGCAGGTTCACCTCCTCCATCTCGATAGTGCCGGGGCCCATCACGGAAGAAAGGTAGGCGGAATCGGCAGTGGAATCACCCTGGGTGGGACGGGCACCCCATTGGTTGGCGGAATCATTGATCTTGGGGAACCGGGCTTTTCCGGCGCTGGCGCCCACGGCGGCTTTCAACAGGGTGTGCTGGTCGGGGTTGAAGCCGTTATCGAGCAGGTGCTGGCGAAGGGTGGCGTAATGGCCAGTATCGGCCTCGACCCCCAGCATGTGGATATCGGTGATGCCCAAATGCCTGGCTGCGGCGGCCCCGGCCACCAGCCAAGGGCCCCAGCCCGCCCCCAGTTCCATCACCCGGTAGTAGCCTTTGGCATCTAGGACACTCTTGATGAGGCCGATGTGCTCAACCGCCTCGGCATGCCAATCCCCGGGCACGGGAATGCCGTGGACTGTACCCGCCAAGTTACGGACATGGTTGGCCAGACTTTCCGGGCGGGTGCGGACGCCGAGATAATCGACGAGAAAACCCGGTTCGGCTTGTTTGGGGATATTGAGAAAACGGTCGAACACCCGCACATCGTCGGGGGTGTAACCCATGTAGCGCTGGTTTTCCGGGGTGTCCCACACCGGGGCAGCGCCGTAGAGCATCTGCTTGGCGATGGATTTGAGGCGGG
>Ga0255176_1000859_pt1 | contig 8866 bp, 10 predicted proteins | sample Atl_Atlam_RepA_8_2_FD_183622 | JGI IMG/M metagenome (GOLD analysis project Ga0255176, IMG submission 183622) | Freshwater microbial communities from Altamaha River, Georgia, United States - Atl_Atlam_RepA_8d | ecosystem: Environmental > Aquatic > Freshwater > River | place: USA: Georgia... | reverse complement strand
CAATATGGTTGATGATATGTATTTGTCTGGATCACGCATTCAGAGAAATATTAAATTACTGAACAATAATGGTGCCGAAACATACATTATTGCACTTGGTGCAGAGCTCGGTTTAAATGTTAGAGAAGTAAAATCTTTTCATGATAAAATAGCTGAATCTTTTGATCTTATGATATCCTTAGGTGGACGTGATATTGATCCATCTCTGTATTTAGAGAAAAATCGAAAAGCAGTTAGTGTTAACTATGTAACTGACAAATTAGAACTTGATCGTGTTAAAAGTTTTAAGAATAAAGATAAAGGATTGTTTTTTGGGATATGTCGAGGGCATCAACTAGGTGCTGTTGCTGATGGGCATACTCTCTATCAGGATCTATCAGAAGATACTCATTCAAATACAGATAGACATGTAAATTTAGATGGCAAAAACGCTACCGAACAGCAAACGTGGCATAAAGTTTATGTAATGAACTCAATGCTGTATCGCTTTTTGAAAAATCAATCATATGTCGAAGTAAATAGTATACATCATCAAGCTGTTCGAATGAGCCAAAAAGGACAATCATTTGCAGTTGCTCTTGCAGAAGGGGACATGCTTGTTGAGGGACTACAAAGTTACAATCAAAAAAGTTTATCAGTACAATTTCATGCTGAATTTCCAGAAGAAATTTCGCAGAATAAAGAATTTTCAGAAAAAGGACGTTCAATATTGAGGGGTGTTATTGCGTACGCTCGTTTGCTTAGGCAGAATCGAAAAATAGTTATGAGTCAGTGTGCAAGTATCTTTTTATAGCTTTTCATTCAAGTTAACACAATACTCTTGTGGTAGATTGCGATTTTCACCGTGGACGCGACCTGTGCCGTTTATGATAGTCTGCTTTCTTGAACGAACGTCTTCTACATATTGAGGTTTAACGCTTTTTAGGCGAATTTCTAATAATTTGAGTGCTTTTTGGGTTTCATTTAAATTTGGATTATTTTTCATATATGCATTAAAAGCATTTTTATGAGCTTCACTAAAGCTACCATTTTGCACAACAACATCGTACATAAATAAAAATGACCGCAGTTCTTTAAAATCAAAATATTTAAAGTAGGCCATTGCTTTATTGTATAAATTTGTACTAGCAGCAATCTGTATAGATTTATATTCTCCTGAATTTGCCATATTTTGAAATGATGTTTTCCATCTTGGTATAAAAGTTCTTCCTGAATCAGAGTAAACTGTATTGAGAGCCCAGTTCGTTTCTGCGTTTCGACTCATTATTTCAACTTTACTAATCAAAGGACCAATAGCTGTGCTTTCAGTATCTAGTAATGAGTTAGTATATACTGGAAATAGGTCGTTTTGATCTAATGGTGTTAATTTTTCTGATAAATCTTTATAATTTTGTGAGTTTTTCCAATTCAAAATCATTTGATCAAGAGATTTAAAATCTGTATCTGAATAATAAATTTTCATTATATTAAAGTGCTGGCTATGCATTTTAAATAAAAGAGGCTGCAAAGATCCAGAACCAAAATTCTGTTGAAGTAAGCCTAAACTCATTCCTTGTTGATCAAAATTGTTAGTAATGTTTGACCACTGCGCATGGCCCTCGTAACTTCCAGTAATGGTAAGTGCGAGAGCTAAGCTGCGCTGCTGCTTAATATCGTAATTCATGGGCCACTGAATATTTGTAAAATCAAGAAGTCGACAGAGTCCATGAGTAGGGTCATTAATTGGTTCAACTGGTTGTGTTTGCTGATCATCATTTTTGGGTGGTTCAGTGGGATTATCTTCTCTGTCGCTACTCGGAGGATTTTGATGTGTTTCATTTTGAGACGAACTTAAAGACTCTGATAAATTAAGATTAGTTCTTAGTCCTTGCTGACAGCTTGTATGCAGGCAATAAATTATGACCAGCAAAAAATAGTTTACATTTGATTGTCTCACTAGCCCTAAATCGGACTAGCTTGTTTAAAAATAAAGGAAAAATAACAAAATATTAAATTTTAACTAACCAATCATGTTTATCAGGTAGTTCGCCAGACTGGATAGCTGTAATTGTTGCATATAGATCGCGGGCAACTTGAAAAGAGTTAGGGTGATTATCTAATAAAATTTGATATGCACCACGAGTCAATTGTCCTATTGGAGTTATAACAGCAGCCGTTCCAGTGCCAAAAGCTTCAGTCAGTGTTCCATTTTTGTAAGCCGCTTCAATTTCAGTCCATTTAATTTTACGCTCAATAACAGGAATATTCTTATCTTTCAAAACTTGAATAATGCTATTTCTAACTCCACCGGCTAAAATTGTTCCTTCAAGAGATGGCGTGTGAGCTTCTCCATTTATCATAAAAAAGACATTCATTGTGCCAACTTCTTCGATATGTTCATGATTAACATCAAGCCATAGAACTTGAGCATAACCTTGTTGTTTGGCTTCGTATGCTGCTTTTAAGCTACCAGCATAATTAGCTGCTGCTTTTGTTGCGCCAAGACCTCCTGGCGCTGCTCGGACATATTTTTCTTCTACCCATATTTTAACAGGACCGATGCCTTCTTTATAGTAACTCGAAACAGGAGAGGCTATTATAAAAAATTTATATTCATCACTTGGTCTTACTCCCAAAAAGCCTTCAGTTCCAATTAAAGTTGGTCGTAAATAAAGACTGCTGCCTTTTTGTTCTGGAACCCAATCGTTATCAACTTTAACAAGGGCTTTCAAGCCTTCGGTAAATATTTGTTCAGATGGCATTTCCATACAAAGTCTTTCAGCACCTTGCTTCATTCTTTGGTAGTTAAATTGCGGTCTAAAGATTACAGTGTCGCCATTTTTTTGTTTAAATGCTTTCATGCCTTCGAATAGTGCTTGGCCATAGTGAAGAACGCTTGCGCTTGGATCGAGCTTGAAATAATCGTATGGAATGATCTCAGATTTAAACCAACCTTTTTGTCTTGAAAAATCACTCGAAAATATATGATCAGAGAAATAGACCCCAAAGCCGAGATCACCTGTAGGTTTGATTTTAGGACGGGTCGTTTTTGTAATTTGAAGGGGTTCATTTTGATTCATCGGCTAAAACTATACTAACTTTGTAAACAGGACAAGAGTGATTTCTTAAAAAATGCAAAAGTGAAAGGCATTTGAATTTAAAATTTGTATTTAAACATCAAAGCAGCGAATTTTCGATATTTCGCTGTGCAGATATTTGCTAATATAATCATATTCTGAGGGGATAAAATGGAGAAATTTATTATATTTAAAGAAATTGTCAATGGTCGTAGGTCAATTCGAAAATTCACAACAGATAAAATACCGACTGAAATTATGGAAGAATGTTTAGATTTAGCTTTGTTAGCGCCAAATTCTTCAAATTTACAGCCTTGGGAATTTTATTGGATTCAAGATGAAAGCAAAAAAAAACAAATAGCTCGCTTTTGTATGAATCAAAGCGCAGCACGAACAGCATCAGATTTAATTGTCATAGTCGCAAGACCAGATCATTGGAAACAAGGTCAAAAGTTAAATCTAGATCATATTGATTCGAATGATCCTAAACAAAAAGATTTTTATAACTATTATTCTAAAATTGTTCCAATGGCGTACTCAACTGATCCTTTCGGGATTCTTAAGATAATTAAAACTGTAGTTGCTTTCGTTATCGGACTATCGAAAGTTTCTTATCGTGGACCATTTGGTCGATCCGGTAATTTACTTTGGGCAACAAAAACAACGGCATTAGCTGCAGAAAACTTAATGTTGGCGTTACATGCTGCTGGCTATGATTCTTGCCCTATGGAGGGCTTTGATCAAGTACGTGTAAAAAAATTATTGAAACTTCCATGTGATGCTTATGTCGTCATGATCATAGGAGCCGGTCGTAAAGATGTTGGCGGCTTATACGGCCCAAGAACTCGTGGTCCAAAAGATATGTTTGTGAAAAAAATTTAAATTTCAGTTTGTAATTGAGATAGAAAGTTTTGCATCATTTGTTTTCTTGCAATTGATATTTTTTGAGCTGTGGGTGTATTAAGTGAATCACAAATAACAAGTAATTTTTTATAAAAGTGATCCAGTGTGTATTGACTATCATCAGGCTCTCGTTCGTTACAAAAAGGATCGTTTAATGTGTAATAGGGTCGATTGAGTTTACCAGCGACCGTAAAACAACGTGCAATACCGATTGCTCCAATAGCATCAAGCCTATCTGCATCTTGCACAATTTTTCCTTCTAAATTTTCTGCCGTTACATTCGCTGAGAAACTATGTGAGATGATAGCTGACTTTATTTCATCATAAAAATGATTAGGATAGTTAATAGAAGATAAGTATTCAATGGCGACTTCTGCAGATAGGCTACTTGCTTTTTTTCGATCCGGGTGATTTTTTGGTAGCTGAACGCAATCATGAAAATAACTTGCTGGTACAACTATATCGAGATTTGCCATTTCGTTAGTAGCTAAAAATTTAGCGATTTTGACAACTCGAATAATATGTAGAATGTCGTGTGAGGGGTCTTGAATTTGTTGCGTTAAATCTGTTAGCTGCTGTATAAATAAATTTTCAAAGTTTTCGTATTGCCATTGCATGAGATAATTCCTTAAATAAATTAGCCAAAATCAAAAAAATAATTCACAATAAAAAAGATGTTAAAAAATATTTTGATGTTACACAAATATTTATTCAGTTTAATATTGCTAATTGCACCATGTTTGATGGCTAAAACCTGGAATGATCTTGATGTTGGTGACTTATATTTGAGTCGAACTAAAGTTGAAAATCCTCAATTAGTTATTATTGAAAATCAAAAATTTGAGCTTGTTAGCTTAAATGCAGATAACGATTATTTTATTCATTTTTTGTTTTTTGACCAGAGCTGTATTGATTTAGAAAAAGAATCAGAGCTTATATTGGCTGAGCTGGAAAATAATTCTGTAATAGGTTTAAAGCTTGAAAATAACTGTTTGCTGTCGATTTATATTGAACCTTATCAATTTTATGATGAGTCTCTTTTTAAATAAAAACCCTTACTTAGATGTCAGTAAGGGTTTTGTATCTTAACATAATAAAAATCAGTCTATTAAATAGTAGAGTGGTATGTATTATATTTTTTAAAAAACTTACGACCAGCTTCCAAAATTTGGTTATCAGTTAAATGCTCGAGTGTTTCAACACCGACCACATGTTTGGCTAAATCAGCTTTATGATGATGATCTAAGTGGCTTTTAAAGTGTGTTTTTGCAGTTCCAGAACCAAACACGAGTAACTCTTCTACGTGGCCGATGGCTGTAGCAACTTGGCTAAAAAATTTTTTCTCATATTCATGTTTATGACCGTCTTGATGATTATTTGAATGGCTAGGTGAATGTAACTTCATATCCTTTTTTTCAACTCCAGCAGATCCAATTTTAAATATTTTAGCATGTTCCGAATCAATCCAAACTATACAAGCAGACATATAATTTCCTCCCGTTATGCAGTAAATCTACAATACTTCATAAGTGAGAAATATGATGAGCATCATGTTTTTATAGTTCAATACCTTGACTGATGCTTATTGTTAGGCCAATAAAGACCACTAGGACTAGGCTGGCCATTAAATAGTCGCGTTGTTTGATGAAAAGAAACCCCGTCAATAAAACACGAAAGAAAGGTAATGAAATTAAACAAATAAGACCAGCATATATCATTAAATGTGGCCATTGATTAATTTTAAAATTTGATAATGTTGAGATAAGTGGCTCATGATTATAAATTTCATAACTTTGGAATATGTTAGTGCTGAGATTTATACTACCCATCCAGCCAATGAAAATTAATAGACCTGATACAATTACTCCAACTCGTAAAAACTGAGCGATCTGAAGCTCTATATTCTTTGTATTTTTAGTCATAACGATTGGTATCCTTTTAAGATCATTTGTATTGAAACTAAAATTAAAAGAACAACAAATATCTTTCGAATGATTTCAGGTTTCATATGGATCATCAATCGAGCTCCAATCCAAGAGCCTGCAATAACGCCTATGGCGACAGGAGCAGTAATGTCTGGTTTAATATCACCTTTTAATAAGTATGCACCAGCACTTGCCGTGGCAGTAACACCAATCATAAAGTTTGAGGTAGCTGATGAAACTTTTAATGGCAATTTCATTGCTCCATCCATAGCGAGCACTTTAAGTATGCCACTACCGATACCAAGAAGTGCTGATAATAGACCAGCAAAATACATCAAAAATAATGCAAATGGAGCTTGTGCAACATTATATACTTTCAGTCTTCCTTGCGAATCAGGATATGTTCCAGATAAATTGAGTTTATCAGCCCAAGGGTGATTTGCAGTAGCGATGATGTTTTCACGTTTGCGAAACATCATGATGGCAGAAAAAACAAGAAAAAAGCCAAATACGAAATATAAGTAAGCTGATGATAATTGATTTGAAATCAAAAATCCTGTCATAGCGCCAAAGACTGTTCCGACTTCAAGAAATATAGCAACGCGGATATTGGTCAATTGATCTTTTAAGAAACTGGCGGCGGCTCCCGAAGATGTTGCAACGATTGAAATCAAACTTGCAGCAATGGCATAACGGATATCAATATTAAATAAAAGAGTCAGCACAGGTACAATAATCATCCCCCCTCCAATTCCTAAAATAGAACCAAGAGTGCCGGCGATGACTGAAATTAATAATAGAATTATTTGCAACACGTCAAAACATTTGTACTTTTACTGATTTCAGTCAAGTTGATTATTTTGATTGAATCAATTTTTTATAAATAAGCATATTTGTCATATGGTCAGCAGATTCGCCATCTTTGTTAGAGAGTGAATAATTATACCGATTATCAATTAGAAGAGTATAGCTTTGTGATTTATAGATTTCAAATTGTAACGAAAATTCTAATCCATATTTAACAATACTTGATGCAGATGTATCAAGTTGCATATTAGAGACTGATTTACCATAAATAACTGTAGGTTCCCCAATAGAATACAAAGAAGAAAGCCCTAATCCAGCAGATATTGGTTTGAATAACCAATAGCGGTATCCCATGTTGACATTAAGAACTTCTGTTTTTTCGGAAACATAATCAGTTATTGTTTTACGCACATAGTTTTTTTGAAAGTATTGTAAATTGAGCTCTAAATTACTTTTAGAGTTCAAGTCACCTTCTATGATCAAAGCTATACCGCCAAAAGTAGGGTTGGTTTTATTATATTCTGATCCTCGCAGCTGATTTTGTGAAATAAAATAACCCAAGCCAGCATTTAAGTTACCCTCTGATGGTTCATAGGCAGACGCTTTGATCGCAAGCAAAAGTAAGGTTATTTGAAGTATTTTTTTTACTTTTATCATGAAATGAGATTAAATTTTCGTACTATAAATGTACAGGGATTTATTCGAGCATGACATTGAAACCTTTAATAGTTTTTATCTGGATTTTTCTTATACATGTTTGTGTATCTTCGCAAGAGCAAATTGGTGCTAAGTCGGATCCTTCATTCGAAGAGCAGTTTATTGAAAAAAATAAAGAGATAACTAACTGGTTTGATAATGTGACAGATGGTCTTGATGTCTTTTTAGTTGGTAAGCGTTTAACTCAAAAAAAGAACCCTTCTTATTTTAAAATTATTAATACGACTTCTTCTACAGAAGGCGATAATTTTAGTAATGAGACAAGCCTCAATCTTAATGTGCGATTACAGAATGTTGAGCAATATTTTCAGGTTAAATTTACTGCCACAGATGAAAAAAGTTCGAATCGGGCTGTTACGAGTTCTTATTTAAGACGAAAAAATGAAAATAAAACCTACGCTGCAACTTTCGGACTTTTTCGTAAGCTTGGTCGCATGAGAACCTCATTCCAACCACGAATAGAGCTTCAAGATCCGCTTAAAATATCAAATTCAATTATATTTGAATCTCTTGCAGATTTTGAAAAATTCGAACTTCATCCAAAGTTAGAGTTTTTTGCTAGTGCGTATAAGGGTACAGGTCTATCACAAGACTTAAATTTTTATGTGAAATTAAATAATGAATTTGCTCTTATATTCCCAAATGAGTTTGAGTATCAAGATAGAATTCATAAGTTTTTTTCATCTAACGGCATTAGTCTTGAGCATGATTTAAGTTCAAAGTCAGCTTTGTCGTATGGTTTGATTTTCGATTCTAATAATCGAGAATCTTATCATCTCGAATCTTATGATATTTCAGTTTCATATAAAAGAATTATTTATAAAAATATTCTAGATATGCAATTAACTCCGCATCTTGAGTTTCAAAAAGAACGTAGATTTAAAGGAGCAATTGGCTTTATAGCTAGTTTCGGTTTGCGATTTTAATTTGTGCAGTTATAAGAAGCCTTTTGTCCTTTTTTAATCTTAGCAGTGCATAAGAGTTTACTGTCATTGGCGCGAATAAAATCAAAAATAACGAACTCAGAATTGTCATCAATAGTTTGTTCTACCCAATAAGGTGCAGCTGAAAATAATATTTCAGTTTTAACTATAATACCCTCTTGCGTATTATTAACAGCTTGGCTTTTATCCGGATTTTGAACACTTCCAGATACTATAATTGGTAAATCGTCAAAGTGAATGAGACCAGCTACGTGATCATGGCCAACTAATACAGCAGTAATCTTATTGCGATATTTTTTAAATAAATTACGAATCTTGATTTGAAATTGACGTTTTTCAGTCCATTTGTGGCTACCAATAGTTAAGCTTGGGTGATGGTAAACTATAAAAGTATGTAAACTTTGAGACGTTGATAGCTTTTCTTCGAGCCATGATATTTGCTCATCCACGTTACGGGAATTATCTGAATTTAAGACTAAAAATTCTGATTGACCAAAATATTTTGAGTAATATT
>Ga0255176_1000850_pt1 | contig 8927 bp, 9 predicted proteins | sample Atl_Atlam_RepA_8_2_FD_183622 | JGI IMG/M metagenome (GOLD analysis project Ga0255176, IMG submission 183622) | Freshwater microbial communities from Altamaha River, Georgia, United States - Atl_Atlam_RepA_8d | ecosystem: Environmental > Aquatic > Freshwater > River | place: USA: Georgia... | reverse complement strand
TTTGCCATCGGCGCTGGCGACAAAGTGGTCGCGGTCGACAACTTCTCCAATTTTCCGGCCGATGTTGAGTCTCTGCCGAAGATTGATGCCTACGAGCCGAATGTCGAGGCAATCTCAGAACTCGAGCCCGATCTTGTGATCATCAGTTACGACCCGGGCAACTTGGTAGAGCAACTGAATGCGCTCTCGATTCCTGTCTTTGCGGCATATGCAGTGATGAATCTCGACGGCGTCTATGAGCAGATGGAGCAACTTGGTGCGCTCACCGGCCAAAGCGACGCAGCCGCTGATGCGGTGGCAACGATGCGTGCCGAGGTGAAGACCATTGTCGACGGTGTGGCATCGCAAGAACCGCCACTCACGTATTTCTACGAACTTGACCCAACGCTCTACAGCGTGACCAGCAACACCTTCATCGGCAGCATGATGTCGCAGCTTGGTCTCGTGAGCATCGCTGACGGCGTGCAAGAGGGCAACGAGTATCCGCAGTTGTCGGCTGAGGTGATCGTCGAGAAAGACCCCGACGTCATCTTCCTCGCCGACGTCAAGTGTTGCGCACAATCGGCAGCCACCGTGGCGGCCCGTGAAGGTTGGGGTGCGCTTGGCGCTGTCACCAACGGCAACATTGTGGAACTCGACGATGACATCGCATCGCGCTGGGGGCCTCGACTCGTCGAGTTGCTAGCCCAGGTTGCCGGGGCAATCGCCAAGGTGTCAGCCGGGTCGTAATGTATGTCGATTGACCGCCCCACCGATAGCGAGACCGCGAGTCGCGTCGTCGTCACGAAGCCAACCAAGAGTGTGGCGTGGTGGCTCGGCGGGGCCGCGATCGTGCTCATCGCTGCAGTTGTCGGCGCGGCGATTGGGCCGGCGGGTCCGGTGTGGTGGCGCGTGCCGCTGGCGCTGCTTGACCGACTGCCGTTCTTGAGTGTTGACAGCGGCGTCAGCGACGCGCAGTGGAACATCGTGTGGCAGATTCGCGCTCCACGGGTGGTGCTTGCTGCGCTCGTTGGGGCGATGCTGTCGATTGCCGGTGCGAGTTACCAGGGTGCATTTCGCAACCCGCTCGTCGACCCGTATCTGCTCGGAGTTGCCGCCGGGGCGGGGCTCGGTGCCACGGTGGCGTTCGTCGTCAATCGTGACATCACTGAGCGGTGGTTCATCGACCCTGTGCCACTTGCGGCATTCGTCGGAGGGCTCATCGCCGTGGCGCTCACCTATATGGTCGGCACGGCGTTCGGCGCGGCTCGGTCGGCAACTGCCTTGGTGTTGGCGGGGGTGGCGGTCACCTCGCTCACCACCGCGATACAAACGTTTGTCTTGCAACGCAACAACGACGTCGTGCGCCAGGTGTATTCGTGGATTCTTGGTCGCCTCACCACCGCAACGTGGGGCGATGTGCGCCTGATTCTTCCGTATGTCGTCGTAAGCAGCGTGGTGTTGCTGCTGCATCGCCGACTGATTGATGTGCTGCGAGTCGGCGACGATGAAGCACGCGCCCTCGGTGTGAACGTTCATCGCGTGCGACTCATCGTGGTGTTGTCGGCGACGCTCGGCACCTCGGCGGCAGTTGCGGTCAGTGGGCTGATCGGCTTCGTCGGCATCATCGTGCCGCATACCGTTCGCCTGTTGCTCGGTGCTTCATATCGCCGCGTGATTCCACTCAGCATGTTCTTGGGTGCGGCGTTCTTGATCATGGCGGACATTCCCGGTCGGGTGTTGACCTCGCCGTCGGAGACCCCGATTGGTGTGGTCACTGCGTTCTTCGGTGCGCCGTTCTTCTTGTTGATTTTGCGATTGCGAGACCAACGCGCATGATGCAGTCGTTTCGCTGGTGGCAATCGTGAAGCTTTCACTCACGGGGTTTCGTGTCGAATACGACGGCTGCCCGGTGGTGGTCGGTCTCGATGAAGTGGTTGGGTCGGGCGAGTGGCTGTGTGTCATCGGCCCGAATGGTGCCGGTAAATCGTCGTTGTTACGGGCTCTCGCTGGGCTGGTCGCCTCGGGCGGCAGCGCGCGCATCGGCGAGCATGACGTTGCCACCTGCACACCACGCGAAGCGGCACGGCTCGTGGCGTTCGTTCCGCAAGACCCGGTGCTGCCCGACGATATGTCGGTGTACGACTACGTGATGCTCGGGCGAAACCCCTACATTCGGCCGTTTGGCAGAGAGTCGGGTCGTGATCGCGACGTGGTGTCTCGCTTGATTGGTGAACTCGAACTCGGCATGTACGCACGACGAATGTTGGCAACTCTGTCGGGAGGTGAACGCCAGCGTGTGGTGGTTGCTCGCGCACTTGCCCAAGAATCACCCGTCTTGTTGCTTGATGAACCGACGAGTGCCCTTGACCTTGGTCATCAACAACGAGCCCTCGAGTTGGTCGACAAGCTGCGGCGAGAGCGTGGCATCACCGTGGTGTCGGCGATGCACGACCTGACGCTCGCCGGACTGTATGCCGATCGTCTACTGCTCTTGCATCAAGGTGTCGCCGTGGCACGTGGTGACGCACAGGCGGTGCTGCGCAGCGAAACGTTGGCCGAGTTCTACGGAATCTCTGCGCGCGTGATTCACGAGGCAGACGGTACGGTGGTCGTCGTGCCGCAACGAGTGGCCGGAGAGCTGTAGACGAGTTGGACGCCGCCCTTGCCCGCGTGATTGATGCGCAAGTTGCTGGTGCTGCCGCTTCGCATCAGCGATTGCTCGCCACGCTCGATCGTGGACTCGAGCTTGCCACAACGTCGCCCTCAACTCTGGGTGCGCTGAGCGACGCCGCTTGTCGAGCACCATCACTACTCGCCGGATGGTCGCGTGCACATCTCTTGTCGCACATCGCCCGCAATGCCGAGAGTCATGTGCGCATGTTTCAGGCAGCCACGCGTGGCGAAGTGTCAGAGCAGTATCCAGGTGGTAAGCCAACGCGCAATCGTGAGATTGATAAGGGCAGCACGAAGAGCGCAGAGCAACTCGTGGTTGATGTGCGTACGTCGATTTATCTTCTTGAGGCAGCCTGGGCAGCGGCAACCGAGACGACCTGGTTGGGTCACGGCATCAAGTCGCACAGTGACGGCTCTCGTGTGGCGCTTCATGAACTCGTGCTCATGCGCTGGTGCGAAACTGAGGTACACCACGCCGACCTCGATCTCGGTTTCACGTGGCGCGATTGGAATCCGCTATTCGTGCGCTACGACCTCGATCGACGCCTCATGGCCTGGCGAGCCCGCAAGCCAATGGGCTTGACGGTGCTGCCCGATGCGATTACACAGCTCGAACCGAACCTACGTCTCGCGTGGTTTTACGGGCGACACACCGTTGATGGCGTGCCTGCCCCAGACCCATACTGAATGTTGATGTTGCGCAAACTCATCGCCGTGATCGTGGGATGTTGCGTCGTGGTCCTGCCTGTTGCGTGTGGGGGTGACACTGATGGAGCCAAGTCCGGTGGCCATAACCACGGTGGAAAAGATGCATTCAACACATCGCTCGTCTCTGACGATGTGATTGCCAACGTGACCGTTGATCCGGCCAAGACGGGCAAGGTCGAGTTGCACATGGAATTCACACCGCCCGGCGGCTCGCTTCTGCAAGTCACGTCGGTGGTCGGCAACCTGATTCCGAGTGACACCGCACTGTCGACGATCATTCTGTGGTTTGAGAAAGATGGGTCAAATCACTTTCACTATGACGTGAGCGTGCCGACGCCAGGCACGTGGACCCTTGAGTTTGACGCCACTCTCGAAGACGGTTCGACGGCCCTCTACACCACGCCGGTGACGTTCGAGTCGTAGTTCGATTGTCGGCAGCGCGGTTGCGCCGTCGAAGGTGTCGCTGACCGCGCGGTACCTCGCGCTAGTTCACCTCGCGCACCACGAGATGATGCGGCATGCCTGACGCTGGCTCGATGAACTGTTCGCCCACGACCTGAAACTCGCAACGCTCATAGAACGCGAGTGCCGAGTCACGCGCCTTTGCCCATACGACGCGGGCACCTACCTCGCGTGCATGGGCGAGACCAGCGTGAATCAGTCGTCGACCGATACCCGTGCCTTGCAGCGAGTCATCAACCGCCATGCCCCGCAGCTGTACGGCCGGCAGCGCAGGATCATGTGGCCAGGCGGCATGAATCCATGTCGACGTTGCGACGACGACGCCGTCTCTTCGTGCACCAATGTGCACGGTGGTCGGCAGATCGTCGCCGTCGTAGACCGCTGTCGTTGCCGGTGTGCCACGGCGCAACACGGCGACTCGCAGTGCTTGTATGTCGGCGAGCCCGAGGCGTTCGACAACGGCGTCACTTGACATGCGGCCATCAGTCTCGCAGCGCCGCGGTCAGTCGTGCAGCAGTGCGCTGAAGTCGGTGGCGCGATGGGCGAGGGCGGCACCCTCAGTGCGATCGTGGGTCACGAGCACCACCGTGGTTTGCAATTGATCAAACAACAGTCGCAGGTCGGTGAGCAGACGGTCATGCAGTGAGTCGTCGAGGCCCGTGAGTGGTTCGTCGAGCAGCACTACACGCGGCGATGCTGCGAGCGCTCGGGCGAGCGCGACGCGCTTTGCTTCTCCACCTGACAGTGAGTCGATTGACCGTTGCGAAAAGCCGCCCAACCCCACTCGCTCAAGCCAGTCGTCGGCGTGTCGATGACGCTCGTGGCGAGCCATACCCTGCACACGCAGCGAGTAAGCCACGTTGTCGGCGACATCGAAGTGGGGGAAGAGTCGGTCGTCTTGAAACACCAAACCGATGCCCCGGCGATGCGCAGCGGTCGCAGTGACATCGACGCCATCGAGCACGATTTGACCCGTATCGACACTGATCAAACCGGCGATGGCGTGCAACAGAGTTGTTTTGCCACACCCACTCGGGCCGTGCACTGCGACTCGCTCGCCCTGCTCGACGTGGAGACGAGCACCACGAAAGACGACACGGTCGCCCCGCCGCACCGTGAGATTAACGACGTCAAGCATGGGTGTTGTCTCGAGGTTGAGTGTGGTTGCGCGCGCCAGATTCGACGAGCAACAGAGCAGTGATGCACGCAGCCACGAGCACGGTCGCGAGCACAAATGCTTGCGTGCGCACGAGATCACCCGTGCGCCCAAGCAGGCGAGCAATCGTCACCGGCATGGTTTCGGCACCGCTGCGCGACAACATCGATGCGGCACCAAATTCACCCAACGACACTGCGGCAACAAGACCCGCCGCAGCGATGAGGGCTGGGCGCAAGAGGCGCAGGTCGATATCGACGAAGCGTCGTCGAGGTGCGGCGCCCAGCACGGCGGCAGCATCATGCAAACCAGGCGCGATGTTGCGCCACGCCGGCACCAGCACTCGCACGGCAAGTGGCAAACCGATTACCGAGTGCACGACGGCGACGAACCACCACGCACCACGCCAGTCGTACCAGCCGGAATCAAACGTGACGATGAGGCCGAGCCCGAGTGTCACAGGTGACACGACGAGCGGCACCATCGATACGGCATCAAGCCAGCGACCACGAGAACCCAATCGCACCACCGTGCGCGAAAGGCCTGCCGCCAAGACGAGAGCCACGATGGCAGCGAATACCGCAGTGCGACCTGATGCGACGAGCGAATCGATGAGTGCGGACGCGGAGGTCGCGGTGGGTGGTGCGGATTCGGGTGTCGCCAACTCAGCGTTGTTGTCGACAAGGCTGCGCCAGCCAGCCAACGACCAGGCGTCACCGACCCGCAGCGACGACCTTGCAAGAGCGACCAGAGGTGCCGTCACCAGCGTGAGGGTGACAACCACGATCACCACGCCCATGTTGGCTCGCATACCAGCAACAGAGGAGAGTGTCAGCGTTGTGCGTCGAGTTGTGCTCGCCGCATCGCGAGCAAGTGCGCGACCCAGCAGCACCACTATGGCGATGACCACAACTTGCACGACAGACAAGACCACGGCACCACCGATATCGCCGATCGCGTAGGCACGCACGGCGATGTCGCTCTCCAACGTGTTGCGAGTGACGCCACCCAAGGTGCGCACCACCGCATACGACGTGAAGCAGTAGATGAAGACGACCGCTGCAGCCGACACCACGGCACTGCGCATTGCGGGCCACGACACCGTGGCGAACGTGCGCAGCGGGCCAGCACCCAACGTGCGCGCCGCCGCCACGAGCCTCGTGTCGAACGATTCGAGTCGTGGGGCGACAACACGCAACACGACGGCGATGTTGAAGTATGCGTGAGCAGCGATCATCGTGGCGAGTGAGACGTGCAGACGGTTCGGTAGCAACGCAATGAACCCCGCGGCCACCACCACCGACGGAAGCAGAAACCCGACCGAGGCGATTGCCCGCACCACCCGTCGGCCGCGAAAGTTATGGCGACCAACGAACCACGTCAACGGCAGAGCCAGCGCAAAAGTTGCAATCACACTCACAACTGCCTGCCACAGTGAAAACCAGGCGATGCGCCAGGTCGACTGGCGAGTGAGCACCCGCGAAACGTCACTTGCATCCACATGACCCGCCACTAGCACCGCAACCGGCACGAGCAGGAAGATCGCCAACCAGATGAGTGCCGGCAGACCTGTGAGTATCGGCCGGCTCGTACGCAGAGGGCGACTGGCACGTGGCGGCAGATCTGTGTGCAGAGGACGGCCGGCACGCGGCGGGCATCGCTCACCGCAAGACAACTTCACTGAACACATCAAGCCACTCGGCGCGGCGCGCAGCAATGATGGCAGGATCGAGCGTGAGAGGGTTCTCGGGTCGCAATGAGTAATCGAGGAACTCTTGTGGCACCGTCGCAGTGCGGTTGCTTGGCCAAACGAATTGGGTGAGGGGCAGATCTTCCTGAAACTGGCGTGAGACGAGAAAGTCGATCAGCTTCCGAGCCGCCACCTCGTGTTTGGTGCCTCGCAGAACTCCGGCAAATTCATACTGACGAAAGCAGGTGAGTGCGGCAACTGCGGTGGGCGCTTCGGTCGGACGTGGATCGGCGAAGATCACCTCGGCTGGTGGACTTGTTGCGTAACTCACGACGATTGGCCGTTCTCCGTCAGATGCGGCGGTGAAGTGCGAATAATACGCATCGCTCCACGAATCAACGATGAGCACGCCGTTCTCGCGCAGAGTGGTCCACCACTGGGTCCACTCATCGCCAAACTCGGCGATGCTGGCGAGCATGAAGGCCAGACCTGGCGATGAAGTGAGCGGGCTTGGTGCCACCAGGAGATTGCGATAGCTCGCCGAGGTGAGCGATTGCAACGTGAGCGGTGGGTTGATTCGACGTTCGGCAAACCACTGCTTGTCGTAATTCAGGCATACATCGCCTGAGTCGACTGGTGTCACCACGCCATCGGGGGCGAGCGCGACGCCGGCTGCGTCGAGATCGGCGCGGTACACCGACACATACGGAGCAAACACGTCGGCCTCGATGGCGCGAGAGAGCAACGTGTTGTCGACACCCCAAAGCACGTCGCCTTCGGGGTTGCCCGCTGACACCACTGCTTTGGTCACGAGCGTGCCCGCGTCACCGCCCCGCACCACACGCACGACGATGCCGGTTTCGGCGGTGAAAGCATCGAAGATTCCCTCACTTGGGGTGAATGAGTCGTGCGCCAAGAGTGTGAGTGTCACGGGTGCATCAGTGGCAACCGCCGTGTCGTTGGTCGAAGCTTCTGCGGTGGTGCTGTTGCCTTGTGATGGCTGCGTGTTCTGCCCGCAGCCTGCGAGGGTCAGAGCGCCGAGTACGAGCAACCCGACGAGCGTGCGGTGCACACGATGGCAGGCAACATCAGGCAGTTGCATGAGTGGCTCCGTCTGTCACGGTGACCAACAAACGGCCATGCTGCAGAGTTACGACTACGTCATCACGTGTCGCACGATTGCTGATGCCGCGTGACGAGTTGACGGCAAGCGTGTCGTTGGAGAGCGCCCACTGCAACCCGCTAGTGGTCACACCGTGTGCATCACCACCGAAGGGCATCAAACCGACGATGTCGCCGGTCTTGCAAGAAAACTGCAATCCAGTGTCTGGTTGCTCGTGTGCATCGATGCGAAACACTCTCGCACCAGCTACGCGCAACTCGACATGAATTCTGCGCAACTCAGGCAGAAACAATACGGCGAGGTTGCCGAGTTCATGATCGAGACGATTGCTGCGGCCGGCAATGACGACGAGCGACGTTGCTCCAAGAGCGGCAGCGTGCCTGAGTGCCAGTTCGGCATCGCTGGCATCTTTGTCAGGGGAAAACCGAAGCACCTCTGTGCCGAGGGCCTCGACGGCAGCAAGCGCGGTGGGATTGACTGAGTCCATATCGCCAACCACTGTGGCGACGTTCAAGCCGAGCGGCGCTGCGAGATGCAACCCCGAATCGGCAGCAACCACCGTTGCGTCACGGCGCACCGCACCGAGTTCAGCGAGATCGGCGATTTCTCCGCCGAGCAATACGACGAATGGTCGCTCGTTGGTGTCGTCGTTCATGTGGCTCCCTCCGCTGGCATTACCCAGATCAGGTCTGCGGGTCGGTGGAGGCTTCCACCCTCTCAGTCCGACGAACCTCGGACTCCCCGTGCGTGTGACAAAACTCTAACCCCAACACTCGAGTTCGAGCAGCTGTGCTGAGGAGACAACGGATGCTGCTCAGTAGCCTGCGGGGCGTGTCAGAGACGAAAACGTCGCCGTTTGCAACGTCTGGCGACACGCCAAAAACCTCACCGCTGGCGGGCGACCCTTCACGTACATCTGAATCTCCACGCGACACGATCATCACCGTGACGGCTGCTGCCCTGACAAAACTCAAGGAGCTGCGCGACACCGAACCAGATGCCAAGAGATTGGGTCTGCGACTTTCGATTATCTCGAAGCCGGGCGAAGATTTTCGCTACGACCTCGTATTCGAAGAATTCCTCAAGTCGGCGTTCACCGATGAGGTGCGCACTGTCGACGGGTTCAAGTTCAT
>Ga0255176_1000847_pt1 | contig 8974 bp, 13 predicted proteins | sample Atl_Atlam_RepA_8_2_FD_183622 | JGI IMG/M metagenome (GOLD analysis project Ga0255176, IMG submission 183622) | Freshwater microbial communities from Altamaha River, Georgia, United States - Atl_Atlam_RepA_8d | ecosystem: Environmental > Aquatic > Freshwater > River | place: USA: Georgia... | reverse complement strand
AACTTCCAGACCTAGGGCGCCGACGGTCTACTCGACAGGATCGGCGGCCCGCGCCCCCCCCCAACCGGGTCGGCGAGGACGTCAAGAAGGCGACCGCCATCGACTACTGCTCCCGCTTCGCCTGGGGCCGCCTCTACACCAACAAGATGCCGCTGACCGCCGTGCATCTGCTCAACACGGACGTCGTGCCCTTCTTCGAGGAGCACGGCGTACCGATCAAGACCGTGCTCTCGGACAATGGCCACGAGTTCTGCGATCGCCCGGACCGCCATCCCTACGAGCTCTTCCTTCAGCTCGAAGGCATCGAGCATCGCAAGACCAAGGTCCGCAGGCCGCAGTCCAACGGGATCGTCGAGCGCTTCCATCGCACACTCCTCGACGAGCACTTCCGCGTCGAAGGCCGCAGGACCTGGTTCGAGACCGTCGAGCAGATGCAGCAGGCGCTCGATGCCTACCTCGTCACCTAAAGCACCGCACGACCCCATCAGGGCCGTGGCATGAACGGCCGCACCCCCGGCCGGGCCTTCCCCAACCGCATCCCCGCAAACGACAACCCACAGGAGGACAACGGCCGGAACATCGACCAGACTGAAGCCGCCTGACTACCGGTCAGGGCGCGGCGACTGTCAGCCGATTACTGTCTCAGTACAGCCAGTTGTACAGCGTCGTCTCGCTGATCCCGTGCTGGCGGCACATATCCGCAGGCTTCACCTCAGCACTGTGCAGCTTCAGGATTTCGATGATTTCCTCTTCACCAAATGGCTGCCGCTTCATGTCCGTTCTCCCCGAATGGACCCACCGCTACTACAGAAGTTTGGGGGGGTTACCTAAGGAAGCCCAAGGCTTGCTTCTTTTGTACCCGGAATTCCGGTTGTATTCCCCAGCAGCCCATCGCGAGAGTGCTGAACACATTCCGGAAATCAACGCTGAACTTGAGATCACCGTCTTCAAGATCGACGAGTGACGGCTGCGATCCATAGAAGCCGCCCTTAACGTTGCCACCCATTACAATCTGAGGCGCGGCCGTGCCATGATCGGTGCCACCGCTGTTGTTCTGTCTAGCCCTGCGGCCGAACTCTGAATATGTTACAATAACAACATCATTCCAAACATTTGCCGCAATCAAGTTCTCTCGGAGAACGCTGAGGTTCCTTGCTAGGAACGAAAGTAGCTTCTCGTGAATATGCGGTTGGTTGGCATGGGTGTCGAAGCCGCCGAGGGCCATTTTGATCGCAACAACTGGTAAGCGGGAAGTCACCAACCGTGTTGCTACTTCAAGCTGGCGGCCGAGGGGATATTGCTCGTCGTATCGGTGGTGCAGGGGCGGACTCGTTAGCAATGTGTCCCGAAGACCAGTTGCAGCGCCGTTTATCTGCTGGGAAACGGCGATTATGCGCTTCAACGCCGGATTACTACTCTCATAAGCACCCTTCAGAGCTTCTGCGGCTTGTGCTTGCTGCAAGAAGCTTTCGGGGTCTTGCATCACTATGGTTCTTAATTCTGGTCCGATCGTCGGCAAAACGTTTGTGTCAAGGACAATGCTGTCAACACCAGCACCCGCAGGCAACTTCTTCCCTTCGAATACTTGGGCTATCCATCCTACGCTGAGAATTTTGCCAGCTTCCGATGCTGTGTCCCAGATTTCAATTGACCGGAAGTGCGAACGGTTAGGGCTCGGATATCCGACGCCTTGTATGATTGCGAGTTCGTTGGCTTTCCAGGCCGCCATCAGAGGCTCAAGCCTCTCATGAAAACCCATCCTCTCATCGAGCTGAAGAACGCGCTCACGGGGAATGCCAAGACTCGGACGTAGCTGATAATAGTTTCGATCAGAATACGGAACGACCATGTTTAGGCCGTCGTTCCCGCCCCTCAACTCCACCAGCAGAAGAATCTTTGCCATGTCAAGCTCCTCACTTTAGCTGATAGGCAGGGTCCAGCAACGCCGCGGCCACTGCAGCCGCCGGTGTCATTCCCGAAGTTTTGAGCGGCAACACGGGCGAACGCGGCAACAAAGTACTCAGAAGCGTCATCGGATCACTGCCGCTCAGAGTCGGGCCGAGCTTTGCTTGGGGAGTGTCGCGCGTGCCATCATCCATTAGCTGAATCGTTGCATCATCTGGTGCCATCTGCCGACGCTCTGCTTGCCGACTAGAGCGTTGACCTTTTGCAACCATGCTCTCTGACGACGCAACCGAAGTAGTCTCAATTATACGACGCAGGAACTGTTGACGTTGGAGGAATGTGTAGGTGGTGATCCAGTTCTCTCCGCCTATCCACCCCTTAACATTGGGCGGTTCGAACGGAACTTGACCCATGGCATCAAGCATCTGCACGACACCGCTCTTTAGTGGCAGTGGCGTGTCCAAAAGGCGAGCAGTGCCAATCACCATCTCAATAGGAGCCTTGATCAAGGAGGCCCGATTTGCTGGGTCGCGGAAAGCATTGGACACCAACATTTCACGCATCAGTTTCCGAATGTCGTAGTCCTTACGGAAGTACGATGCCAATCGTTTCACTTCATCAGGATCAGGCCGGAAGGAAATGAACTCGACCCAAAGCTTCTCGACAACGGTCTCCGCTGTCCGTGGGTGTTTCAGCAGTATCGCTATTATTTCGGTAGGACCGAACCGACCGCTTTGTCCGAGAAAGCTTTTTTCACCATCGTCGTGCTTATCAGTTCGGTTAACAAACTCCCCAGTGCTCCTGGACACTGACCATCCTGTGAATGCCCGCGCAGCGGCCTTCACATCCTCGTCTGTGTAATGCCCCTCTCCCAATGTAAAAAGTTCAAGCAATTCGCGAGCAAAATTTTCGTTCGGCTTTCCTGCGATATTCCGAACTCCGTCGAGATAAGCGAGCATAGCGGGATCGCGTGCTACATCGCCTAGCAATGTAGCAAAGTTCCCAAGCGCCTCGCGCCGAAACAATGCATTTTGACGGAAGAGTGAAGGCGCAAAGCGTACCTTCTTAAACGAAGACGTAAAGTGCCCATGCCAAAAAAGCACCATACGCTCGACAACTGGCTGGTTCGTCGCCAGCATCTCGTCAATCCACCAGGCGATTAGTTCCCGCCTGGTCTCTTTCATCGGCAGAAGTTGCGGCTTCTTGGAGCTGTTCATCCTGCCGGGTTCGTGTCCCTGCATGGCGGGTTCATTTGCTTGAACCGCTTCGGACCGAACCGATTTTTGACGTTTCACGAGCTCCGCGGGGCTCGTCGTAAACCAGTTGGGATCAGGAGTAACCGATGAAGGACGAGTATTGCCAAGCAATAAGTCGACAGCAGAGGCGATGTCGAGAGCCTCATATTTTCTGATTTCGCTCGGCGCGGCCCCAAAAGTGGTGCGCGCCAACAAATGTCGCGCTTCTTCGAACCCCATCGGGGATGCGGCAAATCCCGGCCGCGCGATGAGAGGGGCGCCGACTGACGTTGCCACCGCGCCGGCCAAGAAAGTACGACGGCTTATGGTCGCCATGATGAGTTCTCCTCACTTGTGTCTAGACGACAATTTTCTGTCGTCGCGCCAAAAATTACTACGCTCCGATCCCCAACATCCCTTGCATTTTCTGCGTCTCGTTGACCGGAGCCGAAGGCATTCCAAACACTCCGTCGTCTGACTTGGGCGAGTTTCTCATTCCAACTGGATCATTGACCCCCTTGTCAAACAAGACCGGAATTTGAGGTAAATCCATGACTTGAGTCAGGCATTACGGTGCCTATAATCAGAAAAATTTTGATTGGTGAACTGCATGAACGTGGTACATGATTCTCGCAAAAGTAGACTGGATAAGATTGTTTCGTCGCGCGAGAGCGTTATCGCGGCGGCTGAGCGGCTGCCCGACTGCGTAGCACGAACGCTTTTGGTTAAGCTCGCTGATCTGTTGAAGACCACAGATCTTGATCAATTTGCAATTGACGCGCTGGGAGGAGAAGGCGCCGGGGGCGGTGAGTATCTTCACCAAGAAAAGTCGCTTCAATTTGCGGGAAGAGTTCACATTGCAGCCCGCCGTGCTCAACAACTGAAGCTAGATACCAGTGCTGGTTTGTCGGTTCTCGACATTGGCGCGGGGCCCGGCTTTTTCTGTTGGGCCGCCAAGGCTCTCGGTCACACAGCTGTGGCCATTCAGCCTAGTAAGGGGGCGAGAGGAATCAATTTCTCCGCTTTCATGCGTTTGTTCGGAATTCCGCAGTCTGCCCAGTTCGTAAAGCCGCAAACTGCGCTGGTTCGCGACCAATCCCTTCCGGAAGGTCTCCGCTTTGATATGGTCACTGCTTTTGCAATTACATTCAATCGGAGTGGCCGTGCTTGGTGGACGACAAAAGACTATTTGTCATTCCTTGAAGACATTAAGTGTAATTTCTTGAAGCCAGGCGGGCGAGTTGTGTTGAAGTTCAACAATACAGATGAGGCGGGCACACCAAAGTCGGTAATCACCTACTACGAGGAATTGGGGCGTATGCTGGCCCCATTCGTTGCGGAAGAAAGTTCGGAGACTGGCTTTACACTCGATCTTTTTCGAGAGGGCGCATGGTCGCTTGCTAATGCCGTCGTTCTGCCTCAGCCGACAGAGAGACAAAAGCTTAAACCAGAGGTGAGCCCCTCCCCGAGAGCCGATGAGCAATTGCGGCTGCTTAAAAGAAATGCGCGACGAAATCGGCGGACTGCCGCCAGGAGTCAGTTGAAAGCGGTGGCAGGGACGTAACATCGAACAAGGAGGCTTCGCTTCTTGTGGCCGGGGTGATCGCTTGCGAACTACGCAAGCCTGTTGCTAATGTTTTTGTGTCGTTTAGAAGCGCTGAGCATGTGTTCAGGATTTGGAAGGAGAAGCCATCATGAGTGCTACCGAAGCTGAGGAGAAGTCGCAGCTTGAGGTCAGTGTCGATGACTTCGCTGGACTTGTGGCGTATATGAGCCGCCTTCTTGCCGGTTTGGTTAAGATTAAGCCTTTGGAAGACGCCAATCTGAGCTTGGCCGAGTGGGTAACGCTTTCTATGCTGGCCCAGAAAGACGGGGCTAATAACAAGCAGTTGGCTCGCAATCTGGGTGTCAGCGGCCAACGAGTGAACCAAATTTGCGCGTCACTTAAGAAGGCGGAACTCATATCGGTAGCGCAGCAGGACAATGATGGCCGGGCGAACGAAATCAAGATCACGGATTCGGGTCGAGCGCAGATCGCTGCTGTGAATTCGCAACTCAAGCCGTTGCTTTCGGAAGTTTTGAAGGGCCGTGGACGCACACTTGTAAGTATCACCAAGCTCATGCGGCATCTGATGCGATTGTTAAATGTGGGAAGTGGGCAGGGGGGCGACACAAAAAAGACTAGGAAGATCAGAAAAGCGACTAAAGCAAAAGCTGATACCTGACTGAACTGAGACGGTATTGACCTGACAGATTGCGCCACAGCAGGTGTCGCGAAGGGAGGGGCTAGAGCATCGAGCGCTTAATCGGACGCATGTCCTGCGTCCTTGAGGAAGTTCCAACACTCCTGTTCGGAGTACAGCGTGCAGATGTCGCCGATGGCCCTCCAGAGGGCATCGATGGTTCTTGCGCCGATCCGCCGGAGATGGGCCTTGAGTTTGGCGAAGGCCATCTCGATCGGATTGAGGTCGGGACTGTAAGGCGGGAGGAAGAGGAACCAGGCGCCGCGCTGCTTGAGGATGGCCTCGGCCTTCGGGCTCTTGTGGCTGGGCAGGTTGTCGAGGATCACCACGTCGCCAGGCTGCAGGCTCGGTGCCAGCTGGGTCTCGACGTAGATGTCGAAGGTCTCTCGGTTCATGGGGTGATCGATCACCCACGGCGCGATCAGGCCATCGCATCGCAGTCCGGCGATGAAGGTCTGCGTGGCCCAGTGTCCGAACGGTGCCCCGGCCTTCAGGCGGGTACCGCGGCGCGAGCGGCCGCGCAGACGCGTCATCTTGGTCGTCGTGCCGGTCTCATCGAGGAAGACCAGACGGTCAATCTGCTGACGCATGAGCGGCTGGCGCCGCCTCTTCCAATCGTCACGCGCCTGACGCACGTCCTCGCGCCCGGCTTCCGACGCCAGCAGCGTTTTTTTTGAAGGACAGGCCTGCCTTCAGGAGCACCCGCGACAACGATGCCGGATGCGCCGTAATGGCCTTCTCGGTCTGGAGCCTGGCCGCCAGTTCCGGCATCGTGATGTCCGGCTCGGCCTCGACCCAATCGAGCAGAGCGGCCAGATACGGCGCCAGCTTGCCGCCGCCGGGCGGACGGCCCTGCCGCTGCGGCTCCACCGAGCCCGTGCGAGACATCCGGTCAATCAGCTTCACCGCAAAGCTCGGGCTCACGTCGTAGCGACGAGCCGCCGCCCGTCGCGACCCGCCATTCGCGATCTCCGCTCGCACCCGTTCCCGAAGGTCCATCGAATACGGCTTTCACATGCAGCCTGGCCTCCTGTCTCCAGCCTGCACTTGAATCAGATTTCCGATTCCTTGGGAATCCCAAGCCGATTCCTAATTCTCGCTCGACGCTCTAGTAGCCCCGAGCACAGCGACGCCCGGTGTGGCCACGCCGCTCCCGGCCGGGGTTAGGATGGTGTTGTGAAGCACATCTAACCTCGAACGGAGAACGACATGACCACGGAGAAGAAGGTAGCACGGCGAAAGCTCACTTTGCTCGAGCTTGCTGGCCAACTCGGCAACGTCAGCAAGGCCTGCCGCATCGTCGGCTACAGCCGCCAACAGTTCTGCGAGATCCGCCGTAACTTCCAGACCTAGGGCGCCGACGGTCTGCTCGACAGGATCGGCGGCCCGCGCAACCCACCCCCCCAACCGGGTCGGCGAGGACGTCGAGAAGGCGATCTTGACCTGTCTCGATTCTTCGGACCACGGCTAACTTGAGAGAGCCGGCGTCTCCTGGTCTTTGGGCTGTCCCGATTGAGACGGTGCTGCAACGGGCCGGGGCGCGAAGCCCCCACATCGCGCAGCGCCGCGGCCCGTCGCGGAAGCGGGAGCTGCGTTGGTTTTTCGAAGCTTTGCGGCGAACTCGGCCGGCGTCAAATATCCGAGGCTCGAATGCGGGCGCACCTCGTTGAAGTGCCTGCGCCAGGCTTCGATGACGACCCTGGCCTCGGCGCGAGACCGGAACCACTCCATGCCCAGGCACTCGTCGCGGAACTTGCCGTTGAAACTTTCCAGCGCGCCGTTCTGCCAGGGCTAGCCGGGATCGATCAGCGCGGTCTCGATCCCCTGATCGACGATCCACTTCAGCAGCGCCCGCGAGACGACTCCGGCCCGTTGTCGGAACACAGGTAGAGCGGCGTCCCGCGGTCGCTGATCAGCCGCGACAACACCTCAATCACACGGCCCGAGCGGATGCGTCCGTCGACCTCGATCGCCAGGCCTTCCCGGGTCCACTCGTCGGTCACGGTCAGGCACTTGAGCTGTTGCCCATTGGCGCACCAGTCGAACACGTAGTCGTACGACCACACCTGGTTCGCACCGGTCGTCGCCTGCGGACGAGGCCGGCCGGTCGCAATGCGTTTGCGCGGGCGCCGACGTGGCACCTGCAGCTTCGCGCGCCGCCACAGACGATGAGCCCGGCCGGGACTCATTGCGAGGCCATCGCGGCCAAGGAAGATTCGGATGCGGCGGTAGCCGTAACGCGGATACTGCGCCGCCAGCACGGCCATCCGTTCCAGGACCGGCCTGTCCTCGATCCCCTTGGTCGAGCGGTAGCCCAGCGCCGAGCGGGACACCTTCAGCAGCGCGCAGGATCGTCGCTGGGACAGGCCCCAGCGTTGCGCATACGCCACCTGCTCGCGACGTGCCGGCACACCTACCATTTTTTTGCAGCGATCTCCTTCATCACCTCGATCTCCAGATCGCGTTCCGCCACCAGCTTCTTCAGCCGTGCGTTCTCCTGCTCGAACTGCTTCAGGCGACGCACATCGTCCGGCTGGAACGACCCGAATCGCTTCTTCCACGTGTAGATCGCCTGATCACTCACACCGTGGCGCTTGGCCACTGTCGCCACAGGATCCCGATCCGTCTCCCGCAAGATCCCCACGATCTGCTCTTCCGTGAACTTCGACTTCTTCATCCCTTGGCTCCTCGCGGAGGCCAGTCTCTCAACTAATCATTGGTCCGAGAACCCGGGGGCAGGCTAGAGCCGATCGGCAACATCCCGCCCGCCGAGGCGGAAACCAGTTACTACTCAGCCCTTGAGAACCTCAAAATGGCCGCGTAAGACTCAAGCAATTCGCCCTCCGACGAACCTAGGGCGGCTCATACCACATAATTAGTGAACCCTGAATTTGGTTAGCGGGGACTGGCTCCGATGAGAAAACTGTTCAGCAGACTTCTGAAGCGGCAGGCAAAGCCAATCGCGCGTCCACCTGTGAAAAAGAAATCCGTTCCCGCGCATGAGCATGCGCTGCGACATGCAGAGAGATTGCGCCGCGACACTACCTCCCTTGAAGCTACTGATGATTACGTCGCCGTCAAGGACGCGGCGCCTTCGCGGGAACGAAAGGATCTCAGCCGAAGAAATGAGCCGGTGCAGCAGGAAGGCAAAGCGAACCAAACAAAAGTTGAAGGAGACGACAGCCTCGGGCGCGGGCGGAGAGCCGTGGTAAGGCAACGGCGGAAGTCATTGACCCGAGGCTCGGAAGAGCCGTTGGGCACTGCGGAGCGGCGAAAATCTACGAGTACAATTGCACCGACGATGGGTGATACGAATACATCGGCAAAGATGGTGGAAAAGCGCGCGCCCGTGCGCACTCGGAAACATCGCCCTAAGGCAGACGCCGACGCCCAGACTGGTCAGACGAAAACAACGGACATAACGGCTGCCCGCTTGAGAAGGCTCGGTAAAGGATCCTTACACCGCTTCTAAAGCGGTTGATTGTACTGAGACGGTAATCGGCTGACAGTCGCCGCGCCCTGACCGGTAGTCAGGCGGCTTCAGTCTGGTCGATGTTCCGGCCGTTGTCCTCCTGTGGGTTGTCGTTTGCG
>Ga0255176_1000837_pt1 | contig 9092 bp, 8 predicted proteins | sample Atl_Atlam_RepA_8_2_FD_183622 | JGI IMG/M metagenome (GOLD analysis project Ga0255176, IMG submission 183622) | Freshwater microbial communities from Altamaha River, Georgia, United States - Atl_Atlam_RepA_8d | ecosystem: Environmental > Aquatic > Freshwater > River | place: USA: Georgia... | reverse complement strand
TGAATGTGTGGTGCGTATACGGTTCCGTCGACTGTCAGGTTGGACGTGAAATGCCCGTCGCCGGTGACATCCAGCGAATATGCAGGGGACGTGTTGTTCACTCCGACGCGGTTGTTGGTTGAGTCAACGTACAGGGTTCCTGAGTCGACGTTCAGCCCACCGAATGCGACCGTGTCACCTGTTCCGACTGACTGTCCGATGGCAACGGAGGGGGTTGCCCCTTCCGAACCTGACCCGGTGACAGTAACTCCGGTACCGCCGGTAATGCCAGCCACATAGTTCCCGGTGGTTTCCGTGCCAAGCGTGATGTTCGGGGTCGCCCATTTGATGCCTGCCGTCTGTGTGGAGTCTGCGATCAGGTATTGCCCGTCGGAGCCGACTCCGAGACGTGCTGGGGTGTCGGCTGCGGTTCCGGCGATGAGGTCACCTTTGGCGTCAATGATGCTCTTAGTGATGGCGTTCGGGTCTTGTTCGGACGACCAGCGCACACCGGAGGTTTGGCTGGAATCGGCTACCAGAACCTGATTGTCTGTGCCAACAGGTAGACGAGTGAAAGCGTCTGCGCCCGTTCCGACGAGAAGATCGCCTTTGGCGTCGTAGGAGGCGGTGATCGGGTCAGCACCCCAACGCAGGCCGGATGCCTGGGTGGAGTCTGCGAGCAGAACCTGACCGTCCGAGCCGACCGCGACTCGAGAGGGGGTGTCCGCACCAGTTGCCGAGATCAGGTCACCTTTGGCATCCAGAATCGTCTTGGAGATGGCGTTCGGGTCGGTGGTCTCGATGGGAGCCTGCGAGAACGACGGCTGTGCGAGGGAGGGGGGAATAGTCATGTCAGGCTCCTCTCGTCACGTCTTGATGATGTAGTTCAAGACTACATAAGGCTGAAGGTTGTTGTGCGCCCCACCGGAGCCTGCGTTCTGGTTGGTTGCGGTCGTGTCTTGGTTCGTGGCCGTTGCGTCAACGCTGTAACCGAACACCGTGTGATGATGCGTTCCTGCATAACTGGTGTTGCCAGTTGTTGTCGTTGCTGTTGAGCCAGTATTGAATGCTGGTGAAGCATTGTTGCGAAGAACTGTTCCAACATTGTCGTAGTCGTAGGTATGGCGATGGCTTCCCTGGTCGTCGGTATCAATCCACACAAGGTGGTTGTGGGCATTTTGAGTATGTGTGTGCGCGTTCTGAACGTGGGTGTGAACCGGCATTTCAGTTTGTGCCAGGGTGTGCGTCTTTGCACCGCCAGTCTCACCCATCGCATCAAACTCGGTTTGCGAGGCATCTTTTCCGACCGGCACTCGACCTTTGAGGTTCGGTAGGTAGTACGAGGTTCCGCTGTGAACTCCGTAGGTGTCGCCGAGACAGTCTCGAAGTTCAGGGTATTGGTCGCCGTTGAAGGTTGATCCGTCGCACAGCAGGTAGCCCGACGGGGCTGTAGCACCGGCATACGGTAGAACAGCACCGGTCGGATTGACGGCCAGTTGCAGAAACAACTCCAGTTCCCGATCCCGGTTCTCGAGCAGGTCACGAACCTCTGCCGCCAAGCTCGGCATATCGTCGCCACGGAACGTGTAGTTGAACGGCACGTCAGTCCTCGCAGTTCAGGATGACACGGTTGATCAAGGCAGCATCAAACGACAGGAACGGCTTGATGCCGTACCCTCGCGGTGCGTCGTCGCCTCTGAAACGTGAAACCACTAGGTCGCCGTTTGAGGTTTCTTGTGCATACGCCCAATCGGATTGTGTGTAGTTCGCTGAACTGACATCAACCAGGCCGGTTGGCTTCATAGTGACCGCAACGACCGGTGTGCCGTTACCTGCGTTTGCCCATTCAACCAGCACTTCTTTGACGGTGAACGGCTTCTGATGCCAGTATTCGGACAGTTCAACTTCGGCGGTCGGAACATTTGTTGAGACGCTCGCCGAGCCGGTGAAGATGAAGTCTTCGTCCGTATTTGTTCCCGTGATCACGTTATTGATCGCTCGATACCATTTGATCGGGAACTTTGTGTCGTCTTGAACCATGCCGACGATGAAATATTCGTTCTGCGATTCGGGGCCGGGGCGAGCAATAACGATCTGATTGGTTTCACCAGTATCGGTCGGATCGTAAGAAATGTTGGTTCGCGCCCAACGCCCGTGAGATGTTTGCGAATACACGACTCCGCTTCGCAATACGACAGCCAGTCGACCGTCAGCGATGGCTTGAATACGACCCTTTTCATAACCATCGTCAGCATCATTGACATCGTCCAGATTCATCGTGGCTATTGCCTGAACACTTGAACCGAGCAACTGGTAGATGTTGCCGTCCAACGAACCAGAGCGTTGCTGATCTAGGAAGTACACGTTGCGTCCGACGACGGTCGCATCACGCATGCCTTCGGTGACGTTCTGTGCTGGCACGATCAACTGGATCGTGACGCTTGAGCCGAGGACACCAACGACGCTGTACACGCCGGTGTCGCAGATGACAAGCAGGTCGTTTGTTCGAGGGAGGACGTTCAGAATCTGCCCGTTGAACTCGTAATACTGGCTTGTTGACCAGCCGGTGAGTGCGGTGTCCGAGTAGTAGAGGCGTTTGGTTGTCGGCCCCCACGCCACAAGACGGTAGCCATAAAGCGCAAGGTTCGTGATGCCAGTTCCGGTTCCGAGAGCGGTTGAGACGCTCGCGCCGGTTCCGGCTGTTGTCACGCTGCGGATGTACCCGAAAGTACCTGAGTTGGTGTTGACGTAGTAGAACTTTGCTTCGTTCGGAACGTAAGCAACTTTGCCGCCGATGGTGCCGGTCAGGCTGGTGTCGGTTGTCGTGATGGGGAAACCGGGGCCGTAGTTGACGGACGTAATTCGGCACATCTTGGACGTTGTGCCAGACCAGATGACGAACGAATAGTTGTTTGCACCAACAGTCCAAGAGTCCATGATCTTGGCTCCAGTTGCGCTTGTGACGCCACCGTTGGCTCCGCATTGCTCATACCCGACCGGACACAGCCGACCGTTCGGTAGGGCAATAGCATTCTGGCCGAACCAAGTGTTCTTTGGCCAGTTGGTGGAGCGTGGCCCCATGTACTGACCGCCGGAGAAGTCGTCGTAAACGATCTGGAAGGAGGCCATCGGCTACTCCCAGGTGGCGTAGTCGCGGGCGCGTGTGAACTTGATTCGCCTCTTGATGGTCGTCCGGTTGTCGTCGTTCATGGACTTCAGGAACGTGCCGTACTCTTGCAGGTAGAGGGAAGCTCGCTGTTCGTCTTGGCGTCGAGCGGCGCACAGATGCGAAGCGTAGGCGACGATCACCGAATGGTAGACGACCGGCATCAAAGGTGACGACGAGTCGCTGGAGAGGGCTGGCTCGGAACGGAAGTAGTACAAGGTTCCGGCTGTCGTCGTGGACGGGATCGGCGTGATTTTGGCTTGGTTACCGTAGATCGTCCAGCCGAACGTGCTGTTGTCCGATGTCGGGTCGAGGAACGTCTCGAGCGGAACCCATTCGGCTGGTGACGAGTTGATGACCAGTTCGTTGGCTCGCATGAAGTCGGACGGAAGGGTGGCGGCACCGTTCACCGTGTCGAACGACAGCGATGCGGTCGAAGCCAGCCACCACCAGTCGCGTTCCATGCTGACACGGTTCAAAGCGTCGTTCAGGCTGGTGTTGACAAAAGAGTCGGTGATCAGACCGTCAAGGCTGTTGCCAGAGCCGTCTGATTTGATTGCCAGTCGATCTTTGACTGCGTTACGCAAAGCGAGTCTGTTCATGTCATACCACCATCACGCTGTACGCCTGCGCGGCGTTGGAGATCAGTTTCACGTCCGAGGCTGTCCCGTCGCCCACCAGGCTGAGGGTCATGCCGATGCCCACCACATAGCAGTCGTCTCCGTTCACCGTCGGCGTTGGCACACCTTTGGTCGGGTCGCCGAAAGTGAAGAAGATGGGAGAACCAGACGTGGTGCGGTTGCTCACAATAACGAACGACACCGAATCACCGAACGACACCGTGTCCACCGTATCGGGGGTCAAGACGGCGTGTTTCGCCTTGTTCACGGTGTACGACGCCATTACTTGCCTTTCTGGTTCATGCTGTGGATTCGACGGTTGGAGCCTTCCAAGTGTCCCACATCGCGCACCAACGCCCAATGCAGTTTGTCAGCCAACTCCAACCTTTTCTCACGTTCAGCGGTTTCGTGTGCGTCACGCACCGCCTTGTTCTTCTTCATCAGATCGTCGTGCAAGGCTTTGCCCTTCTGCCAGTCACCTTCAATCAGTTTGACGATCAGCGTGTGATCGCACCGATCATGGGAGCAGGCCACATACGGGGTTCCCATCGCATCGACCATCCACACCTCAAACCGGTTGGCGAGAGGGTTGAACATCAGGGAAGCAGACGGGTCACCGCGCCACCCTGACTCATCACCACGTTGGATGCGGTTGGCGATGTCGTACACGTCGAACGACACCTCAGCCATCTCCGACCCACCGTCAACATTGCCCATCAAATCTGCTGCACGAATCATGGTGGTCATCCTAGACGAAAGGGCCGGTCACCTTTCGGCAACCGGCCCTGACGTTTGGGGGATTGGTGGATCAGGCTCCAGTTGCCTTGAACCGAACAGTCGTTGCGCTCATGTCGGTCGTGTTCGGAACCTGAACGAACGCACCGGTGGCCGCCGTCTGACGGTACAGCAACACTTTCGGATCGCTGGTGGAACCGTCCCACGTCGGCAGATAGCCGATGCCTGCGTTCAACTCGAGCCAGTCAAGCCGGTTCAAGCCGAGCTGTGCCAGCGTCACCGATTCGCCACCCGTCGGATACGACGAGTCGAAGGTGATGACACCGAACACTTCTTTGCGTGTACCGGGGACTTCTGGCCCGATGGAAATTGCGACGGATGCGGCCATGTCAGATGCTCACCTCGGTGAGATCCTTGATGACGAAGTGGGCGTTGCGCTGCTTGCAGGCGAGTTCGCCGTACATATAGAGCGTCGCCTCGTAGGCATCCTGGTCGGGCTTACGGTTCATCACCGCGCCGTCGAGGTCCATGAACTGGAATCCGTCGCCCACCTGGTGGAACACCAACACTTCGGGGTTGATGCCGTACAGGCGGTTGTTCGGGCAGTCGAAGTCGGCGTAGAGGGCCGTGGGGGCTTCGTCACCCTTGCCGGAGACCGACGGGCTGTAGAACTGGATGCCCGCGTAGCCACCCTTCAACTGGGTCTGCTCCATGTTGCGCTTGAGGCTCAGGAGAAGGTTGCTGATGGCCAAGTTCACGCCTTCAGCCGACACCAACAGGCGCGGCTTCTTGCCCGAGTTGGTCAACACCTTCATGATCGAACCGGTGATCAGCGACTCGGTGACCGAACGGTTGGTTCCGCTGTTGCTGTTGACGTAAGCCTTCCACTTCGGCTGGCTCGACGGGTTGATCGTGTGAAGGATGGCGGTGTCGTCGACGATGGTCTGGAGACCGGTCAACTCGACCTGACCGTCACCGGGCTGACCGGTGTTGCTCGAGGCTCCACCCGCTCCCGAACGGAAGACGTAGTGCGACGACGAGGTGGTGACCGCAGCACCAGAAATGGCGATGGTCTTGTTGGTCTCGTCCACCGAGGTGACGGTACGAGCCGAAGCCACCGTGGTCGGCGAAGCGACCGTTCCGATGTCGACCACCATGCCGCCGTCGAAGAACAACTGGCGCAGAGCGGTGGAACCGGTGCTGGAAGCCAACACGACGGTCGTGGACGACGAGGTGGTGCCACATTGGGCGATCACACCGTTCGACGTTCCCCACAACTGGCGGTTCACGTCCTTCATCGCATCCTTCTTGATGCCTTCCATTTCGGCGTCGAGCGCGTCGATGAAAGCACCACGGTCGGTCACGGCCTGCTTGATGGTCGGGCCGGACAGCTGGATGCGACCGTAAACGTAACGGACCGGAACCGGAACCGTGGCGTACGACTGGTTGGCGGCGGTGGGGAGGGTGCCGGATTCGGCTCGCGCTCCAACGCCGGATGAACGTCCGAGGTGGACGGCGTGACGGGCGATTCGACCCTGGACGGTGTCCTTGCGGGTTTCGACCTGCGAGAGGATGAAGTTCGCCTCGTTGAGGTTGTCGAGGTATTCCTTGTAGTCATCCTTGAGGATGGCATCGACTGTGGAAAGGGTTGCGGCCATGATTGGTGCTTTCTGAGAGAGAGTCTGATTGGGGGGAATCGGAACCTATCTGAGTTGAGCCGTCCGGCTGTCTCTTTCCATCATCCGATGGAGGTACCTATGTGGGCGAACTATCCAGTTCTTTGCACAGTCTACACACGACTGTCATGCGATTGTCAAATAAGGGAATCGCCCCGCCCAACGTAAAAGACTGAAACCGTTGGACGGGGACATCGGCGGTCACTCAAAGGATAAAAGAGTGCCTTCCCTTGTGCCGACGTTACGTCAGAGTCCGTTCTGTGCCAGACGAGCCATCGCACGTTCACGCGGTGTCATCTGCTGGCCGTTCGGAGAAACCACAGGGACACCGTTGACGATGGGTGCGCCCAGCCCGTTGGAGGCTTCGGCACGTCGGGTCGCTATCGCTTGCGCCTGCGCCAAAACTTGTTCCTCCACCTCACGAATGGCTGCGGAGAGGTCAAGGTCGGGTCGCTTGGAGGCGGCCACAATGGCAGCCGTTGCGAGCGGGGTGTCCGGCGAAAGTCCATGTTGGGTCAGCGTTTCCTCGATCTGGCGTTCGTACTGCTGTTGAACCTGCGCCTGCTGCATCTGCTGAAGGCTTTCGTTCAGGCGGGTTTGGACGAGCTGTTCCACCTGGTCGGGGGTCATTCCAGCGTTCGTGCCGTCCGAGTACGCCTGTTGGGCGACCGCCGTGTTGATGGCCTGCTGTTGAGCGGGGGTGATAAACGAGTCGAATCGGTCTCCGGCCAGCGTACGGGCGTTGTCCACCATCCATCGGACAGCGGTTTCGGTGTCGCCGGAAGCGAACGCTGATGCGAACTCTTGTACCGCTCGAGCGTCGTCGGGATGCATTTTGCCGAAGGTTTGAACGAAAGGCTTGTATCGCTCGCGTTCCTTGATGCGATCCTGCACTTCGGCGCGGTACTTCGCTTCGTAGTCAATTGCAGATGTGGCAGTTTCGTCTGCTACACCCTCCATCGGGGCGGAATCCACCGCCTGTTCGGGGGCGAAATCGGTCATAAGGGTTGCATCTCCTGTGGTACGCCGGGTTGTCCGGTCATTGCTTGGGGAACCAAAGAACCGGCTGGTTCGTTGGCTTGCGGCAGGGCCTCAGCCCCTGGCATCGTTTGCATCCGCATCATCTGCTGTTGCGCTTCTTCGGCGGCCATCGTCTGGTGCGCCTGAATGTGGATGTCGATTGTTTGACGCACACCCGGCGACGCAAGTTCGTATGCAGGGGATTTGCGTTCACGGTTGTGTTGTGCGATGTGTTTGGCGTGATCATCGAAGTCGGCTGGCATGACGGGGACTTCCTGCATGAGCAGACCGTTCTCCCATTCGGCTTTGGTGATGTCGGGGTCGGTGGAGCCGAGGAATCCTCGAGGGTCAGGCAAGTCCAGCATTCGTGCCAATGCGGTTCCGTCCACATTCTGGAATGCTTGTGGAAACTGTTGGGCGAGGCTGGTGATGACCGACTGGGTGGCGATCTTGGAGCGGGGGGCGGTCGCATCCAACGGCACTTTGACCTGCGGGTATTCCTCGATGTCTTCGGCTGTCCACTCGAACTGGAGGGTGTTGCCTTGAGGGGTGGTGAGCGTTTGGCTTCGCACCATGCCAGAGTTCGATGCGTATGCACGATACAACTGGAGGGTCATGCGTCCGATCCTCGCCCACATGGCCGACTGGTTGCGAGCCATCGGGCCGAGGGGAGTGTCGTCTTTTTCGGCGAGAACCGACAAAGCCAAACCGGAGTTGCGGTCGCCAGGTGCTTGACCTCGAGACACCGCATGGGTGAAGAAGATGTCGTCCATTTCGGCTTCCAACTGGGCGGCTTCCATGCTGATCCAGCGGGGAACGTCCGGTGCGGTCTGCCAATGCGGTTCGCCCAGCTCGGCGTTGTACTCCATCACGTCAGCCGGATCGGTGGTGATCACATCAGAATCTTCGATGGAGCCTGCCGGAACCATCAGTCGAGCGTTCGCCGCTTTACGCATATGTTCCAGAATGGTGGATCGCGCACGATTGTAGGCGTACTGGATGTCGCGGGCGGGGGTGAGGAGCGTGTGTCCGACCCATGTGCGAGGGATACGGCGTTGCGTGAACACCGCAAGGTTCAGGCTGGAGAACGGGAACGGCCAGCCTTGCCCGTCGCCGTACGAGTACACCTGCTTGTTGTTGACGACGTGAACCACACAGCCGGGAGTCCGGTTGGTGGGACGTTCGTAATAGCAGTAAACGAGGGTCAGTCGAGGCGGTTGACCCTGCGGGCGACGTGACAGGAGGGTGCGATGTCGTGCCGACAGAGCGGCTTCGGCATCCGGCACAGGGTCCCAATCCAAGTTGTACCGTTCTTTCACCTGTTCGGGCGGTAGGGCGACGCAACGAATCCAATAGCGGGCCGACTCCACATCAGGGCTACCTGGCTCGAGGCAGAACTCGGAGATACCCAACGGGGTGAGGCGAACCCCACCGGCAGGGATGTCCACACCGGTCACAGGGTCGGTGGCGACGATCTTGCCTAAACCGGGGTCCCAGTCCACCGAAATGGCTGCGGCACCACCAAAAAGGGTTTGGAGCAGGGATTCTTCACGAATCTCAGCCCAATCTTGTTCGTGTGCTTCGGACAGCAACAGTTGCTCTTGGAGGCGTTGACGGCGCAAACTGGAGTCGTCAATACCGGACGGTTCCACTTCCCACACCAGCGGAGAGCGGGTCATTCGGGCGATCAGGTTGGTGACACGGGGACCGAACTTGTCGACGGTGATACGGGTGAAGCGTTCCGCTTCGGTCGCATAATCGAGTTCTTGGACGATGTTACGGGTGTGATCCCACCACACCCATTGGTGGCCACCGAAGTACGAAGCGTTCATCCAGTAGTCGCGTCGCTCTTTGAGCAGATACTGGTCGGCTTTGCTCCACAGGTTGATGACTTCC
>Ga0255176_1000834_pt1 | contig 9166 bp, 19 predicted proteins | sample Atl_Atlam_RepA_8_2_FD_183622 | JGI IMG/M metagenome (GOLD analysis project Ga0255176, IMG submission 183622) | Freshwater microbial communities from Altamaha River, Georgia, United States - Atl_Atlam_RepA_8d | ecosystem: Environmental > Aquatic > Freshwater > River | place: USA: Georgia... | reverse complement strand
AATATACTCTTTTACTTCATTAATATCAAATTGTTTCACTTTAGCTCCTGGCTCCCCAGCGTGGGATCGAACCACGGACCAACAGATTAACAGTCTGCTGCTCTACCGCTGAGCTACTAGGGAATTAATAATGCTCTAGTATGGCTGCTATGTGCACCTAGCAGCCATAGTGGAAAATTATTCCATTTCGTCATCAATAACTACATATCTGTAATTATTAAAAATTTCTGTAACCATTAACTTATAATTATCTCTAGCCTCAATGAATTGTGTATATGCTTGAGCACCATTAGTTGCTAGTGCAAGTGCTGCTGCTCCAACATCGTCTACGCCACTCATTATAATACGAAAATCTTCTTTGTGTCGCTTACAATTTACTTTATGAACTTTAATGCTAGACATTTTACTGCTTCTTTAATTTATGTTAAACTACATTCCAGTTAGTGTTTCTAAAGACTAGTGTTACGCTACCGTCCGTAGCTGCAAGTATTGTATAACTAGCAGCATTTTCAATAGTTTGTGCACCATTTGGTACGATAGTTACATCACTTGGTTGACCGGCTTCTGATTTAATGATAAGCACTCTGCCGTTAGTGCCTACAGGCAAATCAATTGTAATTCCACCTCCCTGACCAGTTGCTCCTATATAATAGTCATCACTAGTTACCGCATATGGGCTTTGAGCATCTGTTACGCTGGTTACATTGATTATGCCATTTGGTGTAACTGAAATAACTCCATCAGTTACATCAATTCCTGTGCCTACCTTAACTACACCATATCTGGTAGTTGAGGCTAGTGGTGTGCTATATGCCATGGATTTTCTCCTGTTATTTTTATTATTGGCACTGTTATACTTGTAATAATGTCATACGAACACTGGGTGCTGCTGGTATAGCAGGTGGCCCAGTTTGTATTGGTATGAATATCAATTCTGCATTTGCTGTATTAGCAGACCAAACCATCTCTAGGTAATCGGCCGCTAATAGTGATAGTGTATAATTTACACCTAGTACTAGTCCTGCTCCTGCACTAGTAGTGATTATATCCGTTGCGCTGTCTGCTACGTCTACGCCATTTTTACGTAACCAAAAGAATCCTGTAGCAGCAGGCCCTGCACTACTAGATTTTGCAAATTGTATGGTTACTTGTAGCGCATAGTTAGCAGTTTTACTAACAGTTAGTCTACTACCTGCTACTAGTGTAATACCCTGCGATAGTGTAGTATTTGATAGTGTAACCGTATTGATTGGTAGTAAGTTGGTTTGGGTAACTCCAGAGTAGAAATATCCTACATCTCCGCCAGTACCGCTACCACTACTACTAATAACACCATTTGTTACACTAATGCCACTGCCTACTTTTACAACACCGTAATCTGTGATGGATGCTAGTGGTTGATTATAACTCATGTTACATTCCACTCTATGCCGTTGTAGATTAAGCCTATGCTAGCCCAATCACTGTCTAGTACATAGGTTGGTTCGCCGTCTATGGTTGAGCCAGTACCCTGAACTGTAATAGGGTTGGCAGTTGCATCACCTATGCTATCTTTAATAATAAATACTTTGCCAGTTGTACCACTAGGTAGTGTTACAGTACAACCGCCGTCTGCTATTACGCCTAAAAAATATTCCTCTGCTGTTGCGCTGTATGTGTTAGTATCAATAAGTGTAACTGGCAGGTTTGCTAGTGTGCCTGGCGGACCTTGTGGACCTGGTTCACCTTGCGGGCCTTGCGGGCCAGGTGGTCCTGGCGGACCTGGTGGCCCTGGCATGCCACCATTATAGTTTATCAATAAATCTTGATCGTCTATAATAGGCGGTAAGATTGGTGGCACTATAGGCAATGGTGGTGGTAATGGCATAGGCCAGGGTAGTGGCAATGCTTGTTTTTGTCGTTGTCTCATAGATAACCCCATTATAGTAAAGCCCCCACAACTTGTGGTCATGGAGGCAATCAAATACTAGAGATTATCGAATATTTGTGTTTGTGTTTGTTGGATTAGCGGTTAATGTGCCACTACCAACGTTAATTGCTTCATTGTTGCTGCGAATATTTTGAGCAAGACCCCAAATAGCATTGTAGAGCTGGCCCCACTGCTGCTGTTGCTGTTGCTGCTGTTGCATTTGGTTGATGTTATTGGTTGTAGTAACCTCAACACCACGAGCTGCAGCATTACCGTCTAGCTTAGCTTGTAGTGCGATAACAGCTGCGTTAGCGTCTGAGAGTTGACGGTTTAGGGTCGCCTCGTACTGTTGTACTAATAGTGCACGGGTTTTATCGCCATCAGCACTAATATCTTTGCTGAGTTCATAGCGATTTTCCATGATGCTTTTTTCAACACCATTAAGTTGTTGTGCTAGTACCATTGTACCGGCATTAACAGCCTCTTTAACTCCAGTAATTTGAGCTACTGTAGCCTGGGCAACTTGACTAAGCTGGCTTTGAAGTGCAATAGTCTGTGCAGCTTGACTAGCTTCCATAGCTGCTGTACCAACAGCAACGGCTTTGTCAACTTGACCAATGCTTTGCATTAGGCTCATGTTGGCTTGATCTTGCTCAGGTGGGTTGCGTAGAACCGCACCGCCTGGGCCATTACCATCATTACCAAAGAAATTGCCATTGTTGCGAAGTAGTGATCCTAGAATAAGACCACCAATTAAGCCACCGCCCCCAAAACCTAGGCCGTCGCCGCCACTCATCATCATACCAGCTGGTGTAATACTTTCTGCCATTTTATGCTCCTTTTGTTCTTATAATTATAACGGAGATTTGGCACAAGACACTGGCAGGTGTTTGTGCCAGTAAAAAGTCACTCGTAAGGAGTAACTTCAGTAGGTGAACAACTGTTTGGATTGTTATATTTTACACGTTGCATATCTTCTTGAGGAATAATGCTCTTATACTGATTCATTGTCATTTTTACAGTATCACTGGCTAGCTCATGTATTCGCTCAGCCATAAAATGTAAATCTTCATCAGTAGTAGCTTCTTCACGAATATACTCAAACAGTCTTAACAATAGTGGGATACTGAGCATAGCAAAACGCTGCTCAGTTTTATATAGTTCATGCATAGGTTGCCTTTATTATTTTTATTATTGAACCAGTTTTAATACTAGTGCGGGGACTCCATTTGATCTAATAAGTAGTTATATACACGCATACGTCCACTGCTAGTATGCCACAGATCATCTGGCAGTTGCATGTCAAATGCTCGGTTAGGGCTAGACCACCAACGCTGTACTAATTCATCAGTGCCTAGTAATGCCTTTAATATTCTATTTGCTTTTTCGTCAATTGAGCTCATTTTTATTCCTTGGTGCCCTAGGCGAGACTCGAACTCGCACGCCGCTTGGCACTGGCTTCTAAGACCAGCGTGGCTACCATTACACCACCAGGGCTATTTGGTAGGGAAGACCGGAGTCGAACCGGTACGCCTTTCAGCGACAGATTTTAAGTCTGTTGTGTCTACCTGTTTCACCACATCCCCAAACTAGACTTCAATACTGCCACGATCATGTATAATGTATACGCGATTATAGCTGCTGCGTAAATATTCAATATCACGAATACTACAATATGGTCCAGATTGAATACGAAAGTCTTTACCCGCTTTCCAATCCTGAATAATCTCTTCACGGGTCTGCATCCACTTTCGCCAAGGAGCTGGTGTTAAGTATAGGTTGTCAAGTAGTTGTTGTACAGCCATTTGCTTTCCTTTACCGAGTAAAATAATATTATACACTATAAAGGAAAATAAATCAACTGTAAAAATTTTGTTGCGGAGGACTAACCTCCGCAACTATTACTTACCGTTGCCACCCACCACATAAGCCTCCATTGCTTTAGCTAAGTCAATAGCCTCCTGCGGAGTATATATTTGCGGCATGTATGCCGTGTAGTTTTCTATTGGAATACCTTGTTTAAGTTTATGCTCAAAAAATAGTTTTGCAAATTTCTTTTGAGTACGAAATTTGCAATCTAAGTATTCCATTGCTTCTTCTAACAACTCTTCACGTAATTCATGTATATCTGCCATTTTAGCCCTTTTTTGTTATTATTATCGGCACAGCTACTACCAGTTGCGCGGATCAGTATGATGATACCATATACGCTCTAGGTATTCTACATCAGCCATTGATTGCGGATTATTATCTTCTATGAATTTTTGTAGCGAGTAAGGCTGACTAAAATATTCGTGTACTCGCTGCCAAAGATCACTTACTATTGACAAAACCATAGAGCTTTTTAGCATGCTCAACAACATCTTCAAAAGTATACATTTTAGGAGCAAACTCCTGATACTTTTGCATAATGTCTTGACCGTTTTTAGCCATTTCTTCAAAGGCTCGCTTAGTAAACTCTGTGTTAACTTCAAACTGCTTGTCTAGGTAGTCCTTGCTCATTGCTAATAGTTGAGCGCGAATTTCAAATGGATTCATGTTATTTCCTTGTGTTGTGTGTTTTGGTTAATTAACTTCCTAGCTTTACGCCACTGACCATTTCTGGTTAATTGCGTTGCTAGTAATGCTTCGCATATAATACGATACCAGCTTTTAGCTGCCATATTTTACCTCGTGTGTTGTGTGCCAGTTTTGGCTAGACTGGCAACTAGTGTACCCTTAGGGTCTTAAGGATAATAGGGTACAGTTATTTATTACTAGGTACTTTTCCTTCTACGCCTTCTACATAGAAATTGATTTTGCCTTTCCAAGCATCATCAGCTACCTGATCTTTTTCTAGTACAATTTTGCCAGTATTGTCTTTGATAGGTCCGCGAAACACTGCAAACGTACCAGCCTTTAAGCCAGCCTTAATTTCATCTACACGTTTTTTAGCTGCTTCAGGTACTACTGGATTAATTTTTATCAAATCGTTAGCACCTTCTTTAGTGCCCCACTTGGTATCTGAGGTTTTCCATGTACCGCTAAGCACATCATTTACTGCCTTCTCATAATAAGGACCCCAGTTGACCACAGCGGATCCAAGATGTGCCTTAGGAGCAAATGCGCTCATATCACTGTCCCAACCAAAGGCAAACTTGCCATTCTTCTCAGCAGTTTGTAGCACAGCTGTACTATCAGTATTTTGTAGCAATACATCTGCTTGCTGATTGATTAGTGCTTGAGCAGCTTCTGACTCTTTAGGTGGATCAAACCAAGTATTTACCCAAACAACCTTTGTTTTGATTTTTGGATTAACACTTTGTGCACCTAGTGTAAATGCATTAATATTGCGTAAAACTTCTGGAATAGGAAAGCTACCTACAAAACCAATAGTATTAGTTTTAGTCATACTACCAGCAACTACACCTGCTAAGTAGGCATCTTCATAAAATTTGGCTTCATAAACACGTAGATTAGCACTAGTTTTATAGCCTGTAGCATGTTCAAACTTAACATCTGGATGATCTTTAGCAACCTTTTCCATAGCATCGCCAAAGCCAAATGATGTAGCAAAGATTAGTTTATTGCCCTGCGACACTAGGTCACGGATAACACGTTCAGCATCAGCACCCTCAGGTACCTTTTCTACAAAAGTAGTTTTAATCTTATCACCAAACTTACTTTCAATATGTTTACGACCATTATCGTGTGCAAATGTCCAGCCTGCATCACCAACTGGGCCCACATAGATAAAACCAACTTTTAGTTGTTCAACTTTTGCAGGTTCTGGTGCTTTAGGTGCTGGTTCTTCTTTTTTGCTGCAACCAGCTATAGCTAGTGCTAGGGTTACTGCTAGTGTTGTGTGTACAAGCTTGCGCTTGGTTAAAAGCATACTTATTCCTTATTTTTTGGGTTTCTTACCGTGATAGGGTTCTTCTCTACGTTCTGGATCGTGGGGTTTCTTTTTACCAGCCATCTCATCTCCTTTAGAATTTTCTCTAGCATGAATAGCACGTTCTGCTGCTTGACACGCTTTTAGGGTATCAAACTGACAGTTGCCGTTTTCTCCATACTTATATTTACCATTACTACATTTATAGCAGGGCACTTTACTCTCACTTTATTGGATTTGTTAGTATTTTAAGAGCTGCCGGACTCAACATTAACTTAACTGCTGGTTCAACAAAAACAGGACAATTAACGTCACGAAAACTATTTATAGTAGGAATACCACCAACTGTATTAACTAGTGTAGTACTGCTAGCACCAACGTTTGATAATACTGGATACATTCTAGCTATGGTTGTTACTATCATAGTGGATCAATTTTTGTTAGTGTGCTTACCTTATGACCTACGATCGTATCACTAGGCTTATAGCCGTCACCATCACGTTGATATACACGTATTAATGCGCCAGGATCTTCTTTAGTACCAGTAATCTTAAAACTACTACCAGGTATATCTGCTTCACCACTGGTAATTATTCTGGTAATTTTACCGCGTGCTGTACCGCCACTACTGTTCCAGCTAACACTGTCACCACGCTTTACACTACCAGGCTTAGCTTTACGTATAGCATCAATCATGCTATTGTAGAATTCTAGTTCATAAATCTTATTCATAGTAACTCCTCTATATTGTGGTATTCTCTGTTTACTGCCTAGGCCGCTAAGCCCGTGCCCTAAACTTACATAACTTCATGACGGTTTGCTGTACTTTAGGGTCAGACACGCCTACTAACTACTACTCCGGTCTTCACTAGTAGGAGACTCTGCAATGTTCCAGCTCATCTGGCTACGAGCAGAGAATACCACAATATGGCCTATTGCTAGGCCAGGACTGCTACTTTATATAATCTTTTACAAATTTACTGCTAGCAAGATTTTTCTGCTTTGATTCGCACATAATATCTGCCCATGAACTATGCGTAGCAGCCCACTCATTTACTCTGTTATTCCAGTAGTAGTCACTGTGTGCTCGCAGTTTAGCTGATGTAAAACCCATGCCTGTAAGAGACTTGTAGTCGGGCAACTCGTCTGCTGTGTGGTCGACAAGCACATCTTCTCTGGATACTGAATAGTGTATAACAGGTCTAACATCTCGCCACGAATCTTTAACCACTCTAATTCGGTCATCGTCTGGCTCAATGTATTCTCCTTTAGTATATATCCAGTGATGGTGTATGTCTAGGACTAGTGCACAGTGTTCCGCCAATTCTAGACTATGCTCTAGACCCCAGGTATACTCTGCGTTTTCGATTGTTAATATATTACGTGCTTCTGGACTTAGCTTTCTAGTTGCTGCAATAATCCCCTGTGGACCGCGTTTGCCTCCAATATGAACATTGCACTTAAAATCTTGAAATTTCCGGCCATAGCCCATATAACGGGCGATGTCAGTATGATACTCGAACTCAACAATACTATTATCAACAATTCCATCATTTTCACTCGCTAATACACAAAATTGACCTGGGTGGAAAGAGAGTCGTACATCCTTACCTCGTGCTATATCACCTACTTTGCCTAAGTGTTTTTCTAGGTAGTCTACTACATCACTTTGAAAGTAGAACCACATCCAATCTTCATGTGTGTAAGCTGGAAATAGGTCGCTGCTAATGCGAAACTGACGCTGATCTTTAGAGAGGCTGCCAACCCACTCTACCTGTCGCTTCAGTACCTCACAGTTGTGGTGTATAATTGTCCAGATTTTTTCTGCTGCTTTGTCCTTAGTCTGCTTGTTAAGATATGTTAGTGTTGTAGTGGTTGTATTTAATTTTTTATCAGCTTTGTCATGATCTGTTTGAATCTTGCAAGCAAAGCCTACTCGTCTTTGTGTTATATCAAATGTGTGCATTTAGTTTATTTCTTTTAGCCATTTTTGTTTAGGACATTCGGCCCCTTTAAGTTTAGTTTTAAGTGGCATAAAACAACCGCACTGTGAGCATATAAACGCTTTATAGTGTTCACATTCGCGGCATATTTTAATGCGACGTAGCGCAAAAGGTTCTAATTCATCATCTTTTATATTTTCTGGAGCAGCAGTAATTATGCTGTTTTGCCGTTCAAAATTTTCTCTGTGATTAACGTTCCAGTGTAATACACCTAGCATTTGATGATATGTAGTGTCACTAAATGTAAATATATTTTCATCTAGTGTGTATTCCCATTTATTTCCATGGCAAACATCTTTCATCAATCTAATAGTGTAGTCGTCACTAGCTACAATAGTTTTTGTATAAAAATCATTTGTATAAACTGGTTTCATTTTAATATTATACTGCAATTATAAAATTTTTTCAAGTAGTAATTTATAACCCTATTAGTTTTACACAAATTGGGCAAATAGGATTATCATCTAGGTCTGGTACTAATTGCTTAGACCAAACGCCACAGTGCGTACACTGATCAATGTGCTTGCTGAGTTCTTGTACATCTAATGCGCCCATGTCTATACCCAGGTCTTTGCAGACCTGGTATAGTGGTTTATGAGTTTTATTTAGATGTTTTGTTAGTATTTGATACATCTACTTTATATCTATCGTCCAGTTCAGGATGAGTCTTTTCAAATTCTAGTAAGAACATAATGCAGCAAGCGGCATGCGCAAGGTGGCTAAGTCCACTTTCAGGGTCTTTGTCCTCACCGTCGTTAAAGGCCATAATATGTCGCATAGCTGCGGCTAAGGGTCGGCTCCAGGCAAAGCCGTCGCGCCAGTTGTGCGCGTGATATTTATCAGCACCAAACTTTAGCACTGCTGCTGTTTGATTTAGTGCTTCTGTACTCAATAGATTAACTGGTAATTTATCTGTATCAAATTTTAGTGCATTACCAAGTTTAACGCTTGGCAGTGCACTACCAGGTTTAACGCTTGGTATTGTGCTAGTAGTAATTTTAGTCCAATCAATTCCACCAGTAGCAAATGGTGTAGCATCAGTATTAGTGATTATACTTGGCTGAGCGCCCCAACCATCAAGTTTAATAACGTCTTCTTGCTTAAGCGTTGGAATAGTTACAGTTTCTAGTGTTGGTATAACACCTTCATAACCTGGATGATAAGGTGCTTCCTCAACCAATTGTTTATACTCTGGACTATCTGCACTGGGCAGTTGTGGTTCTTTAGTAGTTTCGTAGATTTCGTATTTAGGCATAATAATAAGGGGGCCTAAGCCCCCTGGTTTAGTTAATTGTAATCAACTTTGGTTTTTTACTTTCTGGTACAACTTGCTCTAGGTAAATATTGAGCATACCGTCTTTATATTCTGCATGTTTAATT
>Ga0255176_1000825_pt1 | contig 9274 bp, 7 predicted proteins | sample Atl_Atlam_RepA_8_2_FD_183622 | JGI IMG/M metagenome (GOLD analysis project Ga0255176, IMG submission 183622) | Freshwater microbial communities from Altamaha River, Georgia, United States - Atl_Atlam_RepA_8d | ecosystem: Environmental > Aquatic > Freshwater > River | place: USA: Georgia... | reverse complement strand
GTACAACTGCATGCTGCGCAGCCGCTCGACCGCACCGGCAACTTGACGGGCCAGTCGCTCGTGCACCTGCGGCACCCGCAGTCGCACGATGTCGACCTCGCGCTCGAAGCCGGGGTGCTCGACCCAGTGATACAGACAGCGACGCTTGAGGGCGTCGTGCAGGTCTCTCGTGCGGTTCGACGTGAGCACCACGACGGGAATCTCGTTGGCGCGATACGTGCCGATCTCAGGCACGGTGATCTGGAAGTCAGACAACACCTCGAGCAAGTAGGCCTCGAACTCGTCGTCAGCGCGATCGATTTCGTCGACCAACAGCACGGGCGCGGCCCCGTTGCGAGGCTCAATGGCCCGCAGTAGTGCACGACGCACCAAGAAACGCTCGTCGTACAACTCGCTCTCGAGTCGCGCGGTGTCTTTGCCCGCCGCTTCGCCACTCGCTTCTGCAGCACGCAGGTGCAAGAGCTGGCGGGAATAGTCCCAGTCGTACACCGCCTGGCTCGCATCGATGCCCTCGTAACACTGCAGACGGATCAGTTCGCTACCGCGCAGAGTGGCCAACACTTTGGCTAGTTCGGTCTTGCCGACTCCGGCTTCGCCTTCAAGCAACAGTGGTCGTTTCAGCGACAACGAGAGGAAGACCGCTGTGGCAAGCCCTTCGTCGGCGAGATAGCCCGCCTGGGCGAGCGCGTCGCGCACCTGCTGCACTGATGCCAACGATGCTCGCGCTGCCGCCACGGCCTCAGCCTACGAAGGTGTGCACTACCGTCAGTTGCCGTGGACCTCGGAATTTCTGGGCGTACTGCCGCTGTCGCTGCCGGCACCGCTGGCCTCGGATTTGCCTCGGCCAAGGCGTTGGTCGATGCCGGAGTGCGAGTGGTGATTTGCGGTCGGGGACGTGAGCGCCTCGATGCTGCCGTCGCCCGTCTGGGTGCCGGAGCGGTTGGTGTTGAGTGTGACGTATCGACCGCCGATGGTGCGGCGATGTTCATCGACCTCGCGCACGACCGGCTCGGGCACGTCGACATTCTCGTCGCCAACGGTGGCGGCCCGAAGCCCGGCAATTTTGCGACGCTCAACACCGCCGACTATCTGCCGGCACTGCAGCAAAGTCTCTTGTCTGTCGTTGCCATGTGCGAATCGACCGTGCCGGCGATGCGCGAGCGCAAGTGGGGCAGGGTGGTGGCCATTACCTCAATCTCGGTGCGCCAGCCGATCGCCAACTTGATGCTCTCGAACACTGCGCGCGCCGGCGTGACTGGGTTTTTGAAGACGCTCGCGCGCGAAGTTGCTGCCGACGGTGTGACAGTGAACTCGGCTCAGCCAGGTATTCATGCCACCGATCGAGTCACCCAGCTCTACGGGTCATCACCCGACGCTTCACAGCTTGGAATTCCTGCTGGTGTCGTCGGTGACCCTGCCGACTTCGGCAAAGTAGTGGCGTTCTTATGCAGCGAACCAGCGCGATTCATCACCGGTGCACACGTACCAGTTGATGGCGGCAGTTACGCCGGCCTCTTGTAGCGCTACTTCGACGCTTCTTCTAACGCGCGTCGCACGAGCACTCGTGCCAAGTGTTGGCGATACTCTGCGCTTGCATTGAGGTCGCTCTGCGGCTCGGCTTCTTCAGCCGCCAGCGCGGCGGCGTCAGCAATCGAAGCACCACTCGACAAGGCCTTGCTCACCGACGAGGCGAGCACCGGCGTAGAACCCATGTTGACGAGCGCCACACCGCTCGTGCCGTTGTTGCGCCATGCGGCAACACCGACGATCGCCCAGTCTTGCGCGCGACGATTGAACTTCTGGAAGCTCCAGCCGCCCTTCATCTTGGGCACCTTGATTTCCACCAGCATCTCGTCGGCGGCGAGCGCGCTTTCTAAGAAGCCCTTGAAAAAGTCCTTAGCTGCGATCTCGCGCTTGCCCTTCGGGCCTTGCACCACGTAGGTGGCTCCAAGCGCGAGCGTGGTTGCGGGCAGGTCGCTCGCGGGGTCGGCGTGCGCGATCGAACCGCCGATGGTGCCTCGGTGTCGCACTTGCGAGTCGCCCACGTGGCTCGCAGCGTGCGCCAAGAGCGGCACATGTTGCTTGAGCACCGATGACTTCTCGACATCCATATGGCGGGTGAGTGCGCCGATGGCGACGTGGTCGCCGGCATCCTTCACGTACGAGAGGTCTTTCACGCGACCAATGTCAACGAGCACGGTCGGCTGCGCAAGACGCAGCTTCATGAGCGGGATGAGGCTGTGGCCGCCCGCCAAGAACTTGGCGTCGTCACCGTGTTGGCCGATGAGCGAGATCGCTTCTTCGGCCGAACCAGCGCGCTTGTATTCGAATGGTGCGGGAATCATTGCTTGCCTCCTCGGGCTTTGTTGATTGCGTTCCAGACGTTGTTCGGCGATGCCGGCATGTCGAGTTGGGTGATGCCCAAGCCTGACAGCGCGTCGATGACCGCGTTCATCACGGTCGGTGCCGCACCGATAGTGCCAGCTTCGCCGATGCCTTTCACGCCCAGTTGGTTGGTCGTTGAGGGTGTCACCGTGAAGTCGGTGGTGATCGGTGGCACGTCGCAAGCAGCAGGCACGAGGTATTCGGCCAGGTTGCTCGTCTTCAAGTTGCCATCGCTGTCGTAAACGGCTTCTTCATACAGCGCCTGAGCCAGACCTTGCACCACACCGCCGTGCACTTGGCCTTCGACGATGAGCGGGTTGATCTGATTGCCGCAGTCGTCGACCGCCACATACTTCAGCACGTCGACCTTGCCCGTCTCGGTGTCGACTTCGACCACGCACATATGCGTGCCGAACGGCCATGAGAAGTTCTTCGGGTCGTGCGTGTACTGCGCTTCGAGGTTCGGCTCGACGCCGTCGGGCAGGTTGTGTGCCGTGAACGCTGCGAAGGCGATCGCCGCGAGCGGCACCGCCTTGTCGGGCGAGCCCTTCACGCTGAACACGCCCTTCGTGAACTCAAGGTCTTCGGCTGCGCACTCGAGTTGGTGGGCGGCAATCGAACGCGCCTTGTCGATCACCTTGTCGCACGCACCGGCGATCGCGACTCCACCAACCGCCAGTGACCGCGAGCCGTAGGTGTCGAGGCCGAGCGGTGCCACTGCGGTGTCGCTGTGCAACACGTCGACATCTTCCGGCGCGACACCAAGTTTCTCGGCGGCGATCATCGCCCACGAGGTCTCGTGGCCTTGGCCGTGCGGCGATGTGCCCGTCACTACTTGCACCTTTGACGTCGGAAGTACGCGAACTGTCGCTGACTCCCATCCACCGGCGCCGTAGTTCAGCGAGGCGAGTACTCGCGACGGTGCGAGACCGCACATCTCGAAATACGACGTCATGCCGATGCCGATGCGCTTAGTTGCACCTGCCACGTTCTGTTTGGCTTGTTGCTTGCGCACGCCGTCGTAGTCGGCGATCTTTGCCGCCTTCTGTGCTGCCGTGAGGTGGTCACCCGAGTCATAGTTCAATCCGTGGAAAGCGGTGTAGCCAACCTGCACGCCGTTGGCGTCGAAGAACTGCTCTTTCTTGATGTAGTTGCGCTTGCGCAACTCGAATGGGTCGATCTTCATCTTGCGCGCCAAAGCATCCATCGCCACTTCGATGGCGTAGGTCGCCTCGGGGCGACCCGCACCGCGGTAGGCGTCGGTCGGCGTCATGTTGGTGAACACCGACGTGCAGGCGAAGTCGTAAGCCTGCGGCAGGTCATAGACACCCGCATAAAGGAACGCACCAAGAATCGGCACGCCAGGCGTGACCAACTGCAGGTAGGCACCCATGTCGCCGATGAGACGCACGCGAATTGCCGTGAGTTTGCCGTTCGCGTCGGCCGCCAACTCGATGTGCTGAATCTGACCGCGACCGTGGATGGTTGCCTGCGTGTTCTCGGTGCGCTCTTCCACCCAGCGCACGGGTGCACCGTGCTTGCGGGCGAGCGCGACGCACAAGAGTTCTTCGGCATACACGTTGAGCTTCGAGCCGAAGCCGCCGCCCACCGCCGGCGCGACGACGCGCACCTGATGTTCAGGGATTCCGAGGGTGATCGCTGTCATCACCTTCAAGATGTGCGGCACCTGTGTGGCGGAATACAGGGTGATGTCGCCACCGAACGGCTGCGGCACGGCGGCTACTGCGCGCGGCTCCATTGCCATCGGTAACAAACGCTGTTGCACGTAGCGCTCGCTCACCGTGAATGCGGCGTTCTTGAACGCTTCGTCAATCGCACCTTCTTTGGCCTCGACCTTGAGCGGCCAGGTGTACGACTTGTTCGTGCCGAGTGATTCGTGAATAATCGTCTTGTCACTGAGTGCGTCTTCGAGATCAATCACTGCGCGCAGGGGTTCGTACACGACGTCAATCGCATCGAGTGCATCGCGCGAGGCTGATTCGCTTGTGGCGAGCACTGCAGCGACACCGTCACCCACGTAGCACGCCTTGTCGATAGCCAGCGGAAAGTGCGCCGGATTCTTCATGTCGGTGGTCACTGGCCAAGCGCACGGCATCGGTGCTGCCCACACGGGGTGCAGGTCGCGACCGGTGTACACCGCCACGACGCCCGGCATCGATGCCGCGTCTGACACGTCGATGCTCTTGATGCGCGCGTGCGCATACGGCGAGCGCAGCACCGCCAAGTGCAGCGCACCGGGGATGACAAGGTCGTTGGTGTACTTCGCTTCGCCCGTCAAGAGGGCTGGATCTTCGCGACGCAGTAGTCGCTGGCCGATGACCGTCGTCTCGCGTTCTTGGGTGATGCTCATGGTGTGTGCTCCTATTTCTTCGCCGCAGCGAGCACTGACTTCACGATGTTGTGATAACCGGTGCAGCGGCAGAGGTTGCCCTCTAGACCGACTCGCACGTCGTCTTCCGACGGATTCGGATTCTCGTTCAGCAGACCAATGGCCGCCATCACCATGCCCGGCGTGCAGTAGCCGCACTGCAGACCGTGGTTCTCCATGAACGCTTGCTGCATCGGATGCATCTCGCCGTTCTTGGCGAGACCTTCGATCGTCGTGACCGAACCGCCGTCGGCTTGCGCAGCAAGAATCGTGCAGCTCTTGACCGCTTCGCCGTCGAGGTGCACGGTGCAGGCACCGCAGCTCGACGTGTCGCAACCGATATTTGTGCCCGTCAACTTGGCATGCTCGCGAATGAAGTGGACGAGCAGCGTGCGCGGTTCGACCTCGTGCGATTGTTTCGTGCCGTTGACCGTGATCGTGACGTGCATATGGCCTCCCTCGATGAGGTCAGGCCGCGGCCCGACCGCTGTGCCCAGGTTCACACGAACCCAGTAAGGGGAGTATTGCCCGAGCGAGGGGCGTTTGTCTAATCGCCTCTCGAGCCGTTGCTCGGGCTTAGTCGTTGAGTCGGTGCAGGCTTCGCACGGCGAAGGTGAGAGTCAAACCGGCCATTACCCCGATGGCGACGAGACCGCCCCAGACGGCATTCCATGAGAGGTGGTCGGGGTTGCCGACATCGACCAGACCGACCCGTGCCAGGCGCAAGATGTTGGTCGCCGGGTTTACTCGTGCCACGGTGTGCAGCCACCCTGTCATCACATTGAGCGGAACCTGCGCCGAAGAGAGGAACATCACGAGAAAGATCGAGAGTTGCATGACGGCTGCCCCACGCATGTCTTGAAAACGGAACGCGAGCCCGAGCCCCCAGCCAGCACCGATGGTGGCAAGACCCAGTGCGGCGATATACAAACACAGCACGCCGAGCACGCCACCGGTGAATCGTGCGCCGAGTGCGACGCCGAGAACGATCACGATCGTGGTCATCATCACGATGCGCACCAACGTGCCAGTGAGCGGGCCGAGCACGAGTGAGAGACGTGACGTCGGTGTCATTCGTAGGCGGTCGTAGAAGCCAGTCTCAATGTCGCGAATCGCGGTGAAGCCGAGCCCGACGCCGCCGAACGCCGCGCCCATCATGATGCCAAGCGGCATGTACCAGTTGATCGAGCGATCGGTGGGGAAGCCCGGAATCTTCGTCACGGCAAAGAAGGTGCCGGCGAACACGATCATGTTGAAGATCGGCATGGCGAGCGCAGGAAAGAACGCCGACGGCAGTCGCCGAATGTTGCGAATGCTGCGCTTGGCAAGAATGCCGATGGTGCGCTGCGTGCTCGAGATGAGCGTGTCGGTTGTCGGCTGCACGGTGGTGGTCATCGTGCCCGCAATCGTGCCGAAAGTTGACGCAGAGCGAGTGCAGTGGTGAGCACCGCAATGCCAGCTGGGATCGCGAGTGTTTGCAGCATTGCGGTGAGCGACACACCGTCGATGGTGAGCCAGCGCTGACCCTCGACCATGTACGAGATGGGATTCGCGTCAGCAATCCGTCGATAGACACCGCTCATGGTCTCGCGCGGGAAGAACGCACTCGACAGAAACAACAAGATGAAGAGCACAGGAAATGTTCCTTGCACTGCTTCAGCCGAACCAGTTTTCAGCGCGACCACTGACATGAGCGCCCCAACAGCAAACGCCGTGAGAAAACCTGCGACCACAATCGACACGTAGCCGAGAAGTCCCGCTTGTACTACGACGCCGAAGGGCAGTAGAACGAGTAGAAACACCAGCGCTTGCATGGCGCCAAACAACGAACTGCCTGCCAGTCGCCCAAAGAGAATCGCCGTCCGTGACGCCGGTGCTGCGAGTAGCCGATCAAAGAAACCATCTTGAATATCGGTGGCGAGTGCCGCTGCACCGGTGACCGAACCAAACAGCACGCCCTGGGTGACCGTGCCCGCAAGCGTGAACTGTAGATACGAGTCGACTTGTGGAAACCCAGGCAGGCTGATGGCGCGGCTGAAGGCCGACGAGCCGAGTGCGGCGAAAAACAGTGGAAAAATCAGCGACGGCCCAACGAGCGCGGGCTGGCGAAAGATGGCCAACGTCGAGCGACGTGACAACGCCACGAGGTGGCGCGCAGTTTCAGCCGGCCTGCGGCGCATTCTCTGCTCCTTCAAGACGATGGCCCGTGGCTTCGGCGAACACGTCATCGAGGCTCGGTTGACTCAATTCGAGGTGTTCAACGACGATCTTGGCCTCGTCAAGTGCACGCACGACTTCGGCAACTCGCTCGGCGCCGCCTTTCAAGCCGACACCGAGTGTGCCCTCGGCGGTGGGGCGCAGTTCGCCGAAGCGAGCGAGCACCGTCTTGGCAGAGTCGGTCTGCGCACGCGACACATTGATGAGCAGCGTCGGGTCACCGACGGTGCGCTTCAAGTCGGCGGGCTTGCCTTCGCGCACGATGCGACCGTGGTCGATGATTGCGATGCGGTCGGCAAGCTGGTCGGCCTCTTCGAGATATTGCGTGGTCAGCATCACCGTGGTGCCCTCACGGTTGAGGCGCCGCACTTCTTCCCACAGCGTGAGTCGGCTCATCGGGTCGAGACCCGTCGTCGGTTCGTCAAGAAACAACACGACGGGTTGGTGAATGAGCGACAGTGCGAGATCGAGTCGGCGACGCATGCCGCCTGAGTAGGTTCCGACGCGGCGGTCGGCTGCAGCGGTGAGACCGACACGCTCAAGCAGGTCGTCGGCACGCTGCTTCATCTTGTTTGCAGGTATCCCGTAGAGCACGGCCTGCAACTCGAGCAATTCAAAGCCGGTCATGAGCGGATCAATGGCCGCATCTTGCAACGCCACACCAATGTTGCGGCGAACATCGTCGGCTTGCTTCACTACATCGAAGCCCGCGACTCGCGCGGTGCCGCTCGTCGGGCGCAACAGTGTGGTGAGCATGCGCACGGCAGTGCTCTTGCCCGCGCCGTTCGGCCCGAGAAAGCCGAAGATCTCGCCTTGATTGACGGTGAGGTTGATTCCGTCGACTGCCTTGACTTCGCCGAAGTGACGAACGAGTTGCTCAGCGACGATTGGTGCGTTGTTCACCCTTTCAGTCTTGCCGATGCATCGCACGCCAGACGCGTTCGGGCGTGGTTGGCATGTCGATGTGACGCACGCCCAGGTGCGCGAGTGCGTCAACCACGGCCGATTGCACGGCGGGTGTCGAGCCAATCGTGCCCGACTCGCCGACACCCTTTGCACCGAGCGGGTTACGCGGCGTGGGTGTGGCCATCGGTACGAGCTCGATGCGTGGAGCTTCAACCGCAGAGATAAAGGCGTACTCGGCGAGGTTGCCCGTCTTTGGGTTGCCATCGTCGTCGTAGACGAACTCTTCGAGCAGAGCTTGCGCTGAACCTTGCGCAATGCCGCCGTGAATCTGGCCCTCCAACAACAACGGATTCAGCACGGTACCCGCGTCATCGCATGCGAAGTGTCGCAGATGAGTGACCTTGCCAGTGTCGGTGTCGACCTCAACTACCGCGATATGCGCCCCAAACGGAAAGGTCGCCCCGCCCGAAGTGAATCGTTCGGCGACCGCGAGCCCACCGTCGGTCTTGCGGCGGGTGGCGAGTTCGCCCCAGCTCACCGCGCGCGCCGGCGTACCTGCCACATGGAAGGCTCCGCGATCTTTGTCGAGCACCACGTCGGCCTCGGCTGCTTCGAGTGCCGATGCAGCAACTGAGCGGGCGAGCTCAACGAGCTTTTCTGCCGTCTGATGCACGGCGGCGCCACCGAGTTGCAGCGACCGCGAACCGTAGGTGCCAAGACCATCAGGAATGATGTCGGTGTCGCCCCATACGACGTCGATTTTGTCCATCGGAATACCCGTGTGTTCGCTCGCAATCATCGACCAGGCCGTGACATGACCTTGACCGTGCGGCGATGTGCCCGTGTACACGATGGCGCGGCCATCGGGCAATACCTCGATGCGCGCATCTTCGTGGTTGGTGCCACCGCTCGTGATTTCTACGTACACGCTCACACCGATGCCCAACTGGTTGCGGTCGTTTCGCTTGCGACGCTCGGCCTGCTCGCGACGTAAGTCGCTGTAGTTTGCCGCGGCGAGCACCTTGTCGAGGGCACCCTCGTAGTCGCCCACGTCATATTCCTGGCCGATAGCGGTGGTGTGCGGTTCGGTGAACTTCGGAATCAGATTGATACGTCGCACCTCTGCCGCGTCCTTACCAATTTCGGCAGCGAACATGTCCATCGCGCGTTCGATGGCGGCAGTGGCTTCGGGTCGCCCTGCGCCGCGGTAGGCGACAATCGGCGTGGTGTTGGTGACCACCGATTTGGTACGGCATTCAATCTTTGGAATCGCATACACACCGCTGCTCATCGGGCGAGTGCAGGCGGGTGCGAGCACTGCACCAACGTCGACGAATGCACCACAGTCTTGTATCGCTTCAAGTCGGTAGGCGAGCA
>Ga0255176_1000816_pt1 | contig 9374 bp, 9 predicted proteins | sample Atl_Atlam_RepA_8_2_FD_183622 | JGI IMG/M metagenome (GOLD analysis project Ga0255176, IMG submission 183622) | Freshwater microbial communities from Altamaha River, Georgia, United States - Atl_Atlam_RepA_8d | ecosystem: Environmental > Aquatic > Freshwater > River | place: USA: Georgia... | reverse complement strand
TGTGTGCAACAAATAACGCACAAACGTTACAAAAATGGGTTGCGCTACGCGCACCCATTTTTAAAAACAAAGATATTTTAAAGTCTTGTTTTCAAAATGCGTGCAAAGATGGCCATGTTCGTGTACTTCGATTATTATCTCGTGTTTTGACCGTGGACGACATGCGAGCAGAAAACAATGTAGCGTTTCAAAGTTCATGTTACTTTGGACATCTTAAAGTCGTTAAATTTTTATCTCATTTTTTGACCGTGGACGATATGCGAGCGGAAAACAATTATGCTTTTCGATTAGCATGTTGTTATGGACACATTGAAATTGTTGAATTGTTATCTCGATTTTTGACTGTGGAAGATATGCGAGCGAAAAACAATGAAGCTTTTCGAGATGCATGTTATTTTGGACATCTTAAAGTCGTTAAATTTTTATCTCATTTTTTGACCGTGGACGATATGCGAGCGGAAAACAATTATGCTTTTCGATTTGCATGTTATTATGGACACATTGAAATTGTTGAATTGTTATCTCGTTTTTTGACCGTGGACGATATGCGAGCGGAAAACAATCGTGCTTTTCGAAATGCGTGTTATATTGGACGTGTTAAAGTTGTTAAATTTTTATCTCGTTTTTTGACGGTGGATGACATGCGTGCCGGAAACAATTATGGTTTTCGCCGGGCGTGTTATTATGGACATCTCAAAATTGTCGAATTTTTATCTCGTTTTTTGACGGTGGATGACATACGCACGGAAAACAATTGGGCTTTTCGCTGGGCATGTTGTTATGGACATCTCAAGATTGTCAAATTTTTATCTTGCTTTTTAACGGTGGACGACATGCGCGCTGAAAACAATTATGCTTTTCGCTGGGCGTGTCATTATGGACATCTCAACATTGTCGAATTTTTATCTTCCTTTTTAACGGTGGACGACATGCGCGCTGAAAACAATGAAGCGTTTCGAGATGCGTGTTTAAAAGGACATCTCGAAATTGTCAAATTTTTATCTCGTTTTTTGACCGTGGACGATATGCGTGCACGCAAACAATAATGAAGCTTTTCACCATGCAGTGCGATATGGATATCACGAAATCGTTGGCTTATTATCCAATTTGAAATAAAACATTTTTTTTTTAAAAAAAAAATTTGCGTGTTTTTTTTTAAAGTCTTTCTTTGAAAAAATCATATTTCAAAACAATGCAACTTTCACGTGACGTTGCAAGTGTTACATTTTGGTTTTTGTGCAGCCAAAAAAAATTTGCTGCCTTGTGTGCAACAAATAACGCACAAACGTTACAAAAATGGGTTGTGCTGCGCGCACCCATTTTTAAAAACAAAGATATTTTAAAGTCTTGTTTTCAAAAGGCTTGCAAAGACGGCCATGTTCGTATAGTTCGATTGTTATCTCGTGTTTTGACCGTGGACGATATGCGAGCGAAAAACAATGAAGCTTTTCGAGATGCATGTTACTTTGGACATCTTAAAGTCGTTAAATTTTTATCTCATTTTTTGACCGTGGACGATATGCGAGCAGAAAACAATTATGCTTTTCGATTTGCATGTTCTTATGGGCATATAGAAGTCGTTGAATTGTTATCTCGTTTTTTGCCTGTGGATGACATGCGCGCGGACAACAATTATGCTTTTCGATTAGCATGTTGTTATGGACACATTGAAATTATTGAATTGTTATCTCGTTTTTTGACTGTGGATGACATGCGTGCGGAAAACAATTATGCTTTTCGCTGGGCGTGTTATTATGGACATCTCAAGATTGTCGAATTTTTATCTCGTTTTTTGACGGTGGATGACATGCGCACGGAAAACAATTGGGCTTTTCGCTGGGCATGTTTAAGAAGACATCTCGAAATTGTCAAATTTTTATCTCGTTTTTTGACCGTGGACGATATGCGTGCAAACAATAATGAAGCTTTTCACCATGCAGTGCGATATGGATATCACGAAATCGTTGACTTATTATCCAATTTGAAATAAAACGACTTCTTTTTTTTAAAAAAAAAATTATTGTGGTTTCTTTTTTTAAAGTTTTTTTTGTAAAAATTATATTTTAAAACAATGCAACTTTCACATGACGTTGCAAGTGTTGCATTTTGGTTTTTGTGCAGCCAAAAAAAATTTGCTGCATTGTGTGCAACAAATAACGCACAAACGTTACAAAAATGGGTTGCGCTACGCGCACCCATTTTTAAAAACAAAGATATTGTAAAGTCTTGTTTTCAAAATGCGTGCAAAGATGGCCATGTTCGTATAGTTCGATTGTTATCTCGTTTTTTGACCGTGGATGATATGCGAGCGAAAAACAATTGTGCTTTTCGAAATGCGTGTTACTTTGGACATCTTAAAGTCGTTAAATTTTTATCTCATTTTTTGACGGTGGATGACATGCGTGCAAGTAACAATTATGCTTTTCGATTTGCATGTTATCATAGACACATTGAAATTGTTGAATTGTTATCTCGATTTTTGACTGTGGATGACATGCGAGTGAAAAACAATGAAGCGTTTCGAAATGCGTGTTATATGGGTCATATTGAAATTATTGAATTGTTATCTCGTTTTTTGACTGTGGATGACATGCGTGCGGAAAACAATTATGCTTTGCGAAGTGCAAGTTTCAACGGACATTTCAAAATTGTCAAAATGTTATCTGAATTTTTGACCGTCGATGACATGCACTCAAATAACAACGAGGCTTTTCACATTGCAATGCAAAATGGGTATCATGACATTGTTCATTTTTTATCAACTCTTTAATAAAAAAAGCAGAAAAACCCATGTATACAATTTTTTTTTTTAAAAAAAATACATTTTGTTTTTAAACAACAAAAAATTTAAAGATCAAAAAAATGCAATTTTCGCGTGATGTTGCAAGTGTAGTGTTCCAGTATTTGTATTATGAAAAAAATTTTGTTGCATTGTGTGCAACGAATGACGCGCAAGCGTTAAAAAAATGGGTCGCGCCCATTTTTAAAAACAAAGACATACTAAAGTCTTGTTTTCAAGAGGCATGTAAAAAAGGCCACGTTTATGCAGCTCGTTTCTTATCTCGTTTTTTGACCGTCGATGACATGCGCGAAGAAAATAATTTTGCTTTTGCATGTTATTATGGACATATTGAAATTGTCAGATTGTTATCTCGTTTTTTGACCGTAAATGACATGCGCAAAAAAAACAACACAATATTTCGAAATGCATGTTACACTGGACATATTGGAATTGTCAAATTATTATCTCACTTTTTAACGGTGGATGACATGCGCGCAGAAAACAACGAAGCATTTCGAAATGCATGTTACGCTGGACATATTGAAATTGTCGAATTATTATCTCGTTTTTTGACTGTGGATGACGACATGCGCGCAGAAAACAATTGGGCTTTTCGTTGGGCATGTTTGAAGGGATATACTGCAATTGTCAAAATTTTATCTCGTTTTTTGACCGTGGACGACATGCGTGCAAACGACAACGAAGCTTTTAAATCGGCATGTTATCATGGACATATTGCAATTGTTGAAATATTATGTCAATTTTTGACAGTGGATGACATGCGCGCAGAAAACAATGCGGCGTTTCGAAAGGCGTGTTTTGAAGAACATTACCAAATTGTCGAATTGTTATCTCGTTTTTTGACCGTGGAGGACATGCGTGCAAACAATGACGAAGCTTTTAACCACGCAGTGCGATATCGTCATCATGACATTGTTCACTTATTGGCCAATTTAAAAAAATAAAAAAAAAAAGGCTTTTTCGGCAAACGCCGAAAAGCCCATGGCCACAACAAGGTTGTTTTTTTTTTAAAGTTGATGTTTTTTTTTTAAAAAAAAAAACTCAAAATGCAACTTTTGCGTGATGTTGCTGGTGTGGTTTTCCAGTATTTGTATTATGAAAAAAATTTTGTTGCATCGTCTGCAAAGAATAACGCGCAAGCGTTAAAAAAAATGGGTCGCGCTTCGCGCGCCCATTTTTAAAAACAAAGACATTCTAAAGTCTTGTTTTCAAAGGGCTTGTAAAAAAAAGGCCACGTTTATGCAGCTCGTTTATTATCTCGTTTTTTGACCGTGGATGACATGCGGGCGGAAAACAATGAAGCGTTTCTATATGCGTGTTATAAAGGACATACCGAAATTATTAAATTGCTATCTCGGGTGGATGACATGCGCACAAAAAACAATTGGGCTTTTCGCTTTGGCATGTTTCAGAGGACATCTCAAAATTGTCGAATTTTTATCTCATTTTTTAACGGTTGATGACATGTGCGCAAACAACAACGAAGCATTTCGAATTGCATGTCATTATGAACATCTCAAGATTGTCGAATTTCTATCTCCCTTTTTAACGGTGAACGACATGCGAGCAGAAAACAATGAAGCGTTTCGACGACGTATTTTTTTTAAAAAAAAATTTTTTTTTTATAAAAAAAACCAAAATTTTTTTTTTAAAAGAGTTCATTCTTCGTTTTTCGAAGCATCATGGCGCTATCTGTGTTGGACCAACTGGATTTCAAAGACAAGTCGTTGCTGAATGACCTGCAACAACTCGCTCCAATGGCTGGAAGTGCCGTGGCTCTTCCAGCAAAAGCCAACGACATTGATTTTTTTATTTTGAAAAACGATCAAGAGTTGTTTAAGCGCATGGGATTGTTACTTGCGCCGAAAACAACAAGTTATTCCGCAAGTGCATTGAGCTATTTCCCATTGTCGGCAGAAACATCCGTGAGCATCATTTCGTTTTGTATTCGCGACGAGCGATTGCCAATTCAATTGATTTTGACAAATCACGAATCGCCGCAAAAACTGGTGGAACAGTTTGATTTTGATTATATTCAAGCGTTTTTATTCAAAGATGTCGAGTCAAAAACAGAAGCTTGTCGTCGTGCATTGTCTGCAAACAGACTATTTTCAATCAACGATTGCCACCGTTTACCACGCTTTATTAAAGTGCTTCAAAAAGAAATGAAAACGTATGTTTTGCAAGATCCATCTTTTTCACCGGTGATCAATACATTGGAGCGTGCATATCCAAATGTTGTCGAATTTGATGCAAACAAAAAATCGATTGCAGATCTATTTGACGAAATGCCAATTTCACCGATCTTTGAGCGCAAAGTTGCTCCAATCGATTGCGAACAATTACAAGTTGTTGGCTTAAAACCCTTCAAAAATTGGTACAAACCCGATTCAGCGCTTGCATGCAAAACGTACTATAATTTTATATTACAAACAAAAGATGGTGCCATGGTTCCGATGCGTGCAGTTACGTTTGTTGCAAGCGTGGTTTCCGTGGAACACAAAGACGGCTATGATTTTTTGGTGGTCAATCATCCCTTTTTGAATATGCACAACATCCGTCAAAGAGGAAAACGCGATTGGACAATTGGAAAAGGCTATGGATTCTTATTGGAAATTGGCATTCCGCGTCATCGAGATATTGTTGAATTTGACGTAAACTACGTTTTTGACAATGCCACATACATTCTAAGTCCTGAATTTGTACCTCTGTTTTGGGAAGCGGTACAGAAAGAGATCAAAAGCAAATATCAGTATGATGTGATTGATGAGCATTATATTGCATGGACTGCCGAAGCACACCAAAAACAAGACGAATTGTATGGCGCCTGTGTACACGCCTTTGGTTTGATGCAACAATTTTGTTTTGATGACAACAAACAAAATGCAAAATTTGTTGCCAAAGAATTTCAAAATATGTGCAAATGCCTATTTGCTTGCGACATCGACGTGGGATCTGTTGACTGTTTCAAAGATGTGATTCACATCATTACAACCAGTTATCAATATTTGAAAAGCAACAAAAAGCAAAAACTATAAAAATTTTTTAATTAATAAAAAAATGAAGACAAAATGGTTAAAAAGCACATGGGAATTTTGTGTGTTTTTCATTATTTTCGTGATTTTACTTGTGGCATGTTTATTGCTAATGTATCCTTTTTTTCCAAGCAGTTGTACCGACATGTCGCTTGTGAAGCATGCACTTGGACTTGATGAAGTCAAACACTGCTCGACACAAGTCGATCCATCCATTTTTATTTAAATGATCAAATTTTGTAATCGTATTTGCAATGCCTACATCGGCATTTTTTCAACAATGGTTCGTCAGAAGCACGTCCGACAAATGGATCAAATGAAATTGTAAAATTTTTGCATCGAGGACATTGTAAAATAGAATCTGTTTCGGATTGTTGCACAATCGATTTTCGCGCAAGTGAGTCGTTGTTGCGTTTTTCTCGCAACAGTTTGAAATAATTGCGTTCAATACTTGTTTTTTCCACATTCACAGTTTCTCGTAATGAATGTTTTAAAAACACGACTGATTTTTGAATTTTTTGTTTGCGTGGTTTTGGAGCAGCCTTTAATTTTTGCTTTTCTTTTTGCGATGTAGAAACAACATTCTTTTTCTTACCTTGCTTTTTTTTGATGTCTTTCATTTGTGTTCAAAAACCAAATTGTGCTTTTTTTTTCTTGCAAAAAAAAATTTTTTTTACAAGCAATTCTTTTTTTTTCCAACAATTTTTTTTTTATAAAAAAAAATTTTCAAAAGTAATGGTTTTTTAGAAAAAATGGCTACGGTCCGGAAACATCGCAGAAATACGTCGCAATTGGCTTCGACAAAACGACTCATTAACGATATTCTTTTTGAACATGTAACACCGCAAACAATTTTGAGTTCTGGAGAAACTGCTGCAGAATTTGCAATACGCCATGTTTATCAAATGAAACAAAAAGATCGTCTCCGTCAAAAAAAAAAGAGACATCAACGTCATGCTTCGTTGTCATCGTGTTCTTCTCATTCGCCTACACATTCTCCAATTACCATACCTATATCAACACAAACCACCACACCAACCACACCAACCACACCAACCACACCCACCACACCCACACCCACCACACCTACACCTGCACTATCTTCTTTGTCCTATATTTCTCCAACTTCTCCAATCACACGATCACCAAGACCAATTTTATTATCAATGACACCAGAAATATCCCAAAATTCGTTGTCAAAAACACCGATGTCACCACTTGTTATTTGAATTTTTTTTTTAAAAAAAAGGAATAAAAATGTTTTTTCTTCCATTTTTTTTTGCAAAAAAAAATTTTGCTTTTTGTTGACAAATTTTAAAAAAGAAGAGGAGATGTATGGCGGAACATTAGAATTTGCATATCGCGATGATGGTAAATTGTATGCGGCAAATGAAACATTGGGCATGGAAATTGATGAACCGTTTGATTTTTTGGATTATCAACTTGCGACAGACACGCAACCGTTTCCGAAAAAATTTCAAGCATTGGTTCAAAATGCAATTTCGTTTTATTTGTCAAAACAATACAGCAAATACAACAATGTTCCTGATGATTATTATTTTTCGTTGGACGATATCGCGTTTTGGTTTTTTGATGTTGGTTTTTACGCATGCATTATTGAACTCATTGCTTCTTTCTTAAACCCAATTGCAACAATGAAAGCATTCAAATCTTTTTTGTTTCCGCATCAAGTCCAAGCGCTCGATTTTTTGTCCACTCGTCCACGTTCGTTGCTTGCGGCCGCAACGGGTCTTGGCAAAACCGCTGTATCTTTGGCGTTTATGTCGCATCGTGAATTTAAAAATGTGCTTTTGGTAGTTCCGCCTGCACTATCGTTGAATTGGTGTAGCGAAATCAAAGCGATGTTACAACAAGGAAGTTATGCCTTGCATGTGATTAAAAAAAAGAGTGATATGGAATCGATATTGGTTCCACACCCTGTGTTTTCAGATGACAATTCGTCATTGACAAACATTTATGTGTTGTGCTATACATCGCTCACGGCTGCTGTCAATCATATGCTGCTGCCAAAAAATCGTATTTGTTGGGATTTATTTTTGTTTGACGAAGCACATGCTTTAAAATGCCATACGTCACAGCGATCAAAAGCAGCGTTTACATTAACAAACAAATTACAACCAAAAAACGTATTGTTATTAAGTGCAACACCATCTCCTTTTACCAAAGATTGGTGGAACATTTTACGGTTTTTGGACCCGAATTTGTTTGCTGATTTTTTTCATTACATTCCGCCGACATCGGCTGCACGCAGGGCATCGAGCGAGACTTTTTATTTTGCCGAACGTTATATTCAATTGTATGCCGTTCCTACAAAACAAAACGTTATGCGTTGGTGTTTTAACCAAAGCGCACGCCTCAACGAGCTTCATGCGCTCACGCGACCGTACATATTGACGCAGAAAAAAGATTTGTTGAAATTACCACCGTTGCTGCGGGAGTATATTGTTGTGGGCCAAGCAACACCAGAACAGCGTCAAATGTTCCACGCAAAAATGCATCATGCTTTACTCAACCCCGAAAACCAAAAAAAACATAAACAGCAACAACAAACGGATTTCAAGGTCGTATTTGGCGAAATGGTGCGTGAAACATGCGCCAACAAATTACCGAGTGTACAGCAATTTATTTTATCAACACTCGAAAGTTTGCCACAAGATCGTTTTATCGTCTGGGCTTATCATAAACCGATGATGGAGGGCATATGCAATTTTTTGCGAAGCAAAAATATTGTATACATGTGCATCAATGGAGATACACCCAAAAAACAGCGTGAACATCTATTGACCATTTTCGAAAAAAATGTCAAAGTGCGTGTTGGCGTCATGTCATTGATGACATGTGGCACAGGTCTTAATATGACATTTGTGAACCAATCTATCTATGCCGAACTCACGACACATCATGTGGCACAAGTGCAATCGGAAGGACGGTGTCATCGCATTGGCCAAAAAGCGAAAAATGTCGTTGCGCAATATCTCATTTACAAAGATTCCACAGACGAGATTTTATGGAAATCAATGTTGCGCAAATCAAATGTCGAAAGTATCGTTCTCACCAACAAAAAAGCCGATTTCGAATATGAAACAGAAGATTTGTTTACACAATCGATGCTTTTTTTAAAAGAACAGCAACATACAATGACAAAAAGAGCAACTGTCGTGCATCCTCGAAAGCCGCCTCAAAAAAGGCCACCGTCCGTGAAAACCGAAGAGGAAATTCAACACATGATGCAATGCAAATCGGCAACCAAAAAGCAATGTATTGATTTTTAACGAAATTTCCATCCTTGTTTTTCAAGATCACTTGTGCCATGGGTCATTATTTTGTTGACCATTTCGATAAATACTTTTTCACATGATGTTTTGATATCGGGAATATCAGGAAAATGAGATAATAATTTACTCGTATCCAACGTGTTGTTGGATCGACGCGATTTTAATATTGCATTGCATTCTTCTTCCGTGAAATTCGTCCATGTAAACCTTGAAAAAAGATTCTCGATTTTTAAAAAAGGG
>Ga0255176_1000814_pt1 | contig 9396 bp, 18 predicted proteins | sample Atl_Atlam_RepA_8_2_FD_183622 | JGI IMG/M metagenome (GOLD analysis project Ga0255176, IMG submission 183622) | Freshwater microbial communities from Altamaha River, Georgia, United States - Atl_Atlam_RepA_8d | ecosystem: Environmental > Aquatic > Freshwater > River | place: USA: Georgia... | reverse complement strand
AGAGAGTTATTCCTGCAATGATCAATATCACCGGTAAAATTATTGATCCTGTTTGCTTTGCATCTGATCTGATCAGATCTGATTCTTTCTTTCTTCTTGCTCTGAGAGCATTTTTCACTTTCTCAGATTGAGATGCATTATCATTATATGTGGAACTGATCCACACATCAGCAAGTTTATTGAGATCTCCTTGCTTTGCTGCTTGTACAATTGCTGACTTCACAATGTTTCCGTAATTGTACGCAAATGAAATGAATGCGATCTGAGTATTCATAGGTAATTTATTCCACACATCAGATCCCAATTTGCCGATGATTTTCGGAATGAATTCATATTGCACTCTTCTGCGTAAATCACGATCGGCATCAACTTGTGTGATCTGATCATTGATCTGCACATATCGAACTGATCCATTCGGATCGGTGATTGTGTCCGATCCATATCCAATGCGGAATGCATTCACATCCCATTTTGCGATCGGAGTGAATCCTTCGTATTGTTTTAAGAATGCAATTGCTTTCTCAATCATGTGAATAAGTAACTGATCTGATTCCATTCATCCCCATCAAGATAAGCGACGAGATCCTGCCGGAGATCTCTTTGATACAATTGCAGATAAGTTCTTTCAAGATCCGGAATGTAAACTTTTGGAACTTGTTTGACTGCATTGATCACACGATCCTCATCCTCCCATACTTGATACCATGATCCCAATCCCAATGCATCATAAATCTCCATCGCAATTGATGAGAGATTGATTGATGTTGTTACTCCTGATCCTGATCCGGTATTCACATTAAAATTGACTCCGGATTGTTGGTACAATTTTAATCTCTTGCGGATCTGAATTTCATCATATATGGATCTTCCGAATCTGTAAGCCAAATATCCTGCTCCTCCGATCAATGCTAACTTCACGAGAGCCGGAGAATCATCCCATAATTTTTTGATGCTGCTTTCCTTTGGATTCATTTTAATTCCGGATTGATCATCGGAAGTACCACATTCACCATCGAATTACTGAGAATTGCTTTCGTGCTTATTCCCGGTTGATTGTTTTCAAGATCGAAAACGACTGCTAGATACATAAGAAATTCTCTCATGTTCTTCGTCTTATTCAATGATTCAATGATCTGCGCTTTTTCCGTTGGCGTTAATTGGTTGAACTTTCTTTTCATCTGCTGATTTTTTGATGTGTTATGCTTTTCTGAGTAAGGTCTTATTCAATCTGTATTGATAGACGTTGTTACCATTATCATCAATCATTGGATAGGTAAAATTCTCCACAATCGCCCAATTGCTCTGCGGAACGAATGAAACAATTCTTCCGGCATATTTATTCGCTTCAATTTGACCATTGCCGTTTGATCCACCATCAGTAAACACAGATCCACCGATCTGCTTACTTACTCCGAAATGCGTGTTTGTAGCAACTACGGCATCTCCAATTGATAATGCGGTGATAGCCGGTGATGGTGTTGTAATCACCGGAGGAACATCGGATGGAATTGTCGGAGGAATTACCGGAGGAACAGAGGGCATCATCGGAGGAAGTACTTCCATCTCTGCCTTTTTAGGTCGAGTGAAGTACCAAATTCCCGAGATTACTGCCCCTGCTCCTAATATGGTCAATAGTACGTTATTGCGTTTCATCTGTTTCTTCTTCTTGTGTTTCTTGAACTACGTATTGATATACATCTGGCTGCTTTGCTTTCAACCACATCAATTCACGTTGGTATCTCAGATCAGGTAAGTTATCAAGATAATCAATGTACGATTCCCACATTGGATGATCCGGAGCAGGAGCTGGTCGGAATGGTTTTTGTTGTGGTTGTGGCATTGATTCTCTCATCTTATATCTCTGCTGAGTGAGAGCCAACTTATCTTCCTGATGCTTCATGTACCGATCGAATAACGGCATGAATTGAGGCAAGATTGATGTTGTAAATCCTTGAATTGGATTTTCTTCCGGCTTCTCATTCAATTGTTCCTTGAATGAATTTTGCATCTTCAATAATTCCAATTCCTTCTCCAATTCTTTGATCCGCATCTCTTGTGCTTTCCATTCTTCAAGAGTTTGGAATTTTTCGAGTTGAGATCCCTGATGATGAATAATCATCGGTTGTGGTGTACCTTGACTAAGATTGCTTTCTCCTTTGGTCAATAGATACTTCCATTCATCCTTTCCCGGATTGATACGAAAATTAATAAAGTATTGACCGGTCGGAAGATTCTTGATGTGATTACGGATGCTCTGAATCTTCTTTGCGAGATCTGCCGGAGTTTTATTCCATCCTCCGAATTCCTTGCCATCTGTTCCGGTGAGTTTGATGTAACGGAATTGCCCATCATTCACCACCTGATCGATTTGTTCTGATGTGATCTGTGTTATCATTGTTCTGCTGATTAGTTACCCGAATTGAGATATTCTGAAATAGGGATATTGAAGATCCAAATTCCAAAACCAATAAGAGGGAATTGGAATTGGCGATCCGGATCTGCGATGTTCGGTGTTGTGATCTGCCTTGCTCCTGAGATATTGTAACGTACACGATCACGACATCCTACTCCACTAAAAGGTGTTGCGTTGAATGGTCGCTGCTGACCGGTTGGAAAATATCCTTCTGCTGCCGTGAATGATACCTTCGGAATGACTGCCAATCCTCCATAACCCAAAGGATCTGATTTCTCTTGCGCTTGTGCTGATAGTACATCGACTGCTGAATAGGTTGCAACATTGACATCCGGAGCATTTATAATATCAACCATCACATTCTTCTTGAATGTTCCCCATGTCTCAATAATTTGCAGACCTGATCCCGGTTGAAAATGTGTTGCTCCGCTTACTTGTACTTCATTAAGAGGATCTCTGAACTGATAAATCAATTCATTCTTTGATCCTTGTTCGCTCATTGTCAATTGATGAATCGTGTTAGCGATCTGAACGACCTTCGTATCTCCCTGATAAAATGGATTGTACATGATCTGTCTCAGCAGAATGAATCCACCATCAGGAACGGGAATTGTGTACGTTGATGCGTAACCCGTCCAAAATACCTGCCACCGGCATTTTCCTTGAAATGCCAATTTTTCAATCTGCGGAGATGTGATCATATTAAACGTATGTAATTTGAAAAATTACGGTTTGTCCACCTGCGAGAGATGTGTAGTTGAGATTGATTGCGGTTGCTCCTGCTACCGGACGGATAAAAGGAAAATATCCTTCCAATGGTTTTCCGGTTTGTGCTTCATATACTTCAACTGCTCCGTTATCAATTGCACGTTCCTCATTGATCAGAAGATCGAATTGATCTGTTCCTGCCGGTGTTCCTGCGAATGCGAATCCGAGAATATACTTTGCGGTTGCCGGAATTTGCACATTAGGATTCACCGTACCTGCAATGCTTGTAAAGGTAGTTCCAACAACTTTCGGGGCTGCTTCAACGAGATCCTTCACCTGATTCAATGTCAGTCCCATGTTCTGACCTGGATAGGCGGTGTTGGTTTTTCCGATCGCTGCATTTGCGATCACATTCTGACCGAGTTTTTTTGCGATGGCTTTCTGATTCACCATCGGTTTTTTCCACTGATTGTACATGATAGTATGTTGTTAGCAAAAATGCCGGTCGGATGATTCCGATCCGGCATTGATGGATTTCATATTGATTGAGAACTACACGTTTGATTTCAGATTGAGGATTGCTCCTGTTCCGAACAAGTGAATTCCATAGTACACAACTTCACCTTCTGATGATGTGTCTGTGTTTGCAGGAATATTCAATTCTGCGGTGAATGGCACTTGTGTAGGGATTGTGAGATCCGTATCAGGATAGAACAATGAGTTCTTTGCCGTTCCTCCTTTTGTATTGAGATCAGTGAATGTACGTGTCAATGAATTATTCTTCACGATACGTGAATTGTCAAGCAGGAAACTGAATTGAGATACAGACAATGCTGCAATTGCTTGTGTCAATGCTTTATAGTCCGTTACTACTCCTGCTTTGATTACCATGCGTGTAAATGCGATGTATTCAATTGCAAGACCTTCTCCGACTGTGAGCTGGTTCTGCTGAATGTTGGTTAGTGGAAAAGTTTTTGTATTGACTTGATCGAAGAAACGAACGACTCCTGCAGAACCTGGTGTAACTGCGACATAATCGTATACTTCAACTGAACTACCTTGATTTTTTTTGAGACCGGGATTGCCGAGTCTCTGATTCACCATTGCCAATTTTGCATTTGGTGTAACATTGCGGAATGCTGCGATATTTTTCATGGATTGTGATTGTTAAGATTAATACTGAGGATCGTAAGACGGATATACTCCTTCGTTGAGATATACATCTTCATTGAGATATACATCTTGTGCGAGAGTTACATCTCCGGTTGATTCATTGAGATATACCATGTCTCCGGATGGATCTTGTGCAAGAGTGATCACATCTCCATCTTCATTCATCATCACTGGCAATTGATTGATTGCATCCGGATCAGCATACACATCACCTTCATTCAATAAACCATTGTACAATGTTTGAGATTCGAGAGCCGTGAATGCTCCCGCCATTCCTGATGCCATCATCGGATAACCGAGTAATGCATAAGTGATGAATGATGCTCCTGCTCCGAGTGCATAACGTGTGAGAGGTGCTTGATTAGCGATCATCTTGTGCGCTCCACCTGCGATGAATCCTCCCAATGCTCCTGCTCCGATTGCTTTCGCTCCTGCTGCTGCCGTTGATGGATTCCACAATTCCGAGAGACCTTTACGACGACGAGTTGATTTGCGACGAATCATTCGTTTCGGTGATGCAGACATTGTACTTCTGCGACGACGAGTTGATTTTCTGCGCTTTGCCATTTTTTATTTTTTACGTGTGAGAAAATAAACGAGACCAATACCGGCGATCCCTATGCCGACCGGAATGATCCATTTGGGCATTCCTGATGATTCCGGAGTTTCTTCCGGAAGTACTTCCGTTGATGGTGCTGCTCCTGGCATTCCCGGTATCAATCCTGGCAATGCTCCTGCAACTGATGAAGCAACTTTTCCCCATGTTTCAGTCGCTTTACCGAGAATGCGTTCTCTACGTTCTCCTCTTGCTCCTGATTCAATGTCGGCTGCTTTCGCTGCTTTCTTTGCTGCTTTTGCTTCCTTCTTCTGTGTTCTTGCTTCTTTACGTCTGCGACGAGTTTCCTTGTCGCTGAGTTCGCTCAATCCTCCTGATGGTTGGAATGGTGCGAGACGATTCATTGTTGCCTCCCATTGCGCCGGAGAAAGACCATCGAAATAATCTTCCCGTACTTTGATGAGACCTTGTGATGTTGGAACTGAGATATATGGATCTGTTCCGTTATCGGCTAATTCGAGTACCATGTTGCGAATATATGTAGAATTTTGATTTTAACTACTACTTTAAGTAAAGTTTCTGAATGTACTGATAATCACGTTCATAGAATGGAATAGGATTGGTCAGATCCAATGCATATGATTTTCCATTGATATCAACTCCTGACCATATATGGACTGCATTGTGTTTGTTCCTTCCGGCAAGTTTGATCCATACTTTCATTCCTTTCCAGCTCTGCACTGATGTTGCTGCACACATAGCGATAGAAAAACAATCACAATCTCCGGTACCAGGAATGCCGTAATAATTATTCTTAATCAATGTAGGGAATGATTGAAGTAATTCCTTACCCTTTGGATCTTTGCGATAATTTAACTGCGGTTTGAGCCAATGGAATAGATCTGCCGGAGATGAGCATTGCGGAACATAGGATTCAGCGAAAGGAATTGATTCCTCAATCTGCAACCGAATGTGTCTCAATGTATCATTAAGATCTTTATATTGTTTAATCAGAACTGCCATCAGAACTTTTTGAAGTGTTCTTCTGCTTTCAATTCCTGATCCTTGATGATCTTCTTTTTCTCGAAGAAACGGATCACTCCTGCGATAATGCTTGTAACGATCACACAGATCGCCTCTGAAAGATGTTCGTTCATTGTTTGTCCTTCTTTATGTGTTTATAAATCTGAATTCCGGTGAAGGTGATGGTGAATGAATAAGCAATTGAGGATAAAATGAGATTCACATCCGCGAATCCCATTCCGATCAATGTGGATACCCATGACACAACTAATTCTCTATTATGCATAATCAAAGGTAAAAAAAAAGGCAGGATTTCTCCTGCCGTAGTTTTGAACCTTCTTAATCCACATGGAAACCGGAGGTCGGAGTTTATTCAAAACTATTTTCTACGTTCATTCAAAAGATTCGATGGATTTTTGCGTTCCATCGGTTTCAGAAATTCATCTTCGAGATATGTCAGAAAATGATCTGCGAATGCTTTCCGCTCTGCTGGATTGAATTTCGGATTCCATTGATATTCCTTCATCAAACGAGGAACGCAATAATTTGTATAATAATACTCCATCAACTTCAATGCTTTTGCACGATCATATTTTCCTTAGATGATCTTTTTTTGAAGATTAGGAAGATACATTGACATCAGTTTCTCATAAGCGAATGAATCATTTTCAATCATGAGGATCGCTTCACGTAGTGCGATCTTATCAATTGTATAGTTTCGTTTAGCCATTTAGACGAGTTTTTGAATGTTAGCAATATGTTGATCAATCTGACCGATCAGATCCCGATGCAGCCCACTAAGATAATCATTCTCCCATATTATGGATTTCATCAACATCAAGGTACGATATGAATCCGCTTCATTGATATTGATCTTAATGGAGATTTTTGATCTGTGTGGTTTCAATGGATCGAATGTTGTAAGTTGATAATTCTTATCAATGAATCGCTTGATCAGATGTTGCAGATTATAATAATCGAGATAATTGATATGATCCATGTTTTCAATAATCGCATGATTAATTGATGTTCCTAATTCCTTCAAAGAATTAGGATTGATTTTTATCCTCATGTTCACCATCTGCATTATTGATTAAGTTTAATACGGATTGCTCCATCTCGATATTCCCACTTCCACTCAGAGCATTGAATTTGCTTATCATAACAGAATTTCATGATCTGAGTTTCTGCTTTGCGTTCTCTACCATTCTGATCAACAACTTTTTTGATCGGATCAATGTAATATATCAATGCTGTTTTATATGCTCCGAAAAACTTGTGCAAGAGCATTCGATGTAATTTTGTGAGACCGGTTTTTTCGCACTCAATGATCTTTTTCAATTCAGAATTGTAGACGGTGTGATAATTGTAGAATGTTCTTCGAGATCCGTTCTTAAAATAGATTGACATCTTGAATCTTGCTTTCTCCGGATCGGGCAGTCCCGGTGATGGATGCTGATTGACTTTTGTTTCCATTGTGGTTGATTTTAGTTAGTGAGGAATGATTCAATTATGATCTTATTGAAATAGGCATATTTAATGCAGAATTCATTGTAGCAGGTGAATGCATTTTCTTGCTCTGTGAATAGATGGCATACAACAATTTTGTTGTCGCTATCTCTTACGATTACTCTGTAATTCCTTTTCATTGTGGTTGATTTTTAGTTATGATTAAATAAGTGAGACCATTGTGAGACCATTGCATCTGCTATTCCCGAATGAAACTTGTTCCGCTTGTGTGGATCTCTTTCACCCCATTTTTTAGGTATTTTCCCTTTCATATTGCCTTGAATATAATTGTATTCCGGCTCATTGTATATTGTAGAAATTAGAAACGGAAGATTCTTTAACCACAGACAAGTTGTCTTGCGATAATTGTGTCCGAAATAATATGGTTGAATGATCTGATCATAAGGTTTCCAATGTTGATTCAGATATCCTGAGACCGGATTCTCAATTGATACGTGATCACATGCATTCCATATATTCTGAATAAATTTCAATGCTGCTGCTGATTTTCCTTCTTCGATTTTACGATTCAATCTGTCTCCTGCTTGTGCATTGGTCAGATCAGTACATGGAGGAAATGCAATAATGAGATCCCAATGATCATATAAGATCTCCATCAGATCGCATTGATAATGATACTGAGGATCACCTTCACAAGGAAGAATATCACAAGACCATGCATCGAATCCTTTTAATCTCCATGCATCACGAACTATAGCAGAGTATTCACAAGCGATGAGAATCTTACTTGACATTGTGATCTCCTTTCCAATGATCCATGAAATGCTCTCCTGTAGTGTTATCAATATAATACACATCATCATTGATTGTGATGTATATACATTGAGGATCTTGAATCTCAATTGTAATAAGATTCCCTTTGAAGAATGCATCACTCTTGATTGTTTTCAACCGAATGATGGTATTGTGCATTGCCGAAATTTGTGGTTGATTTTGCATTGTGGTTGATTTTTATGAGTATTCAGATTAGAAAAATTATTTAAGAATTATATTCAGTAGATCAAGACCGTAGATCCTGACTCTTGAGACTAAATTACTCAGAAAATCAGATTGTCAAGAGTAAGTTATCAACATTGAGTATCAATGAGTTATGCATTCACTTAAACCTTTACTTTAAGTGAAATGAGATAATGATCTGAAAGGTAAATTCATGCGATTTCAACAATATATGTGTGAAATGTGTTGAAAAAAAAAGAGATCAGATGTGAATCTGATCTCTGATCTGCCGAAAATCAACCACGAAAATCGGTCAGCGATGCCTATCTGTGTGCATGATTAGGCATAATTTTGAGTAAAGATAGACAAAAATGAGAGCAGAATCACAATGGATTAAGAATCCGGAGATAGTTGAATCTTGGAGATTACACAAAAAATATGCCGTAAGATCGCCAAAGGGATGGATTCACTTCGGAGATACACGATATAAGGATTTCACGCAGCATCGAGATCCGATCAGAAGAAGATCATATCTCAAAAGAGCGAAAGGAATTCGCAATAGAGCTGGTAGATTGACATGGCAAGATCCATATTCTCCCAATTATTGGAGCGTTCGCATCTTGTGGAATGGATAAAAAAAAACCGGAGCATTGCTCCGGTCCTGGTGATCACATCAGATCACATAGCACTCAGGATCGCATTCTGATCACAGCAGAAAGGATCAGAGATCCGCTGAGCGTATATACAAGAGTTTTCAATGTTTTCTCCGCTTCTGGAGATAGTTCGACAATGGTTGTCAACTTTGGATTGGTGAGTTGATCAATGATGTTACCTTCATTCAAAGTTCTCCAATGTCCTGGAACTGAATTACGTTTTCTTGTGTAGTCAGAGATCCACACTTTTTTCACTTTACGTTTTTTCATCGTGTCAAGAGAGTTATTCCTGCAATGATCAATATCACCGGTAAAATTATTGATCCTGTTTGCTTTGCATCTGATCTGATCAGATCTGATTCTTTCTTTCTTCTTGCTCTGAGAGCATTTTTCACTTTCTCAGA
>Ga0255176_1000790_pt1 | contig 9612 bp, 8 predicted proteins | sample Atl_Atlam_RepA_8_2_FD_183622 | JGI IMG/M metagenome (GOLD analysis project Ga0255176, IMG submission 183622) | Freshwater microbial communities from Altamaha River, Georgia, United States - Atl_Atlam_RepA_8d | ecosystem: Environmental > Aquatic > Freshwater > River | place: USA: Georgia... | reverse complement strand
TTGGAAGTAGGCTGGCGAACCACCTCAAACTCATTGGGCTGCAGCACCTCGTGGGCAAACCCGAGAAACACCTTGGCCAGTACCCCGCCGATTCGCCCGGCCGCGTTGATTGCGATTGGTATCCGGCGCTTTCCGCGCGAAACCACCGTCTCCAACTCCGCCTGGTCAATACCGAGCACCGCCTTGGCGGCGATGCAGGACAGGTGGAACAGGTCGGTGATCCGCTCGGTGTCCTTCATGCCGCTGAACTTGAACCGATACATAAAGCCTTTCATCTCGCATACCCTCTGGCCTAAAACTGACGGCATTGTTACCGCCTACAGGTCCTATGACCAAAAAGTTCCACCTTGTTTAATTCAGGCGCAGGTCGTCTGTAATCTCCCGGACCAATTTTTCGAAGTTTTTAATGACATTTGAAACAGTCGCCCTGGAACAACGGAAATATCCGGCAATCCTTTCAAACGTCATGCCGCGATCGGGACTTCGCCAGGCCAGCACGATCTCCCTATGCCGCTGATCCAACTTTGCCAATGCAGTCTCAACGGCTAATCGCGCTTGAAATTCGGGATTGGAAGGTCGGGATTGCGGCATGACGACCTTGCCTTCAGGCAAAGAAGAAAAGGCTGGCATTCGGTTTGAAAACGACTTCTTTTTGCCACGAAGTTCCCGAAGAACCCTTTGAATGGCGTGCCATGCGTGGTCTTTTGGTCGGAAATTGGTAAGCGGCGCCTTTTCCGCCCGCTTGGCTGAAAATTCCAACAAATATTGAAGGGCGCTTTGAACCAAATCTTCCCTGTTATGCCAGTTACGTTTACCCCGAAGGTACCGTGCAGCAAGCTTATGCAGAGCGGCCATCAATGTCGGATCTGTGAAACTGGAAGTCCCATCCACAGTGCCATCTTGTTCGACAGGTTTTAGGACGCCATCAGGCGACTCAAATCCGTCCCCCCGTCGATCATCAGAACCATGCGGCTTGCCGTTCGATTGGTCAAACAGACTGTCCATCAGATCAGCCCCCTCGAACGTAGGGCTGACCGGAGCTTGTCCCCATCCTGTTTGTCGGACGGAACCGCTGACGGCTTGGCAACCTTTGCTTCCGCCACCCGCTCGCAGAAAGCGACCAGGTCATCAGGCCGGACGTAAAAGTCTCGGCCTACAGCGAGGGCCTTCAAGCGGATGCCGCGCAGGCCACGCTTGATCCACCTAGTCAACTTTTTGGGCTTGAGCCCGGCACCTACAAACCTTGGGTCCCCGCAAAGGGCTTCAAGCCCCAGGGCCCCGTCGAATTTCAACATCGTTAGAACCTCCCGCCACTGGGGCGGGAGAACTCCTGCCCATCGCAATGGCAGGGGAATCGAAGGGGAGTGACGCGATTTGCAAAGGCCTTAAATGACCCCGTAATTACCCCGTAAACAACCCGTAATTAACAGGAGCATTTAAACCAAAAAAGCTTGTGGATTGGCTTTAATTTCAATGGAAAAACCCTGCTTGGGGTCCTTCTGATAAATCCGGGGGAAAATTTTCTGAATTTTCCCATCTAGCCTTCGATATATATTGCCAAATTCAGCGTAAACAGGTTTCCCCTTCCTAGAGTTGGTCCTTTTCCCTTGGACAAATTGCTGGCTTGTGACGCGAACCTGGTCTTTTTTTTTCTTGGTTTGCTTCGGGACCCATTTGTAAATTGCGGAAAAAATTTCAGAAGAGTTAAAATACCTTTCTTTGCTCCTCTGGAGTTCCGCGACCATATACCGAAGCGCCAAATAAGGCTGGGTCCTTGGACCAATTTTTCCAACAAGACTTCCATCCAAATAGATCATTCCGCCATCAAGTTGAACGCGTTCAAAACCGCATTCAAGGCGGTCTAAAGTGGCAAGATTATTCCATGCTTCCACAATTGCAATCCCCCATTCTTCAGGGGTTGGCATTTTATTACTTTTTTGAATATCAAAAGGAAATTTAAATGGGGTAGATTCATACTGTAAACGAGTGAAAAAATGATCAGGCCCATCATAAAGACTTTTTGTAAAAGGAAATGGATCGGATTGGCCTTCATCTTTCACCCAATAAAAAATATTGCCTACTTTAGTTTTCTTTATTTCCTTAAAACGACATTTATCAACTGATCGCTCTTCTACATGGCAACTGTGAGTAGCACCGTCAACTATCAAACCAAGGTCAAAGAATTTTGAGGAGGATCCCATAGCCTTTTTCAAAACAGAAGCGCTTTCTTTTGCCTTTAGAAACCTATTGGATATTTCCAACTGTAAATACTCCTTAGATAAATTCCGACTCCTTGAAAAAAATATCTGATCCTCAAATTTTACCTTTTTATCCTCTTTTCTTTTGCGCAAATTTTTTAATTCCTCAATTTGATCTATTAACCAATCAAAAACAGCATTTGAAGATTCTAAATATTTATTTAAAAAATGGGAATTTTTATCAATATTTTTAATTTTATTATCTAATTTTTCTAAATAATCAACAGATTGAATTTCACCAATTTCACGTCCTTTAGCGATATCAAATGCGATTCTATTAAAAAGAATCCCGCTCATAAAAGCATTTGCACGGTGAAGTCCAGGACAATGACTAGGATACACCGTTAAATCAAAAGGATCAAAAGGGATATCCACATCTCACCCGCTTTCCTTGGCCACCTCGATGGCCTTCCTCAGGTCCTGTTCCGCGTAGATTTCCGTGGTGCTCAGGTTCTTGTGCCCCACTAGGGTCCTCGCCGCCTCCGCGCCGTGCTTGGCCCGAACTTCCGTCAGCCTGGAGTGCCGGAGCCGGTTGGGCGACCAGATCGGTATCCCGGCCAACTCGCACGCCCTATTCACAGCCCGACGGTAAGTGATCGAGCTGTACCTGTCACTGGGCGGCCTAGTCGGCTTCTTTCTGGGCCTCTTCGCCACCACGGCGGCATGCTTCCCTTTACCACGCCTCGCGTCATTGCGCATCTGGACGGTGGCCTTGGGGCTGAAAAAGACATCCGTCGCCTTGGCTGGCCAGTATTTCTCCAGGATGGCTTGGGCCTTGGGGCCGATGGGCAGCACCAATTCCTGGTCATGGTGGGAAGTTTTGTGGCTTTCAGGAGCGTAGAGCCACGGCTCGCCTGGCTCGCCCTTGGTGATGTCGGCAGGGCACATGTTGACCAGATCCTGGGGTCTGCACCCGACAAGGCGTTGAACCCGTACCATGTCCGCCACGACAGGAGGTAGCTTTTCCAAGACCGCCTGGATGTGTTCCTCGGAAACCGGCCTGACCTTCTTCGTCTCCCTGGCCTGGGTCCGGCCCCGTCTCAAGGGAGGCAATGCCCGGAGCCGCTCATACACCCCTGGGTCAACAAGCTCCTCATGCACGGCCCATTTGAACATCTGTTTGATTCGCGCCGTGTAACGGTTGGCAGTGGATCGAGACTTGGTGGCTTGCAGAACCACCGTCTCGGTTTGCCCCTTGGTTCCCTTGCCCTTCTTTTTGCGGGTTTTGGTCACTGGGTCGCCGGCAACCGACTCCCGAACCAGCTCCAGCTTCTTCGAGGTGAATGAGTTGGCTGGCTCCTCGCAAAACATTCGGTTGAGGAAGACCAGGCTGCGCTTGATGGTTTCTGCCTCAGAGGTGGGTTTACCATCCTTCACGTAATAGGCATTGGCATGAACCTGAAAGCGCATGGTCAGCTCCCCAATCCGCAGGGGGGCCACCAATGACTCAGGGGCCTGGACCGTCACCGGGGCGGGAGCCGTGTTAGGAGTTGGTGAATTGGCGGCTGGCTCGGCAAAGAAAAGCTCGGCAAGAAGCTGGTTATATCTTCGCCAGCTCTCCAGCGATTGATATTCGCCAAGGTAATAGTCTTTGCCAGCAATCCTAACCACCCCTTGGTTCCGGGGCTTGAAATGGCGGTAAGCAGGCGGCTTTCTGGCGGGTCCGCGCTTCTCGCTGGGTAATTCCATGGGGCCTCCAGAGGAGCAAATGTAGTACATGTACTACATACCTATCTGGTGGCATTATTTGAGGGCGAAGCGAGAAGTCAAACAGAAAAGCCGCAAGCCCTTGTTTCACAAGAACTTGCGGCTTTTTTCTAAAAACTCGGGGCGACAGGATTCGAACCTGCGACTTCTTGGTCCCAAACCAAGCGCTCTAGCCAGGCTGAGCTACGCCCCGTTGATCTTTCCCATGCAGAGGTGCTGGCGCATAAGAGCGGCAGTTCCGGGACTAGGATTCGAACCTAGACTAACTGGTTCAGAGCCAGTCGTGCTACCGTTACACCATCCCGGAATAGTTTGCCCCAATTGCCAATCAAGCAAGCTTAATCTAGCACCGGGGGCCGGATACTGTCAAATCGGCTTCCTAGCCCAGTTCCTTGACCGCCTGGTTGTAAATCGCCACGCATTCCCGCACATCGCCGGTCGGGTCCTGCGGCTTCGCCTCGTACTCAATGCTCACCATCTCGGTGAAGCCCACTTCCTTCAGGGCCTTCAGCACCCCGGCAACATCCAGCACACCCTTGCCGAAGACCACGTCTTCCTTCTTGGCGTTGTCATGGTCCTTCAGGTGCACCGCGAAATTCCGCTTGCCCATCTTGCGGATCTGCTCCGCCGGATCCAGCTTCTTGCCCACCTGGGCCGAACGGATCAGATGCCCCGTGTCCATGCACGAGCCGATCAGCCGGTGGTGGTCCTTCACCGCCGCCAGAATCGTGTCCGCGTCATACCAGCGGTGCAGTTTGCCGCCACCCACGGGCCCGTGCGGATGAATCGCCACCGCGATGCCGTACTCTTCGCAGCACTTGTCCAGGCTGTCGAAGCTGTCCGGATCCGGATCGGCCGTCAGAACCTTCAGCCCGGCACCCTTGGCGAAGTCAAACACCTTGCGGTTACCGTCATGGTCCTTGGAAAACCGCTGCACACCCCAGGCCCGGGGCGACACGCCATAGTCCGCGCACAGCTTCTGGAAGGCTTCAAGCTGCCGACCAGTGGCCCCCAGCGGCAGGTGCTTCTGGTAGAACTCGGCGTGCTGGATGCCCAGCTCCTTCATCCGCTTCAGCGCCCCTTCCAGGTCGAATTCACGGAAGGTGTAGGTCTGGCAGCCCAGCAAAAAGCCGGGGGCCGCCGCGCGGCTGGCCAGGTTGGCCAGCGCCGGGGCCGAGGCGATCGCCGCCGAGGCACCGGCCAAAAATCCGCGCCGGGAAAGTCTGCTCATGGTTTTGCTCCTTCGGATGGGTTCGGATCAACCCTTCAGGTATTGCTTGTAGCCGCTCAGTTTCTCCGACCAGCCTTCGCGGTAGGTCTTGGTCAGGTAAGCCTGCGCCGCGGGGTCGCTGGCCTGGAAGTTCTTCGCGTCCCAATCAAAGGCCTTCCCGGCCCGGTAAGCCACTGTGCCCAAAAGCACCATCTCGGTCAGCCGGGCGCTGTAGTCGAACGAGCACAACGGCTTGCCCTCGCCTCGAATGGCCATCAGCCATTCCTTCCAGTGGCCGATCGACTTGGCGATGGTGGGCTCGGGCAGCTTCACCCCCTCGAATTTCTCCTTGGGCAGGAAGCTGTACCGGCCGTAATCGGCCTGCAGCATGCCCTTCTCTCCCACGAACAGCACGCCGTTGTCCCACTTCAGCATGCCTTCCACCGCCGGCTTGCGGCCACCGTCGTACCAGTGCACCTTCACGGCGGGCCGGTCGCCACGGGCCGCGAAATCCCAGTGGGCGGTCAGCTCGGTGGCGGCCGTGTAGGGGCTCACCGGCGTTCCCTCGGCCGAGACGCGGGTGGGCAGGTCCAGATTCAGGGCCCAGAACGCCAGGTCGATGAAGTGGCAACCCATGTCGGCCAGCGTGCCGCCGCCAAAGGCCCAGTACTTGCGCCAGTTGAAGGGCACATATTCCTTGCTGTAGGGCACAGGCTGGATCGGCCCCAGCCACAGGTCATAATCCAGCCCCTCGGGCACCTTCTCCCCCACCGGCTGCTGGCCGTTGCCGCCCCACGACTTGGCGCACCACACATGCACTTCCTTCACCGGGCCGATCACGCCGGCCTGGATGATCTCCACCACGCGGCGGTAGTTGTCACCCGAGTGGATCTGCGTGCCCATCTGGGTCTGCAGCTTCTTCGCGGCCGCCATGTTCCGCAGGATGCGCGCCTCTTCCACCGTGTGGGTGAGCGGCTTCTCGCAGTACATGTGCTTCCCGGCATCCATGCCCATGGCGGCGGCGGGGAAGTGGGTGTGGTCGGGCGTGGCCACCAAAATGGCGTCCAGATCCTTGCGATCCAGCAGTTTGCGGAAATCGCGCTCGAAGGGCACATCCGGCCACTTCTTGCGGGCCTCGGCGGCGCGCTTGTCATCCACATCGCACAGCGCGGCCACAATCCCGCCCGAGGGCTCGATCTCCACCAGGTTGTTCAGGCCCCGGCCACCGATGCCAATGATGCCCACGCGCACCTTGTCGGCCAGCGCCGCCTTGGCGGGCAACCGGGCCGCCATCAGGCCGCCGGTGGCCGCGGCCGAGCTGATCACAAAACTACGGCGATTCAGGGGAATCTGACGCATGGGGAGCTCCTGGGTGAAAAACCGCCGCAAAGGGCGGGCACAAGGCGGGGTTGTCTGGTTAATCCGTGCGCGGGAATATCAAACTCGCGGAATAATCGCATGATATGCCAGCCGGTCCGGGGCCACAAGCATCACACGGGGGGTTGCCTGAAGATGGTTTCCATGCGGGTGTTCCGGCTGATGGCAGCCTTGTTTTTCCTGGTTTTCCCCGCTGCGGGCCCCGCCCTCTGCCACGAATGGATCCAGCCCGAACCCGGCCAACCGCCCCGCTGGGGCCACCCCGACGGCCTGTCCATCAGCCTGCAGCCCACCCCGGGCCCCAGGGGGCTGATCCGCCTCCACGCCCCCCATCTGGGCCAAACCTTTCCCCGGGTGATCAATTTCGTGTCCCTCGAACCGGTGGCTGGGGGCAGGCGTGCCCAATCCGAACTGGAGCGTTCGGCCGATGGCAACCCGGGCCTGCGCTTCACCAGCGGCGACACCCTCGAGGACGCCCTGCGCGCCACCCCAACCGGACCAAACCGGGGCGTGGTGGAAAAGCACACCGACCATGAAATCCTGCGCCTGTTCATCGCCAGCGAACGCATGCCCAACGGGGCCCATCCCGCCGTCGAGGCCCGTTTCGATTCCCGCAGCCCCCACTCGGTGACCTTCCGCACCCTGGCCGGGCCCGATTCAGCCCCCATGGCCAGCCTGGTCTTGAGCGCCACCATGGGCAACTACGCCCGCCTGCGCCGGGTCTGGCTGGCGAAGGGGCCGGTCCACGCCCGCGACCTGTGGGGCGATTACCGGCCCGACCGGCTCAATTTCGCCCCCTGGCGCGGCTGGAAGTTCGATGAACTCACCCAGCAAGACGGTTTGGCCCGGGTGGCCTGGGAAAACGATGAGGACAACCCCGCCCAGGCAGATTACGCCCCGGGCGTGTCACCCCATTGGCGCTATCAGGGCAAAAAAGCCACCCAGTTGTGGGAGACCCGGGCGGTTCCCGGTTTGGAAGCCCGGGTCAACGCGCGCAAAACCTACTGGGGCGAAAGCGGCCCCATCCCGGGCGGCATCTCGTTTGAGAATTGCGAACTCGAGGCCCCGTTCCGACCGGGCGCGGAATTCACCTTCACCGTCAGCCCGCGAACCCCGGCTGACCTGGGGTTCCGCAACCGGTGACGGACGGTGTCAGTCAAACACCACCGTCTTGCGGTCGTACACCAGCACCCGGTGGTTCAGGTGCCAGCGCAGGCCGCGGGACAGCACGATCTTCTCCAGGTCCCGGCCCTTTTCCAGCAGGTCGGCCAGGTTGTCGCGGTGCGAGATGCGCACCACATCCTGCTCGATGATCGGCCCCTCGTCCAACTCGTCGGTCACATAGTGGCTGGTCGCGCCGATCAGCTTCACGCCGCGCTCGAAGGCCCGGTGGTACGGCCGCGCGCCGATGAACGCGGGCAAAAACGAATGATGCACATTGATGATCCGACGCGGGTAGCGCGCCACGAAATCCGGCGACACCACCTGCATGTACCGGGCAAGCACCACCAGGTCGATCTTGTGCTCCTCCAGCAGCGCCAGTTGTTTCTTCTCGGCGGCCGGTTTCTTGCCCGGTTCCACCGGGATCAGATGGAACGGGATGTTGTAAAACTCGGCCCACCGCCGCCCATCATCGTGGTTGGCCACGATCAGCGGAATCTCGCAGGGCAGTTCACCCGAATGGTGCCGGTACAGCAAATCCACCAGGCAGTGCAGGTGCTGCGAGCAGAACAGGGCCACCCGCAGCGGCTTGTCCGACCGTTCCAGCTTCCAGCGCATGTTGAAACGGTCCGCCACGGCCGCGAACCGGCGGGGAAACCCGTCCAGGTCCAGGGTGAACCCATCCAGGTCCCATTCCACCCGCATCAGGAAAAGGTCGCGCTCGGCGTCCTGGTGCTGGTCGGCATGCAGGATGTTGGCCTGGTGACGGCACAGGAAGTCGGCGACCGCGGCCACGATGCCGCGCTGGTCAGGGCAATCGATCAACAGGATGGCGGTGCGGCGCGCCGGGGTGGGTTTGCTGGCTTGGCTCATGGGAATTCTGGGGGTTGGGGCGGATTGGTCCGCCCGCCTTGCCTGTCTGGAAAACCAGTTTCTACCTTATCGGCCGACCCGGGGCACCCCCCAAAAAATGGCCTTTTCAGGCAGTCGCACCCGCCAAAATGCTGTGGTAATATCCCTATCGGCCTTATAACCCGCCCAACCCGCGCCCAGTCGCGGCCCGCCGCCGGCGGTCAAGAACCGAAAACCGCGAACAGTAGGGGTTTTCGTCCTTTTTTTGTTCCTGAAGGAGTGTCTTCGCATGCGCAGGAGTTTGCTTGCCGCCGGCATGATGGCCGCCATGGCCCTCGCCGCCCCGGCCCAGGACCTCAAGGTTCCCGAGGGTTTCCGCCCGCTGTTCAACGGCAAGGACCTCACCGGCTGGCACGGCTGGGCCATCCACGAGAAGGGGGCCAATCCCTACGAGGTGGCCAAGGCCTCGGCCGATGACCGCAAGGCGAAGATCGCCAAGTGGACCGAGGATGCCAAAAAGCACTGGTCCGTCGAGAACGGCGAGCTGGTCAACGACGGCAACGGCGCCTACCTCGCCACCGAGGACGAACTGGGCGACATCGAGTTGCTGATCGAGTACCGCACCGTGCCCAAGGCCGACAGCGGCATCTACATGCGGGCCACCCCCCAGATCCAGATCTGGGATTACACCAAGGAAGGTGGCAAATGGAACCTGGGCGCCGACAAGGGCTCCGGCGGCCTCTGGAACAACTCGAAGGACGCCCCCGGCAAGGACCCGCTCGTGCTGGCCGACAAGCCCCTGGGCGAGTGGAACAGTTTCCGCATCCGCCAGGTCGGCGAGCGCACCTGGATCCACCTGAACGGCAAGCTCGTGGTCAACGGCGCCCGCATGGAGAACTTCTGGGATCGCAAGAGCCCCCTGCCCCGCCAGGGCAAGGTCCTGCTGCAGACCCACGGCGGCGAGATCCGCTGGCGCAACATCTTCGCCCGCGAAATCCCCGCGGCCGAGGCGAGCGAGATGCTCAAGTCAAAGCCCGGCAAGGATTC
>Ga0255176_1000786_pt1 | contig 9693 bp, 9 predicted proteins | sample Atl_Atlam_RepA_8_2_FD_183622 | JGI IMG/M metagenome (GOLD analysis project Ga0255176, IMG submission 183622) | Freshwater microbial communities from Altamaha River, Georgia, United States - Atl_Atlam_RepA_8d | ecosystem: Environmental > Aquatic > Freshwater > River | place: USA: Georgia... | reverse complement strand
CAATGATGGCGGCTTTAAAAATATCTGGTCTGCGAACAGCTGCAAGGCCAGCCAAGTAACCACCAAAAGACCAGCCTCGAATCGCAACACGTGCGCTATCTATCAATCCTGGGTGCGTTTCAATTAACGCCTGCACCGCATCTGCCTGATCGTCAACGGGAAATGTTGAGAGGTCATCGACAATCGACCGTTCCCACTCTGGATTTCGATGTGGAGTGCCACGACCATCGGAAATCAAAACGGCAAAACCTTGATTGGCAATCCATTGCGCTTCCGCGTAAAGACTCTTTGCATGAAGTACGCGGGCATGCCCCGGACCACCATAGGGATCTACCAACAAAGGTAAATTTTTAGGTTCACGATTTTGCGGTAGCAACAGGGCGCTTCGAAGCTCTCGCTCGCCTAGTAAGAGAAATGTGGGTTGTGCGTCTACTTGTGGGCGCTCATTGTGCGCCAAAATTTTTCTGGTATTTCCATCTCGTTTAATAGTTACCGAGACTTCGTAGCTATTCATATCTCGAGAAATGAGCAAGAGCGTGCCACCACTAGTACGAGCCATATGCACACCAGCTTCAGTAGTCAGCGCTTCAAATTCACCACCCCAACCTCGCCAAAATACGTGTGATTGAGTGGGATCGAATGTTCCCGAGAAGGTGATGCCATCTCGGTCGATAGCAATCACGCCATCTACTTGAAGATTCTCTGGTGTAACAACCTCTCCATTGACTGCAAGAGAATGAGTGTTCTTTTCAATGACATGTGTGACTAATTGGCCATGTGGGCCCCAGGCGGGAACGCCACCCACCAAATCAATCCACGCAGAATCTTTTAACTCAGCAATGACTCGCCCAGTAGCGCTCTCTTCATCAATGGCAACAATTTCAGCGTGGCGCTGATTGCGCGACATCGTAAGTAAAAGCGGAGGCGTTTTTCCATCTCCAGGATTTACATCGCAAAGGTATTCATGCTCTGGATTCCACTTAATTTCGCGTCGTGACATATCTTTAAGATTAAGGAGATATAACGAGGTAAGCACATTTGCACTACCTACAAAGGGGTAGCAAACTTCTCGAGGTTCGCTCTCAGGATTTGCCGGATCGCTTATAAAAATCTTCGTTACCGGGGATTGATCAAAACGTTGAACAAACATGGAGTTGCTGTTGGCGCACCACCAGAATCCATGATGGCGTGACATCTCTTCACTTGCGACAAATTCTGCCGTGCCATAGAAAACATCATTTGTTTCTGGAGTACACAGGACAGTAACTTTTCCATCACGCGAGAGATGGAGTTCGCCATCTGGAGTTACATAGGCGATTGCGCGACCATCTGGAGCAACTTGCGGATCAATGACAATTCCAAGGCTCGCCTCTTCGCGGATTTTTTTCTCTGAGATATTTAGTGAATACAGTTTTCCGGATAGGACGAAGGCAACGACCTCACAATTCTTATCTGTTGAGTATGAGGTAATTCCTCCCGCTGCCTCACGAGTGCGTTCACGTCGGGCGCGCTCCTCTGGCGAGAGCTGCTCTTCTCCACTTACCAACAGGTGGAGTGGATCGACTAACAACTCTTCAACATCGGTGCGGATGTCATATTGATAAAGGCGACCAATGCGGTCTGTTCCCGAAGAGCTGCGGACAAAAAGCGTGCGAAAACCATCAGCGGAGAGGGTGAAGGTGCGTGGCACTCCGAGGGTAAATCTCAGAGTCTTTGCTGAGTGGCGAGGAAATGAGAGTTGCGCTGTGTCAGTCATAGGAATTCACCGTACCCTTTCATCCATGCCCTCACCTAGCGCTTCTCAAACTTCTGAGCGCGGCCGACTACTTCTCGTCCATGCCCATCCAGATGATGAGAGCATCAATAATGGCGCAACAATGGCGAAGTATGCTCACGAAGGCTTCGATGTTGCTCTCGTAACTTGCACCAGGGGGGAAGAGGGCGAGATTTTGGTCCCCGAATTAACTGATGCAGCAAGTGATAAAGAAGATCGGCTAGCAGAGATTCGAGAGCGGGAGTTAGCAAATGCACTGGCTGCGCTTGGAGTGGTGCGCCACACGTTCCTTGGCGCCCCTAATGAATTATTTCGCGATAGCGGGATGATGGGTGCGCCGCAGAATTCACGCCCAGATGTTTTTTGGAACACCGATTTAGCGCACGCTGCACAGTTATTGAGCGAATACATACTTGACTTTAAGCCGCATGTACTAGTTACCTACGATGAATTTGGCGGATATGGCCATCCCGATCACATTCAAGCGCATCGAGTTACTATGAAAGCTGCTGAGTTAAGTGCAGCTCTTGGATGGGATATCCCAAAAATTTATTGGAATGTGATGCCTCGATCGGTAGTACAAAAAGGAATGGATGCAATGCGCGAGATTGGCTCAGATTTCTTTGGTGCTGAGTCGATTGATGATCTACCTTTTGTAAAAGATGACTCATTTGTGCATGCAGTAATCGATGGCAATAAATATGTTGAATTGAAGAAAGATGCGATGAAAGCTCATCGCACTCAGATTGCAGTTGATGGACCCTTCTTTGCACTCTCGAATCTATTGGGTATGCAAGTCTTTGGATATGAGTATTACACCAGGGTTAAAGGCGCATCTGGCTCAGACTTGAATGAAGAGGGGTATGAGCGCGATCTCTTCTCCGGAATCACTCTCTGAGATGAGCGCGAGAAGAACGAGAAGAACGAGAAGAACGAGAAGAACATGAAACGCGCACTCGAAAATATTTTTGGCATTGCAGTTGGCGTAATCGTTGGTGGGTTTGGCGTATTAGTGCATAACTTCGCTCTGGGCTCTTTTCCCGTGGGCTTAGTCATTGGACTGATTGGCGGATTCTCGGCCTCGAAAATTTTGGGGGAGCGCTTTGGTCGGCGCGCCATAAGGTTCTGGTTTCTGGTGGGCTGGACTCTGGTCACCCTTAGAGGCGCGAGTTTTGGTAATGGTGATGAATTACTCATCATGTCTAATGGTTCGGGCAACACATTTTTAGCCTTAGGGTTTCTACTTATGCTGGTAAGTATTTGGTCGAGACTCTAGTGAGAATATGAAAAAGTCACATCGCAATATCTTGATTGCGCTATCAGTGTTTTTTGCGCTCTGCCTTATCTGGATTGGTCTGTGGATTGCAGTGGGTTCAAAGATTCCACCGAAAACCGCACTTCTTGGCGTGGACATTTCTCGACTTACGAAAGAAGGCGCAGTAGCTAAAGTTAGCAAAGAGCGTAGTTCTGTAATCAAAGGGGACCTCACTCTTCTCATAGATCAGAGAGAATATAAACTCCCGATAAAAAGAAGTGGATTGAGCGTCGATCTACAACGCTCTATAGATCAAATAGCGCCAAGAACATGGAATCCAACAGAGCTCTTCCCGCTCTTATTTTCTACCAAAAATATTGAGCCAGTGATTACCGCTGATAAAGATAAGTTCAACAGCGGATTCCGCAGTATCGAAGAGCGAGTCAATGTTGCACCGAGAAATGCAGATATCAGTTACGACGGCCTAAAACCAAAACTCATCAAGGCGCGCGCTGGTAAAGTTATTGATCGGCAAGTGGCGCTTTCGACTATTTCTCAGTCATGGTTACGAAGTGATTCGATCAAACTTCCGCTTGCTACTAAAGAGGCGAAAATCACCGATGATGAAGCGAAGAAATTACTTTCATTTGCTGAGAAGGCGACCTCCGAGCCAGTTGTAATCACATTAAATGTGGCAGAACCAAAAAAGATTTCACTTGCGCCGCGCATTATTTCTCAAGCCTTAACTTTCATCCCTGCAAGCACGGGCGAGCTACAGCCAAAGTGGCTCAAAGCAACTTTCATCAATTTAGTGGGGAAACAGTGGAGTGCCAATGTTGTCGAACCAGTAAATGCATCATTTGCAATGGTGGATGGCGCACCGCGCGTACAACCTTCGAGAGATGGACTTGATGTACCCGAAGATAAATTAGGCGGAGCAATAATTGAAGCGCTTGAAAAAAGTGGCGATGCGCGCCAAGTATTAGTGACGCCAGAACCGGTGGCCGCAAAAATCACTACTGAAATGGCCGGTGGTCTAGGAATTAAAGAAATCATTGGGTCATTCACAACTTATTTTCCTTATGCAGAGTACCGATTAACGAATATTCATCGCGCCGCACGATGGATGGATGGTGTAATCGTCCAACCTGGTGAAGTTTTTAGTTATAACAAAGCTGTCGGAGAACGTACCGAAGCGCGCGGTTTTGTTCCTGGGATCATGATAGATAAGGGAATTTTCAAGAAAGATTGGGGTGGAGGCGTCTCTCAAGTTGCTACGACAACCTGGAACGCCGCTTGGTTTAGTGGGCTAGAGCTAGTTCAGAATAAGCCGCATAGTTTTTATATTTCCCGGTATCCACCAGGTCGCGAATCAACGGTTGCTTGGCCAAATGTTGATGTGAAGTTTCGAAACAATTCAGGCCACCCAATTTTTGTGGATACTTCGTACACCAATAAATCTGTCACTGTGACAATTTACGGGACAAAGTTTGTTGAGGTAGATACCGAGACTGGGCCACGAGTAAATCAAGTCCCCTTTGAAGTCCTAGAGAATGATTCAAAAGAGTGCATCTTTCAAGAGGGCGTGCCTGGATTTACTATCGATGTTTGGCGAATACTCAAACGCGATGGAGTGGAATTTAAACGAGAGAAATATCGCACTCGTTATCGCGCTGAAGATCGGATAATTTGCACTAATCCCGAGGCGCGCTGGATGAATCCACCGCTATCTGTCCAAAGATCTTTGGGGAGTTAGATTCGCTCCCACTGTTGTTCGCTTGTTCCATCAATTACCCGGACGCCTAGCTGCAAGAGTTCATCCCTTAGCTGATCGCTCCGCTGCCAATCTTTACTTGCTCGCGCCGCGGCTCGCTCTGATAATAAAGTTTCGGCGCCTGGTGGTAAATCGTGCTTTGCTACATGCTCGAGCGATAAACCTAAAAGAGGCTCAAGCGCAAGAAATGTAGCTCGCCGTGTTGGTTCGGGAACGCTCTCATCACGCTCAAATGTGCGCAGCTTCAAGAGAGCAGTACCAGTGTCGAGATCATTGCTGAAATCTCCAATGACAGAAGTGACCAGTGCGGAATCAACTTCACCACCGGCAGGCCAGGCGGCAATTTTCTTTCGCCACCTTTTCAAGAGCACATCCGCAGCCTCAATGCTCTCCCATGTCAGGTTCATCTGTGTGCGGTAATGATTTTCTAGGAATAGTAATCGGAGCGCGAGTGGGTCGATCTTTCGCTCAATGAGGTCAGCAACATGGAGAACATTCCCTGAACTCTTAGCCATTTTTTTACCATCAAAGAGAAGATGCTCACCATGGACCCATTGACGAACAAATTCTGAGTTTGTCGCAACATTACTTTGGGCGCGTTCATTTTCATGATGCGGAAAGCGCAAATCAATGCCACCAAGATGAAGTGAAACTCCACTTGGGAAATAATGAATAGACATCGCCGAACACTCAATATGCCAACCAGGGAATCCAACGCCCCAAGGTGTGGGCCAGGTCATCTCTCGGTTCTCAGAAGCTGATTTCCAGAGCGCCCAATCTGCATGAAAACGCTTGGCCTCGCCTATCTCTTTTTCCTGCGATTCTGCAGGATTAAATCGGTAACCAGCTCGCAATTGATCAAGAGTGTTCTTACTAATAGCGCCATAATCTTTACAACTTCGAGCCGCGAAATAGAGCGAGCCATCATTTCCTTGATACGCAGCGCCGATGTAAATCAACTGCGCGATTAAGTCCACAATCAAACTTATCGACTCACTGGCTTTTGGGTATGCATCTGCTTCGAGAATACTGAGCGCTGCTAAATCACGATGAAAAGCGCTCTCATAAAATTGGGCAATTTCAAAGGGGCCTTTATTCTCTAATTTTGCTTGAGCCAGTATTTTATCTTCGGAGGTGTCGATATGGATATCATCATTGAGATGGCCAACATCGGTGATGTTCTGGATATACCTAAATTTTTGCCCTTCGGCTGTGAGAGTTCTGCGCACCAAGTCACCCAGAAGAAAAGTTCGTAAATTCCCCACATGTGCAAATCGATAAACGGTCGGGCCACAACAATAGATGTCAATCGTGCCGCTCTTAGCGGGTACAACTTCTACCAGCTGTTGTTCTTTAGTGTCGTAAAGATTCACCGAAGTTGCCACTTCATGTTATTTGCTTACTACTTTCCACGCGACTATTTTTTCGGGATTAAATTCTTTAATAACGCCATTCTTGTCCCTAACGTGGGTCAGGTCGACCAAGTGACCAAGGAGGTCGCGAAATTTTCCTGGCTCCTCGTCGTGGATACGGATTGATACTTTCGCACCGATAGTAGAAGTATCTGGGGGCGCTATGCGCGCTGGATAGACCATGAGTCGCGCCCCCTTACTTCTCACCTTTAAACCTGGCCGTTTCTCCGACGAGGCGGCATATTCCAGCATAGAGTGGAAATTGGTGGAGGAGGCAGCATAATTAGCCTCACATTTTCCCGTGGGAGAATATTGGTTTGTAAAGCGGGTCCAGAACGGATCTAGAACTGTTAGTTAGGTCTACAGAGTAGGAGCGTTTCGTGACATACATCATCGCAGGGCCATGTATCGATGTGAAAGATAAATCATGCATTGAAGAGTGCCCAGTGGATTGCATCTACGAAGGCGGTCGGATGCTTTACATCCAGCCAGATGAGTGTGTTGATTGCGGCGCATGCGAGCCAGTCTGCCCAGTTGAGGCTATCTATTACGAAGATGATGTGCCCGGGGAGTACAGCGAATTTAAATCTGTAAATGAGGAGTTCTTTAATGAACTCGGGTCACCCGGAGGCGCAAGCAAAGTTGGCGCACAAGAGAGTGACCATCCAGTAGTAGTGGCTCGCCCGAAAGGGTAGGGAACTGGAGCGCAGCGCCGTGAATCTCCCTGATTTTCCCTGGGACTTACTTGCGCCCTATAAAAAAATTGCCAGCGCACACTCTGACGGTTTGGTAGATCTCTCGATTGGAACCCCCGTCGATGATTCGCCCTCATCGATGCAGCGCGAACTTGCTGCAAGCGGAAATGCACCGGGGTATCCCTTGACCATCGGCAGCTCGGAACTTAGGCAAGCGCTAGAGCGTTGGATACGTAGTCGATATTTAACTGAAAGTCCCGATGCCCAGATGGATTTTTTACCCACGATTGGCTCGAAGGAGCTGGTCGGGCTCCTTCCCACCTTTCTTCAGGCGAAGAAAGTTTTAATCCCAGAGATCGCCTATCCCACATATCGAGTCGGCGCACTTGTTGCCGGTGCAGAAGTTGTTCCAGTCAGTGATGACCTTGCTACCTGGCCAGTTGATGCAGATTTACTCTGGATTAATTCCCCAGCAAACCCGCATGGTCGCGTTTTAAGCTCTGCGCAATTACGGGGAATCATTCAATGGGCTCGCAAGACCAACACAATTCTGGCCAGCGATGAGTGTTATATCGAACTGGGTTGGGATAGCGACCCAGTCTCCTTACTTCAGGTGTGTGACGGAGATACCTCAGGGATTTTAATTGTGCACTCGCTTTCAAAAAGTTTTAACGCTGCTGGCTATCGCGCCGCTTTTATTGCTGGAGATTCACGATTGGTCGCAAGAATTCGCGAAATACGTAAACATCTGGGTTTGATAATGCCTGCCCCCATTCAACGCGCGATGGCCGGAGCGTTAGCGCACCCTGAAGATATCCAAAGTCAGAAAGAGCGATATCGCGCTCGCCGCGAAAAACTAGCCACCGCTCTTACAGCTGCTGGTTTTCAAATTTCTCATTCAGAGGCGGGTTTGTATCTTTGGGTTTCACGTGGCGAAGAGTGTTGGAAGACAGTCGCTTGGGCAGCAGAGCGTGGAATTTTGGTGACACCAGGAGAGTTCTACGGTGAGCGCGGCGCAAACTTTGTCCGAGTAGCTCTTACTGCGACAGATGATGACATTTCCCGCGCCGCCAAGCGCTTGAGTTCGCAAACCATCTGAGCAATTCGAAGTTATCGAGAATTACTATGGAAGCAATATTTCTTGTTGGTGGCAAAGGAGCTCGACTACATCCACTTACATTAGATACGCCAAAACCAATGCTCAAACTTGGTGGAGTTCCTTTTGTCGCGCATCAAATAGGTTATGCGAAAGAACACGGCGTAACACGAATCATCATGGCCATTTCTTACAAGAATGAGCAATTTCTCGAGTATTTAGGGGATGGCTCAAATTTCGGAGTTGAAATCGTCCATGCTATTGAGAAGGAACCACTTGGTACTGGTGGCGCTATTCGCAATGCCGTTTCATTTCTAGAGAGCGCGAGCGCCGAACCGGTCGCAATTCTTAATGGAGATATTTTGAGCGCTCATGATATGAGAGCTCAAGTAGCTTTTCATCAAGAGCGGGATGCGGATGCCACGCTCCATTTGATTCAAGTTCCCGATGCCCGCCCCTATGGATCGGTCCCGACAGATAGCTCCGGTAAAATACTTGAATTTGTTGAGAAATCAGAGGCTCCACCAACAAACTTCATAAATGCTGGGTGCTATATCTTCACGCGAAAACTCATCGATGAAATTCCTGCAGATAGAGTTGTGAGCGTTGAGCGTGAAACTTTTCCTAAATTATTAACTGATGGCAAAGTGATGATGGCATATAAAAGTTCAAGCTACTGGATAGATATTGGAACTCCTGCGGCATTTTTAAAAGCAACTACCGATTTAGTAACTGGAGAATTTCGCTCTCCGGTTTTCCACGTCACAGAGAAGAAAGTTTTCCTCGATCCACTTGCTCAGATTGGAAATGGCGCCCAAGTCTCAGAGGGCTCCGCTATTGGAAGGTCGAAGTTGGGCGCAGATTCCATCGTTACCGGGAGCGTGATTGGCGACGACGTTGTAGTCGGGGAAGGCGCCACTATTTCTTCATCAATCATTGGTAATGGCGCTCGTATCGGGGAGGGCGCGCACTTGCATGGCGTGATACTTGGTGGCGAGCAGGTGTATATCCCGGCAAATAGTCGACAAATTGGCGACAATAAATAATTTTTCTAGCGCCTCGAACTTGACGAAAGGGAGTTACACGCGTGTAATTCTCCCTAGGTACTTCTCTTAGACATGTTAGGGGCTAGTAGATGAGCACACCGCTCACTCCGTTCGAGGGTGGAAATCCCGCCGAACTTTCGTGGCAAGAGCGTGCGCTCTGTGCCGAAACCGATCCAGAGGCTTTCTTCCCCGAGAAAGGTGGATCAACTCGCGAGGCAAAGCGCGTATGCCTCTCTTGCGATGTTCGAAGTGAATGTTTGGATTATGCACTTGCCCACGATGAGCGATTTGGAATCTGGGGCGGTCTCTCCGAGCGCGAGCGTCGCCGCTTGAAACGCCGCCCTGCATAACCCCTCGTAATGTGAACGCGCCCTGCCTGGGCGCTCCGTCCGCTCTTTGCCCACCCAAATATCTAGCCAATTACGGGGCCAGTAACCCACTTTTCGCTCTCGCACCTTAGGGTTGGCGGTATGAGTGTCGCCCCTGCGGAGAGTGAGCTCAACCCACCTATCCCACAACGAGTGAGCGCGATTTTGGTTAGCCATAACGGCGCACGTTGGCTCCCTGAAGTGGTGGCTGCCCTTTCAAGTCAGCTCCGCGGACCTGATTTCCTCATCGCTGTAGATACGGGATCTACCGAT
>Ga0255176_1000770_pt1 | contig 9972 bp, 6 predicted proteins | sample Atl_Atlam_RepA_8_2_FD_183622 | JGI IMG/M metagenome (GOLD analysis project Ga0255176, IMG submission 183622) | Freshwater microbial communities from Altamaha River, Georgia, United States - Atl_Atlam_RepA_8d | ecosystem: Environmental > Aquatic > Freshwater > River | place: USA: Georgia... | reverse complement strand
CGGCGCCATGGCGGGCCGATTTCAAGGCACCTGAGAAAAAATGCCGCCCAGCCCAGAACAGCACCGGGGCGGTGAGCAGCATTTCCACCCACGCTTTGCCCGGGAACTGGAGGGCCGGCTCCAGTGCCGGGATCAGATGCCCTGTCATGGCCAAGGCCATCACCGGCACAGTGAGGCAGGCCGCCAGGATGAAATTCCGCCGCGCCTGCCGGTATTCGTTCTCCCGTGCCCGCAGGGCCAAGGTATCAGCCTCGTCCTCCGCCTGGGGGGAACCGGGAGGGCTTGCGGAATCCGGTAGCACGGCATCGTAGCCTTGACCACGCACCACCTCGCGCAGGATGGCCCGGTTGGTGATTCCCTCATCGAAACAAACGGTGGCCCGCGAAGTGGCGAAATTGACCGCCGCCGATTCCACCCCGGGTGCGGCGACTAGGGCCTTTTCAATGCGGTTGGCGCACGCCGCGCAGTGCATGCCCAGCAGGGGGAGATCGAGGGTTGCGGAGTGGGGTGTTGTTTTGGACGGGGTTTCCATACCCTACTCCCCACCATAAGAAAACAAATCACAGGCGCTCCCAAGGGCCAATCACTTTTTCGGAGCTCTTGCCATTATGGAGGCCAGTTGGAAAACCGGCATGGATTTCGGCTGGCCCGTTATGAATTTGCCAAAACCGTTTGGGCCAGGGGGGCCAGTCATTTTGTTTGAAATACTATCAGCTGCAGTCAATTTGCTTAACTGGCAGGACATTGGGGGGTGTCGACGGGCCTAACCGATGGTAAACCGCCCGCCCATTTGTTTTCCTCTGGAAAAAGGTTCAAAAATCACACAGAATTTGTCACATTTTTCGGAAGTTCAACAATAAAGATGATGGGTCCCATCGCCCTATTGGTCATTCCACGCGAAAAACGGTGAGGTCAATGCAGACAACCTGGATGCTACGGTGGCTCGGAATGGGTGCGTTGCTGGTGCTGGGGGGCGGTTTGATCTGCGCGCAGCAGGGGGGCAGGCGTTCCACCACCAAGGTGGAACCCATCAGCCAGGTCAAACTCGAAGTGAGCAGTCCCGCCTTCAAGGAAGGGGGCGATTACCCGATCGAATACACGGGCGATGGCGATGGGATTTCGCCGCCGGTTGCCTGGAAGAATCCGCCAAAGGGTACCAAAAGCTTCGCGTTGAACCTGTGGCACATCCCGGGCCAGGGGGATGTCAAATCCTACTGGGTGGTTTACAACATCCCGGCCACAGCCACTGGCCTGGCAAAAGGCTCCAAGGATGTGGGTGTCACCGGCTACAACGACAAGAATCGCCGGGAATACGACCCGATGAAATCGAAGGGGCCAGGTGCCAAGGAATACAACATCACCATCTACGCGCTTGCCGAGGAGCCCAAATTCACCTCGCAAAAAGTCAACCGCGCGGAGTTGCTCAAGTCGATCCAGAAGATCACCCTGGCCGAGGGTACTATCCGCTACCGATACGAGCGCGGAAACAAGGGTGGTGAATGAACTGAACCGTTAGCTTGCCAACCCGCACCAAAAGAGGCGCCTGTTACCCGTAAGGATGACGGGCGCTTGTTATTGATGGGCCGTGAGCGCCAGCCGGCTATTTTTTTGGTTTTTCGTCAAACGGCCCAGATGTCCCTCCGGCGGCGTGGAACGCCACCTCTCGGATGAGGGTCTGGAGCCTGAAGTTTCGGCCCCGGGTGCTGGCGATCAGCGCCTTTTCAATGCGGTTGGCGCAGGCCGCGCAATGCATGCCCAGAAGGGGATGCGAGGGTGGCGGAGGAAATAGTGAGGTTAGTAATATCTACATTCTAGGGGCTGTGAACTACGACCTATCCTTTGTCCACGGCAGCGTGCCATTACCGCAAAAGCGAGCCAGATCGGCAGGTTGAAGCGCCAAACTAATGAAGGAAGGCTTATTCTTTTTGTTTTGAACGCAGCTCCTGCATTAGATTTGGATCCAGTTGCAGGATGGCGGAGTCATCATAAAGTTCTTGAATCGTGGCGGGATCCGGTTTGTAGTTGGGATCCCAGTTGTTCCAGATATGGCCGATGGGTTTGGCGGTTTCGACGACCTTGGCGGGCTGCCCGGATTGCAGTTGTTGCAGTTCTCTAACCAAATCGCCTCCGCCGGAGAAGGGAAGCTCTTTTGGGCTGCTCGCCAACCTTCTTTCCCTTTCAGCAGCCTCCGCCAGTAATCGCTGCTCCTTGACCTTGGCGGAAGCTTCCGCCAAAGAACGGGCGCGATCGGCCTTTCGGGCGGGGGCATCGGCTAGCCTTTGTTGGGCCTTTTCAATGATGGCCATGTTGCTGGCGTGCTGCTGCTCGGCGGCTGCGACGGCTTTCTTGTATTGGGTTTGCAATTTGGCCAAGTCGTTTGGGAGGTTAGACTCAAGAAAGGCGGCCGCATGGTCAAATTCTTTCAAGAGGCCTGTAAAGAACGCTGATTTTTCAGGAGATAGAGATCCGATTTCTAGGTCAGAAATATTTTTGCGGAATTCTTTCATTTGCCCAAAGAAATCCGCAAGATCCATCTCGGGCAATTCCGGAAAGGACATGACATACTCCAACTAGGTGGTGGTTTTCCTAAATGATGACTAGTTGATCTTTTGAATGGGGGCTTGTGTCTCGAGGATAGCGCTGGCCTGTCGCTTGTTAATGGCAGAGTTTTCTTCAAGTAGGCTCTGAACAATATTCTTGAGGGTGACAAGTTCTGCCTTGAGGCCTTGTACCTCAAGTTTCAGGGAGCTTTCGCCAACCACCTGACTGATGGAGATGTCAGCCTTGAGTGCCACCTTGGTGCCTGAGATGGTCACTTCGTTCTTTCTAAAATCAATAAGAATGCTTGATCCATCGGAATTCACCGTGAAACAGTGAGGTCCAAATTTGGCTGTGGGCTTGTCCTTGCCCATTGAAAGGTGAAAACCGTCCTTGTCCAATCGCAGGCTTGTTTCCTGATGGAATAGTTGAAGGCCAGTGTCATTGATACGCAAGCCGGCCTGATTAGTGTTCGCCGCGGATTCCGGAACTCCGAACTGGTTTACAAGTCTGATAGTTTTGTTCTGCGAATCAACCTCAAGTAGAGCAGAGTTGTTTTTGTCGGCGTCTAGTGCATAGAAATTGGCAATTTGGTCGCCAAACCTAGCGCCAGCCCAGGAAACTGTATCCTTACCTGCGCCTTGAGATTCCAAAACAATCAAACCCTTTTCATAGGAGCGGATTTCCACACCGTTGGTCTTTCCAGAGTGCAAGATGATAGAATTGGAAGGAGAGCCAAGGTGGACAACTTTGCCCGCCTCTACAAAGACATTGTCGCCGGATGATGAAACCCTTACATCACCAGATTTCGCGTTCACAAAAATACCATCACTTGACTCAATCAGGTGGGTATCTTTGGTGAAGACAAAAGAGCCATTCTTGGACATAGGATTACCTTTATTGTTTACGGTCGACTCGAGGCTACAGAGTACAAGCTGGTTTCATTTATAAATCACAAAAAATATTAAAGCCTGCGGAAAATATAGGTTAATTGGAGCACGAAACAACCCATAAATCCGATTTCCGCTCTAGATCAAAAAGCATATGGTGGATCTCATATTTCATTCCAATAGCGTTCTTAGGGGAATAAACCAAATGCCAATATTGAATATGGGATGATGATCTTCCCATACATCAAACAAAAAAGCATATTTGGCCACTAGTTCTTGATTTTGATCTCTTATGAGGCCATAAAAGTATCACTTAGACCAATTTCCTCCGCATTAGCTGCCTCAGCAGCTTGTCCCCTTACTTCGTGTATCGCATTTTCAGCGTTTTGGGCTATTAAGGCTAATGGTTCGTCAATTGGTTGCTGGAGACGGTCGGGCATAGGTTGTAGAGCATCATGCTCTACAGCCGAATCACGACGAACCTGAACATGTTCAGATAAAGGATCAACCCGCCCATTCTCTTGGGGTGGGCCATCACCCAAAACTTGTCTGGCAGGTAGAATTGCATCCTCACCCAAAGCAATAGCCGCTGCCGCTATCCCAGCTGCTTGGTTTCCGTTGTTTACCACACCTTCGTTTTCTTGCCCATGGTGACCAGCGCCTTGCACTGCTTGAACAGCCTCGATTAATATTTTTGTTCTTATGTAGAAATTAAATACACAAAAAACAATGCGTGATAATGCGAGGTGGCCAATCCAAACCCACTTCTTTATATCTTTAGTTTTGTTATAGGCCCCCAAGATCTCAGCGGCTATTGCGGCAATCGCCGAAAGGGCGACAATGATTCCTACCAGAACCGATATGGTCTTCTTATATTCATCATCGTCATTGGCGCTGTATTCGATACTGCCTTTGGTTTTGAAAGCGACCTCCTTTTCGCCCTTAAATGCTAATTTGAATAGCTGTTTTATCTCTATGCTCTGAAAGAATGCCTGGTATGTCCGGGCCGCCTCTTCCCATTTAGTGCCAGGCGTGAAGCCTGTCATTTGGTCAAAAAAAACCAAGGGATCGGCTTCAACCTTATAGCTGATCGGCGCGATGGAAACTGAATGACTGGGGCTAAGAAGGTCTGACTTAATTGCAATTTTCAAGAACGAGGTTTTTATGTCAGGTTCGACTGCTTGCCAGTTTACGAGGCTATCCGTGGAAAGCGGTGGTGGGGGCGTGGGTGCCGGAGGGGATAACTGGGCCCACTGTTCGATCACTTGGTTGGTCAGCTCTCCCATTGCGTTTTTCCTTAATATTAAAGTGTAAAGTACTTAATATCATTGGTGCTAGCTGGAGGCGAATTTGTTGGGTTCGAGCTTGTTGCGTTTTCCTTCGTTGGCCACATAAATGGTGTCGGATGACCTTATTACTACTGCTGTATCCTTAGATTCATCTCCAAAGATAATTGCATTGAATTTCTTGCCGTCGGTGTCGTCTTCACATTTGGTTTTCCAGCCCTGAATCAAGCTTGCTGCCGGTAGGTGGTAAGGTGGGGTGTTGTAGCTGTTATAGAGGCTGCCCACCACAACAGGCCGATCTGGGTTACCATTTTCAAAGGCGACCAAGACCTCGTTGCCCACTCTCGGCCAAAACATCGCACCATAACCCTTCCCAGCCCAGGTTTGGGCAACCCTGGCCCAGTATCCCTCCATAGGTAGATGATCCTTGTTTTTTACATCATGAAAGCCGTCGATTTGGTTTGTAATGCGTTCGCAATGTAGGCGAATCATCACACGTCCCAGGCCGGAATTTTCGCTATCTGAAATCGATTCGCCATCAAGTGCCGTGCTGTTTTCCGAACCGCCCACAACCCGGGCCGTGAGAACTCCGCTGATTCTGGGATTGGGTAGTGGTGGCCAAGGGAGATGATGTTTGTCCGCAGGAATGATTTGGAGGTAACAATCTAGCTGACCGCCATTTTTGCCCTGATAAAACTTCAGTCGCTGGGACAGGACACGGCACGGTTTTGGCGAATTGGAAAGTTTGAAGAGGTTTGTTTTGCCAGGAAAATTTGACGGATCCGGTACTTCAAAATCTGCGCCTGGCACGAGATGGAAGCAGTTGGATTCACTTTCCACCACGAGGCTTTGGGCATTTCTGGTGGCGGTTAACGCGGACCTTGTCCTTGTTATCATTTCCTCCAATTTGGATATGGATACTTCTCCTTTCTGAGTGTCAAGGTAATGCGTTGTGGAGGATTGATCTTCCTCCCAGAGCCGCTGGGTGCTTGCGTGAATTTCGGACACCTGGATCTGGCTATCGTATTTTCTGTAACTGCTGTCACCGATTTCAATCAGATATTCAGTTTTTCTGGTTTGCCGCCGCCATGTCCTCAAGCACATGGCGTTAGGGTCCGCGGGGTCCCGGTTGAAGACTACTGCGGATTCCTTGCCTTCTATGGCGATAGAGGCTGTGTCATTAGTGAGAGCGATGCCATGCCAGGATAGTTTTTTTCCATCCGGCGATTTGGTGTATTCGGTGGTGTAGAAGGCGATCCCGTGTTGGGAGCATAGGCGCAGGAAAAAAGACAGGTCAGTTTCCTGGTACTGCATCACCAACGGGCGGTTCACCGCTTCGTTGAATTTGCCAGGAGGGTTGTTGGGAATAGTCGCAAATCTGTCCGGATAAACACCTTGCAAAAGCTCATTAAGGATATCGACCGTAGTTTTATCGATCCATGCCCGGGTTGACTTGGCAAGCTCCAGGCGGGCCAGCGAGGGCCGGAGGCGAAAACGCAGGGTGCAGGTGGATTGATCGTCCACGAGGGCGGACAAGTCCCAGATCTCACCGTGGATGAACCGGTTGTAGGACTTGCCGGCAACAGTTTTCGAAATCGAAATCCCCATCGATGCCCCGGCTAATTTTGCTTCGGCATTTATTTTCGGATCCGACCAATTCCTTGTAAACCAATTGAAATCGATCCTTGCTTCAATTTGGTAATCAAAAAGTTCTGAAAGGCCGTCCTGACCCTCTAGCAAAACAATCTCAAATTTATTGCTAGATTTATCAAGAGGATTAGGGTTGAGTTCACGGAGAATGGGATTGGAATCGTCGAAGCTCGCTGTGAGGCTTACAAGGCTGGTTTGATCGTTGCCCATAATCGTGGTCCTGAATTTCCTGGCCCTGCTGAACAGAAAAGGTTGTTTGTTCGTTATTGGTTTTTGTATATGGGAGCAAATGATTTGGCGTTATAAAATCAGTTTATTGATATTTGAGGCCTGATGAGGCAAGGCGCCCTGCCGAGTGGGAAGCATGTTTTGGTGGGCCGACATTCCAGTTGGTCCTGTTTTCAAACCGAGAAAAGTTGGGAATTTTCTGTTTGCTGTGAATAGATTTTGGCTGTCTGCCAAAGACTCCCTTGGAGCTTTAATTTTTCAGTTTTGGCAGGGCTATGTGTCCTGGGAAATGGTGATTCAAGGTTCGCGAAACCTTCCAGCACATGGAGCAAGGAATATGCGATTGTTTTTGGTTGGCCTGGCGCTGGTTGCCTTTTCCAAGCCCGCCTTGGGCGAGGTTGTCATCACTAATCTGGACCAAACTTCAAGTCGGGGAAGTGATTTTGGGTCTGGTGACTGGGTACAATTTAATTCCACTCAGGCGAGTGGCCTGAATACCTTGGTCATTTTGCTACGCGGTTTCAATGGGGGAGAAGCGGTCAATTCCGTCTCGGCAACCATTACCGCCTCCAACGCCGCAACCGGGGGTTCCATCACCCGTAATGCGTCCCTCAGTCAAGTTGGGGCCACCAATTACTATGAGGCCGCCTTTGATGTCGGCGGATTATCCTTGGGCATTGGTACCAATCGCCTGGATTTCTCCAATGTGAGCGCGCTTACCAGCGGGGCTAACATTGTTTATTGGGGCGCGACCAACGCCACCAATGGAGGTTTCACCTACGCCAACGGGTACGGCAACGCAAGTACCTCGGATGATGGCGTGGGTGCCTTTGGCCAATTCTCCGTTTCCGTGCCCGAGCCGGGAACCTTGATGCTTGGAAGCGTGTTGGCTTTGATCGTGATAACAGGGTGGAAGGGCAACCGTTTGGTGTGGCGGCTGCCATTGGTTCAATGAATGGATGACATAGAAATGGCTTGGCAAACATCCGATCCGACTTGAAATACGACACAAGTGATTTCAAAACCATGTGCCCCAAGTGCGGAGGGACAATTTCAAAGTTTGTTGCAACAGCGTCGCGCCTTGAACTCTAATCATCCGCGTGCCAACCCTGATCCAGGATGGTCCCTAATCCCTGCGCCATCAGGGCGGGCCACATGGGTTGGTTGCCCGGCACGCCATATGACTATTTTTTCGGTTTTTCGTCCCGTGGCCCGGATGCCCCGCCGGCGGCGTGGAACGCCACTTCGCGGATGAGGGTCTGGAGCCTGTAGGTTCCGCCCCGGGTGCTGGCGATGATCTCATCGACCGTGAGGAGGTCAGCAGGAAGCAGTTCCCGCGCCAACGCGTAACGCAGCAGGTGGCGGGAAAACGCCTTGGCGAATCGATCCTTTTCGCCAACGATGGCTGCCTTGAAGTCGGTCACCCCCGTGAACGCATGTTTGCGCCAGAGCGTGCCGGAGGCGTCGATGGGGCGGCCGTTTTCGTATTTTTCGCGCCAGCGGCCCGTGATGTCGAAGTTTTCCAGGGCGAAGCCGAGCGGGTCGATCTTCGCATGGCATCCGGCGCACGAGGCGTGCTCGCGGTGGGCCGCGAACTGCTCCCGGATGGTGAGGTTCGCGTCGTTGGTTTCCTTGAGTGGAGGGACATCGTTGGGCGGTGGAGCGGGCGGATCGTTGAAGATCACCCCCAGGATCCAGGATCCCCGGGCGATCGGCTGGGTGCGCGTGGGCCCGGATGTCATGCTCAACACCGCCGCGTTGGTGATGACGCCGCCATCACGCGGTGAGGAAAGCGCAACTCTTTGGAATTCGGGAGAGCGCAACTTTTCCTTCAATTGGTTCTGGAAAGCCTGAATGGTTCCTTTACGGAACTGCTGATAATCAATCTTGGTTGGGAGCGATTCCAGTTCGCGCTTGTTGCGGCCAAGGTTTTCCCTCAGTTCACCCAGACGCGCTCGATCGGCCTTCGACACCAATGTGGCCAGCGCCTCCTCGGGTAGGCTGAAGCCGCCTTCGCCGGAAGCGGTGGCGACTTCCCCCGGGCTCAAGTCCCGGTCGTACAGTCTGGCCTTGTCGATCCGCACCGAAAGGTGCCTGTTGCCGCCGGCGGGAAGGTGCCGGAGTCCCAAAAGCACAAAGCTCTTGTCCTTGGGGAAAGAGGTGCTCCCCTTGCGAAACGGTTTGCCATAGGGTTGCCCGTTGCGATAGAGCCGCGTGGTGCCGTCTTCCCCGTATACCATGACGAGGTGCAGCTTTCGCGAGGGAGTCGATTCGGGTTCGGATTCGGCGAAATCCTCGGTGCGGGCGAATTGGTTGCTTCCGGAAATCCAGTGCCCGGGCTTCCGTTCACCCAGGACGATGGAATCAAAAAGCCCCCCCGGGCCCTCGATGGTCATCAAGCCGCCGCCACGCTGGTTGATGTCGGCGACTTCGCACCACACTTCCATGGTTTTCGCCTTGAGTTCGACCGGCAGCGGGCCGCTTTGCAGGTAACCGGGGCCCAGTACCACCTCGCCGGAAACCTGCCGCACATCGCCGACGGGTTTGAATTCCAGGCCACGGACGGAGTCTTTCAGGCCCGCGTCGAAATCCCACGAGGCATAGGGTTTGAGGTCTGCCGGTTTCTTGCTTCGCCCATCGGCAACCCACCGGGCCTTGGCCGGTTCCACGATGGAATCAATGGCTGCCTGCGACTGGTTGATTAGTGACTGGATTTCTTTCCTTCGCGCATCCAGCAGCCGGTTTTTTTCGGCAACTTCAGCCTGAGTTGGGATCACCGGGGCGAGATTTTGGCCGTACCAGTCGCGCAAGAACGGGTTGCGGTAAGAAAAGGAGGGGGAGACCAGCTCGGCAATGGGGCGGTCTTCAATGAAGGCCGCGTCGAACAGCAGCAGCGGTTCAAGAACCATCGCCAGGCTGGCGGGATAGCCTTCTCCCAGGTTGAAGTAGGGGCTCTTCACGGGATCGGGGGTGGCCCCGAGTACGTTTTCCAATTGCAGCCACTGCGTCGGGAAACTGTCGAGGAATCGCTCGATCTTCGGATCGGCCATCATCCTGCCGATGGCGCGGCGGACCGCGGCGGGCTCGTCAAACTCGCCTCGCTCGGCCATGTCGAGCAATTCCGCGTCGGGGATGCTCGACCACAGGAAGAAGGACAGCCTGGACGCCAGCTCAAACTGCCGGCCCGATCCATCGGCGCTGGAGGAGCGGTAGAGGAAAAGTGGGGAGCAAAGGACGGCGGAAGCCACCTTTTTCATGGCCTCGGTGAACGGGGTGCCTTGGCGGATTTTGGATTCTGCGAAGGCGGAATAGCGGCGCACCACCTCATCCTCAACAGGCCCGCGGAAGGCGATCCGCAGGAACGGCCTGATGCGGTTGGT
>Ga0255176_1000761_pt1 | contig 10062 bp, 11 predicted proteins | sample Atl_Atlam_RepA_8_2_FD_183622 | JGI IMG/M metagenome (GOLD analysis project Ga0255176, IMG submission 183622) | Freshwater microbial communities from Altamaha River, Georgia, United States - Atl_Atlam_RepA_8d | ecosystem: Environmental > Aquatic > Freshwater > River | place: USA: Georgia... | reverse complement strand
GGTTCTTCAGAGCAGCGTGCATCGGGCCCATAACGGAGCCCCGGCCCATCTCGTCCGGGTCGGCATAAGCCTCGGCGACGCCCCGATCCGGCGTCAGGTAGTGGCCCCGGCCGTAAAAGCCCGGATCGCGCACGCCGACCTTCCTGTCATCGAACGCCTCGAAGGGCTGGCCGGGCGTCCCGTGCCACAGCTCGAGCGGCTTGCCTTCCTCGTCTCGCATGTGCTCTGACATGCCCTCGAACATGGGGCTGCGGTCTGCGACGCTGCCGCCGTCTGCTTTGACCACGCGCAGAGGGCCGCCGATGCGCTCCATCTGCTTCACGTGCTCGACGGCGCGGTTCATGTCGAACCCCTTCATCTTGGGGTCGGTGTAGACGGTCGAGACCATCGGCACGTGCCCCTGATAGACCATCGACGGCGGCTCGCGCCCGCCCCAGCGGTTGGCGGGCATCATGAAGTGGTTCGTGATCTTGAAGGTCGACCCATTGGGCGCGCGGTACTCGTCGCCGATCCGGGTGTCATCGAACGCACCAGCCTGCATCGCCTCTTGATGCGCCGACAGCTGCGCCCGGTTCCGCTCGGCCATGCTGTCGAACGTGTTCTGGATGTGCTCAGGAAGCTCTCCTGACGCAATATTCTTGCGCGCCCGCTCGACGTTCAGGTCGACGGGGTCTTCCATTTTACCTCCGGTCGATGCGTTCAGGTGGGAGAGGTGAGCCAACCTCGGATCGAACCGGGCAAAGAAGGAGCGGATGCCGCGTGTGTCGTGACGGAACGTTACATCGGAAGGCACAGAGGACTTTTTCTGAAACTCTGTTCGCAGGGATGGATCGTTTCTGTCATCAGGAACATGGATGCCACGGTCAATGAGATTGGAAATCCTTACCCCGCCGTCGCCTTCAATCCTCGCTCCGCGAGCGATCTGATTGGTGTCGTGAACACCGCCCATATCTGCGGGCCCGGATGCATACCTTCCGACTGTCGTCTTCGCCCCGCCGGGAAGCGCGACCTCGGTCTCATCAGGAATGCCGCTCCAGACTTCACCCTTTGCGTCAATATTGGCCAGATTTTGGTCACGGTTCAGCATTGGGAGCACACTTCCGAACTTAGGATCAGCATAGCTGCTGGCCACATGCGGGTTGCTGGACGTGACAAAGCCAATGCCCTCGCGGCTCCCGCTGCCGTAGTTCGGGCTGGGATAACGCATCTCTCCGCCAGTCGTGGTGCCGTGAAACTCCTTGCTGGTAAACCCCAGTTCCTTCGCCCGAGCTGCTCGGCTCTTGGCGTCCATCGGCATGTCCATGCCAGTCTGGCCAGTCTCGTACAGCTTCCAGAGATGCTGAGGATCGGCGGCGTCCAGATGCTCATTTGTGATCTCGCTGGCGCGGCCCTCGCGCAGCATCCGGGCGACGGTCTCGGCCCCCTCAACGGTGCCGCCATTTGCTTTCCCTACCCGGCCGCCGGACGCGTAGATGTTGTCTCCGACCCAATCCTGAGCCCAGTCTGGGATGCTGTCGCTGTGATACGACGGCCCCCACGCGCGAGACGGGCCGACGTCGAAGTGCAGGCTGTTGTCGTAAAAGCCGAAGCCGGTGAACCCGGCTGCGAGGGCGGCGTTGGCCAGAGCCAGCCGCTGCTCGGGCGTGTATTCGGAGGCGTCGATGTCATAGGCATTCCCGTGCAGGTGCTGCGAGCCCTTGGCGCCGCCCACGGCCTGATTGGTGTCGGGGTCGCGGTACCCGCTTGTGATGGTCAACGGCTGGTCCCAGCTGGCGCGCAGTGCCTCCATCGCAGCCGCTGCCTGCGGCGAGATGCCATTGGCCTCGGGCGTCGGCGCCGGGGCACCGACCGGGCCGGTGGCGGGCGCTGGCTGCACCACCTGCTGCGCCTGCTCCTGCGTCTTCGGCATGACGCCCTTCAGGGCGATCAGGGCTTGGGTCCAGTCCGAGATGTCGCTTCCACCCCGCGACGGCACGATCCGGGCGACCGGCATGTGCGGCACAGAGCCGCCGTAGGCATGAACCTGCCGGGGAACGCCGGGCAGGTACTTGGACGGGGCGATCTGGCCGGGGGCGCGATCCTTGGCGGTCTCAGCGCGCCGCTTCTCGAGCATTCCGCCCAGTGTCAGCCGCGCCGCGCGGATCGCCTTGTCGTCGCTCATTTACGCTGCCCCTTCTGCGCCTGAACCTGCATTGCCAGCTTGATCAGTTCCGACTTGTGGTCCTGATCCTGCAGCATCTTCTCATGCTCCATCCGCATGATGTCGTTCATCTGGTCGCGATCCATCCGCATCTGCTCGAGGCGGATGTCGTTCTCGCGGTCCAGATCGCGGTTCTCGTCGTTGTTCCGGTCCCGCAGCATGGAAAGCTCCATCTGCCGGGCTTTATTCTGCTCGGATACCAGCTTCAGCTGGAACTCGCGCGGGTCCGTCCCGACACCGCCGGGCGCAGCCGGGGCATCCGGCCGCTGGGCCTTCAGCATGTCAGCCTGCGCGCGCATGGTGTCGGCGTCGGCCTTCTGCTTCTCGATCTGGGTGTCAGCCATCGCCTTCATCATCTCAGGCGTCGGCTTGGCGCGCTGGTCTGCCGGCTTCAGGAACTGCTCGGGGTTCGACCAGCCGATGGCCTTCATGGCAGCCATGTCGATGGCGACCGGGTCGTAGATGTGCGGCGTAGCCGACTGCAACTGCTTCAGCGCCATCAGCTTCATCATGCGCTGGGCATGGCTGGAGGTGTTCGGGTCGGCATGCGGGACCAGCTCGACGTCGTCCAGCGCCATGATCAGCTTCTCGGGGTTCCAGTCCAGCGTCGGGCGCCGGTTGCGCTCCCAGAAGCTCTCCGGGTGCTCTCGGAAGCAGTCGCGCAGCAGGCGGAACTCCTCGGCCTGCGCCGAGTGCATGCGCTTGTGCACCGCATTCAGAACCTTGGTGGCCTGCTCGATCATCGCCAGCGTGGTACCTACGGCCGCGTCCTGCCGCCCCTCGCCCACCTGCATCTCGCTGGTGCCGCCCACGCGCATGCCAGTCTGGGCCATGTCGCCCACCAGCGCCATCAGGGCCTGCGACGGCTCCTTGTAGGGCAGCGCCATGACAGCCTGACCGATGGGCTGGCCGCCGGTCTTGACCTGCGCGGCGCCGCCCGGCGGGATGCGGAAGATGTTGGTGTTCTGGCGCGATCCAACGTCCGAGATCAGGAAGCCGGGGAAGTTGGCATACATGCCCGCGTCCAGCAGCTCCCGCCATGCAGCGGTGACGGCATTGGTGGTGTTGCCGAGGATGTGCAGCAGGCCGATGTCGTAGAAGCCGAAGCCCGGCACGAAGGTGTACTTCACGAAGGTCTTGCGCGCCTCGGGCAGGGCATCGCCCTCGCCGTAGTTCCGTACGATGCTGAGGATTTCACGGCTCGAGACGTCGATGGTCACGCGGTACGGGATTTCCAGCCCGGACGGCTTGCCCTTGTACTTGTGCTCGAAGCCCTTGATGTCCAGCTCGCAGTAGACCTCGTAGATTTCCCGGTCGCGGTCGTCCGGGTTCACACTCTCGACCGAGATGCCCTGCTGCGCCGCCTTGGCTTCCTTCAGGCTGTCCTGCGCCACCATGTTGGGCGTGGCGAGGTCGATGTCGCGATAGACGCCGAGGATTTGCAGGCGCCGCACGGTCGACGGCTTCATGTAGACGCGGTGCGTGATCCGCTTGGCGTTCGACAGGTCGGTCGCCGAGTTGTTCACGATCAGGTCGTCAGCGTCCACGCTCTCGGACACCGGCCGGTTCCGCAGCGGGCAGAAGTAGACCTTCTTGAACGCGGTGCCGCCGAAGCCCAGCATCAGGAACATGCGGTCCGTGTCGGGGTAGTATTCGGTGGCGGTCGCGGTCAGGTAGTGGTTGAAGTCGCGCTGCAGGGCGTCGACCATCTCGTCGCGTTGCACCTCGGTGCCGTTGGCATCATCCCTGATCTTGACCGGGCCGTCGGTCGGCAGCATCTCAGACCGGGCGTTGGCTTGGAAGCGCAGCACGGCTTCCTGCAGCAGCGGGTGCCGCACCTTGGACATGCCCTCGACCGGGGCGCCGTCGGTTGACCCCTGCAGGCCGGGCAGCTCGATCTTCAGGCCCAGCAGCTTCATGCCCTGCGCCCGGTCCTCGACCCATTCGCTGCGACTGGTCAGGTCGTCCTCGACCCCGCGCAGCAGGTCTTCGCTGATCCGGGTCAGCTCGCCGTCGTCGATCTGGTCGACAAGGTTGTCAAACCAGCCCTCGGGGCCGTTCTCGCGGTCGGCGTCGGCGATGGGCTTGCCGTCCAGAGAGACGGTGATCGACCCATCGCCGTGGTCGATGCGGAGGATCGCGCCATCCTCACTCACTTCGGGCATGTCAGGCCCTTCATCCGCCTCTTCGACGGTGACGTCCATCGGGCCGATGGCCCCGCCGTCGGGATCATCTTCGAGGCGAACGGCGGGGTTCAGACCGGGAACGAGGGGCATTTGGCTTTCCCTTCATGGATAAGGCTGGCGCGATACTATCAGACAGCGGCGCGTTCTTCCAGCAGCAGGTACGCGGCCGCAAGGTAGTTGATCGCGCCCAGCAGCTCGGCGCGCGCCCGGTCGTTCGGCAGGCGGGATGCCTCCTGCGTCTTCTTCATCGCCTGACCCAGCTGGTAGCCCGGTCCGACCATGCGGGCGATCTCCATGATCGGCTGCTCGAGGAAGGGCTTGTCGGTCGCATGGCGCTCTTTGCCCTTGCCCTTGGCGGCCTGATCGAAGGCCAGCTGCAGGACGTGGCGCAGCGGGTCATAGCCGTCATCCCTGCTTTCTTGAAAGTCCGGGCAGATGTGCCGATACGCGCCGTTGTACTCCTCTCCGCACCGCTCGCAGGTCTGCAGCGTGTGCGCCACGATGCTGTTCGGAAATTCCCACTTAGCCATTACCATCTCCCGCTGATTGCTTCGGACACACGGCCCGGATTGACATTGAAGTGCTCCCCGATGCGGACGGCTGAAAAGTCGGGGTGCGCCCTGTGGTAAGCCCTGATGTCGGCCGCAAGCTCTCGGCTCATGGGCGTGCTCTCGTTTGCAGAGCGGCGCTTGATGTGCACGCGATACATCACGTCCAAGGCGGAGTTGATCTTTTCGCGCATGGCGTCTGCGTCGTCCAAAGACAAGGCCTCGCGCAAGATGCTGCGGGCCAGAGGGATATCAGCCATGACGCGCCTCCACCGGCCGATCCTCTTGGTTCTGGTACTTCCCATCGTACGATGCAGGCATCACGATCTGGTGGAACAGCACCTGCGCGATCCCTGCGCCTGCAGGAATATACAATTCGCCCTCGCCGTGATAAACCAGCTCGATTGTTAGCCATCCCTTCCAACCCGGCTCGAGTACGGTGTTGAATACGGACAATCCGCGCCGCGCCCATGTCGATTTGTCATGAACGACACCGACCAGACCATCCGGCATATCGAACTCTTCGATGGCCGAGGCGATGATGAACCGGCCCTTGCGCCCGTTCACCGTCATGGCGTCGTGGTTGGGCCGGAAGATGATCTCCTGCTTGATGCGGATGTCATATCCGGCCTCGGCCAGCCCATAGCTGACCCCATGCTCCCGGTGCTTCTCGGTCAGCATGTCCTTGATCGGGGCCGCCGAAAGCAGATGCGTGCCGTTGACGATCATTCTGCTTCCACCTGCTGCACCAGCTCGTTGGCGAACCCGGCGATGGACTGCAGGAAGATGGACAGGAAGCCCTGCGTCCCGAAGCTCAGGATCACGCCCTGATCCTCCGCGATCTTCATCATCTCGGCAGCCACGTCCGGCTCCACGCGCTGCGGGCCCTCCGAGACCAGATGGGCGATCTGGGCGTGGTCGCAGATGCCCACGTTCAGGTAGCCGTCGGCGACGGTGTAGAACATGGACTTGTTGCTGGCGTCATCGAACTTCACGATCATCTGATATTCCTCTCAGTGTACGAGTTGGTCTTGGTTCTCGCCCCAGAGACCCTTGCTGGCGGTCTCGAAGGCGATGTTGATCAGCTGTGAAAAGCGTTCGGCGCTTTCCACGTTGTCGAAGGCCATGATCACGCCCAGCTCTTCGAACACTGCCACGGCGTCGATGTGGGTGGGCATTTCAGAGCCCAGCTTCTCGATGATCTTCTGGCGCGGTCCAGTCGCCACGAAGGGAGACGGCACGCCGTTCCCGAAGTCATGGACGCCCACCAGCATGATTGCCTCGTCTCCGCCATACCACCAGATCACCGGGACACCTCCTCGATGAACGCGGCGATCCCGGCTTTGGCGGCATCATCCTCGGTCTTGCCCTGCAGGGCGTAGACACGGACCTTGCCCTTGGCGGCGCCCGCCCCCGTCACCGTCACCAGCCAGTTGCCCGGCTCACCCCTCAGCGGGTCGACGATGGCATCGCATAGAATACGATCTGTCATGCATATCCTCTATCTGCCGTGATTTCGGTGGTACCCAAGGCGAGAGGCAGCATCCAACCTTGCTTTCTTGGCTTCTTCCAGATCATCGAAGTATCCGATGAAGACTTCTCCAACACGGACCATCCACTTTGATCTGGCCTTGCTCCAGACGACACCCAAAGCTCCAGAGGAGCTATCTCGTCTTGTCGAGGAGTTCCTTGAGTTCTCGGCCGCGCTCACGTCTCTCAGGTTTTCGATCCGGTTGTCATCACGAACGCCATTGATGTGGTCGATAAATCCGTCCGGCCACTTTCCATAATGTATCGCCCAAGCAACCCTATGGGCGAGGAGCCTCTGGCCAAGAACTGATCCCCTCATGTAGCCAGATGAAGTGAGGCGAAACGCCGGTTTTCCGGCCCATCTGCTGTTCCAAGAATGACGAGCCTGCCCCCTGTCAAACATCTCCTTCTGGCGCTCACGCCAAGTGAGCACGCCCGTATCTGGGCTGTACTCCAGAACGATCTTCAACATTTCGGGTGTGACTTCATCTTCATGCTTCATAGTGTGCCATTAAACACACATAATCCATGTGAAGTCAAACGTTATAAAGCGGAACCCCGTTGGAATTTCCAGTGAACCGCTTCGCGTCGTCCAGCTCCGACAGCCGTTCCGCTGCCCGCGTCAGCATGCCGCACTGCCGCAGATGGTTCAGGCTCATGGACACAGTGTCGACCAAATCGTCGTTCTTCCCCTTCGGGAAGACGCTGCACTGCCGGATCACCATCTCGGCCCAGTCCTTGTTGGGCGCGTAGACCATCTGCTCGGCGAAGATGTGCTGGACAGAGTACAGGCGCGCGGTCTTGTCGAGGGTCTTCGGGTCGTACATCTGGACCGCGAAGTCTTCCCAGCCGAACAGGCGCCTGATCTCCTGCGCCACGCTGTGCCCGGCGGCCTTGTTCTCGATCAGCAGTCGGTCCACGCGCATGCGCTGGCAGGTCTCTGCCACCTTCTCGGCCAGCTCGTGCAGCTCCAGCTTCTCCTGCCACGCGTACATCAGCATGACCTTGGGCACGGGCCCCAGCTGCTCGCTCTGGTAGCTGGTCCTGATCTCCATCGTCCGGCCGTACCGGTCGACGGATCGCGTCGCCAAGCTGTCGCCGGGGGCCGAGAAGACGCCCCAGACCGTCATGGCGCTGAAGTCGTTCTCGGCCTTCTGGGTGTAGGCGGTGTCGAGGCTGGCCACGATGAACTCGATGGGCGGGTATTCGGACCGCTCCCAGAGCTGCCACCAGTGGTCCTTGATGATCCCGCCGCCGCGCGGCTCTGGCTGCTGTTGGAACTGACCGGCGGCCGCGTACGGCCCCATCGCCTTCTCGTCCCGCTCCACCACCTCTTGCGGGAAGCGGTCGGGGAACAGCAGCTCGCCGTCCTCTTCGCGCGGGTCGACATAGCCCAGCTTGGTCGGGTAGGCGCGGGTCGGGTCATACCGCATCGGCAGCATGATGTGGTCGTAGCCCAGATCGCGGTCGAGGATCACGCCGGACACGTCTTCCTCGTGCAGGCGCTGCATCACGACGACGATGGCGCTGCGGTCTGGGTTGTTCACGCGGGTCGGGACGGCCTCGAGGAACCACGTCAGGGTGCTGTTCCGCTGCTGGTCGCTGTTGGCCCCGTCCACGCTGTGCGGGTCGTCGATGATGACGCGGTCGCCCCGCGCGCCGGTGATCGAGCCAGCCGCAGTGGCCTGCCTGAAGCCGGTCGCCGTGTTCTCGAACTTGGTCTTCTGGTTCTGGTCGCCGGTCAGCTTGACGCGGTCGCCCCAGTGGCCCTGATACCAGTCGGACAGGACGAGGCGCCGCATGCGAAGGCCGTCACGGATGGCGAGGTCTTGGCTGTGGGCGGCGCAGACATAGCGCATGTGCGGCAGGTTGCGCGGCCCCCATTCCCACGCGGGCCAGAAGACGCCAATCAGCAGGGACTTCATGGTGCCCGGCGGCACGTTGACCAGCAGGCGGTTGTACAGCTCGCCGGTGTCCAGAACGACCTCGTCAGTGATCGCCTCGAGGTGCGCGCAGATGAAGTCGATGTGCCAGCCGTGCACGTAGGGCTGGCCGGGTTCGATCACGCTCCACGCGTGCCGCACAAATTCGGCCAGCGACAGCTCGCACCGCCGCTTCTCGATGGCCTTCATCAGCGCATCGGGGTCGACCGCAAAGGGCAGGTCAATCTTTCCCAACGGCCTTCCCCAGCGCGGCGGACAGCACGTCCAGCTCGTCCAGCGAGAGGTTCGAGACGTCCAGCTGGGTGGTCGTCCTGATCGGCGGGGCGTCCGCATCGCCACCGATGGCGACCTTGTCGCCGTAGAACTTGGAGTTCCACTTTCCAATCAGCCGAATGCGCGTGTCGATGCGAACGCGCTTGTCTGCCGGATCAAGGCCCGGATCGTCAGAAATCGCCAAGCATTCGTCGGCCAAAGCGTGCGTTCCATCCATCTTCGCACGCGCGGAGAGCGATCCAAAGTCTTCGTGGCGCTGCTGCCATCTGAGCACAGTGACGTAGGCAGGCATATGCTCGTCATCGCAAATCTTCTTCAACGGCTCCCCGCCAGCCAGCCGCTCGATGATCTCGGCTGCCAGCTCCTCGCTGAAGATGGTCGGTCTGCCCATTTTGCTGCTTGTCGCTGACACAGTGGTCTCCATCATGAATATGCCAGCATCATACCCTCTTCAGAACGGGATGTCACCGTCGGGGTAGTAGTTGCCCTTCAGGTTCACCTTGCGGGGCGGAGGCGGTGGCTCCTTGGCAGGAACCACCCCGATCTCCTTCAGCGCCTTCTCCAGCTGCGCCAGACACATCACGCCACCTCCTCTTCGACCATCAGCTCCTCGCAGTCGCCGCACATGATCCGCGCGCCCTGCTTGGCCCATGCATTGGCATTGCAGCACGGGCAGGTGCGCTTGACCTTGGACAGGTCTTTCTTCTTGGGCGCGGCGGCCTCGCGGGGCTTGGTGAAGTACGGCAGGTCGAACCCGGTGTCCTTCAGCTCGATGAAGGCGTCGATGAACGGGCCTTCGGGGTCGACGTAGTGGGTCATCTGGCGGCCGGTCTTCTTGCCGCCCGGCTCGCCGGTGTTCGACGGGATCAGGCCGATGCGCTCCATCAGGCCGACCCATTCGCGGTTGTGGTGCCCCTTCTTGCCCGGCGTGCCGTATTCCTGCTGCTCGAGGTGCGTCATCTCGTGCACCAGCGTGGACAGAACCTGCTCCAGCTCGCGGGACATGGTCATCGGGTTCAGCGCGATCTCGTGGGTCGGATCGCCGTCCTCCTTGTGCGTGAACTGCTCGGCCAAGAAGTACCCGTAGGCCTTGCGGGACGCGCGCAGGGTGAACAGCACGGGCGGCAGGCGGTTCTCGAACAGCCGCTCGTTGAAGTGGTTGAACGCCTTTTCCAGCCCGGCATAGGTCTCGGCGGTGGGGGTCTGATAGTTCGCGGTCACTTCAGGTACTCCTTGCGAATGTCTTCGGGTTCGATGCTGGCCGGTTCCACCGTGTGCCTCAGCCGGGCAATCAGCCGGACGATGCCAGCCTGCAGGTCCGTCGTCATCAGCCAGAACCGCACTGCATCATCGACGTCGGTCATGTACTCGGGAACCTGAAA
>Ga0255176_1000759_pt1 | contig 10087 bp, 10 predicted proteins | sample Atl_Atlam_RepA_8_2_FD_183622 | JGI IMG/M metagenome (GOLD analysis project Ga0255176, IMG submission 183622) | Freshwater microbial communities from Altamaha River, Georgia, United States - Atl_Atlam_RepA_8d | ecosystem: Environmental > Aquatic > Freshwater > River | place: USA: Georgia... | reverse complement strand
CACGATTTAGTGTTGCAACGTTACCGGCGGAAGTAGCACCAGCAGTAGCACTCTCTGACAAATACTTGCGGGTATTTTCTAGAGTAGCTGCCATTACTGAACGCTTGTTACCTTGTAGGCCTTCTAAAAGAGCCTCTTTAGTTTCCGACCAGCGTGACTCGAGTAATTGTGACATTATAGTTCTCCTTAAACTTTAAGTCCCGCAAGCCTGCGGATGTCAAATATTTCAGCGGTCTTCTCTTCTTGACCGCTTGATGGTTGTGCCTGCTTATCGCCTGTAATTTCTTTGCCTTCTGTCAGTGCTTTCTTCGCCGGTATACCACCATCCATTACGGCTGGTAGATACTTGTCGAAAGATGATCTTAATTTTTCAGTTTGAACTGATTCTAGTAAATCACTCATAACACTACGTTTGTCGCCACTTAGTGGGCCTAACAACTCGCTCATTAAATCTTTACGAGCTGCTTGGTCACGTGCGATACGTAATTCTTGTTCTCTGCTTTCTACTAGTTTTTGTGATTCTGCAACAATCTTAGCTGCTTCTTCTAGTTCTGCTTCTTTCGTTGCAACAACTTGTAGAAGTTTAGCTGTTTCAGATTTCTCATTTAAGTGAGATGCTGCATACTCGCTTGCGAAGCTTTCAAAAATTCTGCGACCAAAGTCATTCTTACGAGCAGTCTCGATGTCTTCGCGTAGCTGTGTCATTTCAGCTTTCAATCCTTTAGAGATTGATTCTGAAACTAACTGTGCTGAACGAGCAATGAATTCTTTCTTAACCTGTTCAAACTTAGCTTTGCTTTCGCGAACCAATTTAACTTTGGTTTCAGCTAGGTCTTTCTTATCACTGTGGAATTCTGCGATTTCTTTCGCTAGTGCATCCACGATGAATGATTCTAGTTTAGCTACGTTAGATGCAACTTTCTTGCGATCTTCGTGTAGTTCAGCTAGTTCTTTTTTGAGGTTATTCAAGACAAATGATTCCATTGCTTTGGAATCATCTTTCATTTTCTTAGCATACTTGGCTCTAGCTTCAATTAAACCTTGACGGTCTTCGGCTAGTTCGCCTAGTTCTGCTTGTAGACGATCTGCTAACATAGCTTCAACGGCTTCCACCATTGCAGTTTTGTCATGCTCATATTTCTGAGCAAACTCCTCGCGGAGTTCAGCTGTAACTTGATCACGGTTTTCTTGAATTCTGCTTTGCCAAGCGGATTCAATCTCCGATTTAATTTCCTCGGAAATCACATTGTTCTCGAACAATTGTTTTACGATGTCTAGCATGTGATTCTCCTTCGTTATTTGAGTCCTGAGATAATTCTCTTTAAGGACTCTGCTAGGTATTTTTGTGCCTGTGGATCGCCTTTAACTTCTTGTGCAATTCTAAATGCCTGATAGCCACCTGTGTTGTTCATCAAGTGTTCATAAACTGGAGTTGGGTATGCCCCCGGGGCAGATGGTTGAGCTACTACGTCGACTGTGATAATTTCAAAACCATTGACATTACCATTGCCATCTACTTCGCCTGAGCCTCTACTACTAACACCCAACTTAACTCCCGACTCTAACATAGTCTGAACTAGCTGACCCATTGGAGTAGGGAGGATTTTAAGTTTTCCGTAGCCGTTAGGACCGTCCATCCACATCTTGGTAATCATATGACTAACACGATCTAGATTGATTTTCAAATCCTGCGGGTGATCAACTTCCCCAAGAACTGAGTATCCGCCAGAGATCTGTTCATTGAGCGTCTTGACAGCCCTGCCAATTTCTTGAGAAGAATAAACACGTTGATTTGCATTGCGGATATCTCCTTGAATGCAAATCCCGTTTAAGTGCAACGACTTTTTGCCGTCACTCTCATCTCGCTCCAAGACAATCTTAGCCTGGTCAAAACTCAAATGTTCTGATAGGGTATGCTTCACGTCGTCGTCCTATTATCTACGACCACGGAAAAGGCTTTGCTTGTTGTCAGCTGATTCTTTTGCACCAGCTTTCTCAGCACCATGTCCGGGCTCTTTCTTGCTAAAAGCATTACCTGCTTTGCCGCCTGGAACATTGATGTTGCCAGCATTATCTTCTTTTGGATTCTGATCGTTTAGAGCAGAACCTTTAATTTTGCTGCCTGCGCCAACTTCGCCGTCGTTTGCTGTTGTGCTTTGAGCAATGTTCTTAGCAGAACCGCCCATGTCGTTCTTACCTGCTACGATCGACTTAGCATTAGCACCGTTATCACCGGCTGCTGGTTTTTGAACTTTTTCTACATATTCACGAACTGTAGCTAATTCTGGGTCCATTGCGTCTTTCATTTCTTCTTCGCCGCCCATGTCTGGCTCATCGCCACCTTTTAGTTCGTCAAATTTAGCCTGTAGTTCGTCTACAATAGCGTCTAGGTCTTGGAAAAGTTCTTCTTCAGACTTTTCACCTTCTTCACCTTCTTCGTCACCCATCTCTAACTCACCTTCTAGGTCGTCAGTTGGGTCTCCGCCCATATCGCCCATATCGTCGTCGCCTTCGATGGCAATATCTTCAAATTCTTCGTCGACTTTGTCGTCTTCGTCTTTGTCTTCTTCAGAAGCTTCTTCAACTTCTTCGTCTTCTTCTTCTTTTTCTTCTTCTAGATCAAAATCTTCTTGGATTAGACCTTCGTAGATTTCACGTGAACGAGCAACTACATACTCGTGGAATAATTCTTCAGCTTTTTGCTGTTCGTCGTTAACAAGATGCTCAAGCATCTGTTCTAAAATATTTTTGTCGGCCATAGCTATTCTCCTAATTGTCAAGGCTGTGCTTTATTTAATACGCAGATAAAAAAATGACTTTAAATGGTAGTTTTTTGATCAAAACGATCGAGATAAACTGCGTTTGTGAACTTTTGTCCAAATTCTTTATAAGTTATATGGGTGAGATTAGGAAGTGTAGGTCCTAATTTATCTGGTATAAAACCACCGGGCTCTATCACTCTAATAAACTTAGTGTGCTTAAAATCCTTAATCACTTTTTCAGTTTGACTTAACCAGTTACCAAAAAAGGTTGCAGAATCAGTGGATTTTTTATAATTGAATGTATCTGCGTATACATTATTAAATTTTCCGTTTAGACCTTGATAGTCAAAACCTATTATATAGATCTCTTTATGTCCGTTAGTAGCTGCAAACCATAATGCTGTAGGGCCCGAGCTCCATCCTTTGTGCGGAGTAAAGAAGTTAATATTATGTTTAGAAGTAATGCCTTTATTAGCATTAGTCCACACTTGATGCTCTTTGTGCCAGCCCGATGCGATGATTTCGTTGACCATTTTAACGTCAACTGCTACTAAAAAATGTGGATTAAACTCTCTATACTGTGCATTACACCCGTAGGTTGTGCCTAGAGATGTGAGATTAGAAACATCAACACAATTTCTGCTGATTCCGTTTCCTACTACAAATGCGATATTATTGGGCTGGTGCTGCTTCTGCTGGGGTTGCATACATCTGTCTAATAAAGTTTAGTTCAGATTCTTGTTCGACCATATGAGCTTCGCTCTGTAGTCTCATCTGATTTATCATCTTTAGAGTTAGGCGAATTTTACGGGTATCGTCTTTTTCTAAAACAGAACTATCTCTGCTGTTATCGTATCTACGATCATTAGCAAAGTCGTTGTTTTTTTCGTTAAAATAGAAAAATTCGTTAAGAAGCATAATGTATTTATTATTGAGCAGGAGGTTCAGCTGGTGCTGCTTCAGCTCCACCTTCTGTGCCTGCTTCGGCCGCTGCGGCCATATCTTCTGGTGCTTCTGCTCCTTGTCCGGCAGCATCTGCTGCTAATCCACCTGGAGATACTCCCACTGATCTCATATCTTGTGCAGAATCTGTTTTTGGTTTAAGAGTAGAACCGTTCTCTTCTCTCCATAATCTTTCGTTCTCTTTGATCTCCTCTTCGGTCATTCCTAAGAAACGCTTCATAGCAAAACGCTTGCTTAAATGAGGAATTTGAACTACTTGACTAAATGTTGCTGCTCTTGCTGTGTCAAGTTCTGATTGACGATAAGCAGCGAAGTTTTGAGGTTGATTGAATTTGAGTTCGAATAAACCCGAATCAATATTAACCCCTTGACTGTTCATCCAAATTTTAAATTCTAAATCAAATGTTTCTACAATCATAGATTGTAGACGTTTACAATATTCATTGAATCTTAATTCTTGGATGTATGCTGTTCCTACTTTGCCATCAGCCATGGTGTTTGGCTGTTCATCAATCGCTGTTGGCAAGTAACTTGCAGGAATACGCAGAGCACGGAACAATTTATTAGTAAAATAACGTAGGTCTGTGATTTCGCCTAGGTTAGTTCCGCCTGGTAATGTTTCAACTTTAGAACCACGACCTTCTGCTGTCTGAGGGAAGAAGTAATCTTCGTTTACACTTAGTGGATTATAACTACTGTCTATGACGTTTGCTCCACCACCTGTGGCTGACGGAATGCGTCTTTGTTGGATTTCATTCTTAACACGTTCAACAAAGCTCATAGCCATGTGTGCTGGCATATTTCCAACGTCCACATAGAAAATACGTCTTTCTGGAGCACGTTGTATACGATAGATAATGATAGCATCTTCAAGCAATTCTTTCTGCTTGTAGACTTTGAAAACTGATTCTAATAATGAATTACCAAAAGGATAGTTGTTGTCAAGGCCTTCGCTTAGGCTAATGTGTATAACATTTTTTGCATCAACAGCTATTTCGTTTTGAGCATTTTGAAATCTTGTGCCTGGAGGATTAGCTGCTGCCCCTACCATGCCGCGGCCAAACCCGCCTCCGGTAGTATATGAACTTGTCCCGCTAGGAGCTGTATTGGCTGTTCCGTGTGGTGTTACTGCTATTAAGTCTTTGAAATTAAAGTTAATATCTTTTAACACATACTGCTCTGGAATCTTACCTTCACTTTCGTTTACGATAATTTTAGATACTTTAGCAGCATCGACAAACAACCATTTCTTAGTTTGTGGATCTCTAACGAAGAAACAGTCTCCGTATTTGAATGCGTTTCTGACTATACGAAAGATTCGAGTTTCAAACTGATTCTGTTTGCACCATTTTTGCAAACTGTCTTTAATAATCTTAGTTTCAGTTGAAGTGGGGGATCCGCGAAATGCTACATGGAAAGGAGTTAAATTCTCTTTGTCTTTTTGTGTGCAAAATTCTGCAAGTATATCTAGAGCAGCATTAACTTCGCTATCCATATCCATAGTATCGTATTGCATATAACGTTCAACACGATTTGGTGCGCCTGCATATACGTCAGGTAAGAATGAGCTGTAATTTGCTCGTGCTGGTCCCGGTCTTCCTCGTCCGCTGATTGGACTTAAAGATTTGCTGTTTTCTATATTAACAGGAGTAAAGTATTTTTTCCAACTCATTATGAATTATCACTTAGACAGCAGCGTATACATCGCCTGAAAAGCTCTGTTGAACGCTGAGCTGTTTCTCGTTGACTTCGTGAACACCTTTATTGATTTTTATAAGTTGATCCATCTTAGTATTTAAGCTAGCCAACAAGGTTTCGGCTGAATCTTGAGTAGCTGGCGCAGGACCTTTTCCTTTAGCTTTATCTTCTGCTTCTTTTTTAGCAGCAGCATCTGCTTTGGCTTTTTCTTCTGCTTTGGCTTTTTCCTCTGCTTTGGCTTCTAATGCTTTTCTTTCGTTATCTGCACCTGCTACAGCCGATCTTTCAGGAGTTTTTGGTGCAGCCTGTGGCTGTGTTTTGCCTTCTTCTGGGTTTTTAACAAATGCACTCTTTTGTTGTTGAGCATAACCAAGCAACATCTGTGTCGGATCTTCGAGATTAAGTTCCTGCTCTTTTAATTCAGCAGCTTTATCTCTGGCTTTTTGCTCTCTATCATTAGCCGCTCCTAGACCACCTGCTCCTTTATTCTTTAAGTCTACTATTTTTTGATCAATTTTTGCAGCAGCTTCTTTTCGTTGTTGTTCTTTATTTTCTGAAGATCTTTCTGCCGCTTTAGCTTCTCTTTCTTTATCTCTATTCTTTTCTCTTTCGTCTAATTCTTTTCTTGCTTGATCTCTAAGTTCTTGACGTTTCTTAGCTTCTTCTTCTGATATTCCTCCTAGAGCATTAGGAATCATCACTAGAAGTCCGTCCATCCAATCTTGTAATGTTAACCATAGCCTAGAAAAATTATCTTTGACCGCTTCAATAGCTGTGCCAAACGTCCATCCAGATTTGTAGAGATAGGTAAACAATCCCACTAATGCAACAATAGGTGCTACAATAGCTAAAATTGGTGCAGCCGCTGCCCATGCCGCTGTGGCTAATCCTCCTAGGCCTAAACTAGATGCAATCAATAATCCGTTTCGAATTAATTCTAAACCATTCATGATGGCCACATAACCTGCATAAGCTACTAAAGCTGTGCCTAAAGCTAACAATATAGGTTGTAAATTATCAGCGATAAAAGTATACATCTTTTCAAATACCGGATAAACATAATCCATTATTACACCGCCGATAGTCTGTAATGCTGGCCATACATAAGTTTGTATGACTTCTCCTACTGCTTGAAGAGCAGGCCATACATCTACCATTATTATCGCTCCTAGATCAAGGAATATAGGATATAAGGTATCTTTGATAAAAGATGATACTTCTTCAAACACTGGTTTTAAATTAGTGATTAAAAAGTTTCCAACTTCAGTTATCACGGCTGAAAATATCTGGAACGCAGGAACTACCCAATTCATAACAAGATCTGCTGCGACTTGGAATGCTTTTAATAGTAAGTCAAGTATGCCGCTGTTAGCTAATGCCATTTGAAAACTGTTGCTAAATGCTGCTAGATTTTGTTTTGCTTTTTCCATCGCTGCCGCTTGAGCTGCTGCTGCTTTTTCTTGTTCTGTTAGGGCTTTTTCTTTTCCGTTAATATCACGCTTGGCTAATTCTGCCAGACCAATATAGGTATTACCAAATTGCTGGCTGTTATATAAAGCCTGTGTCCTTGCTTCGTCTGACTGAGCAGCTACTTTAGCTTCTCTAATTGCTCCTTTATAAGCATTGTCATAAGATTGTTGTGTAAGTTTTCCGCCGCCTTGAAGAATCTGTCCCATCTTCATAACTTCTTGTGCAGTTCCGCCCATCTGTTGATTGAATAAGATAGCTGCATCAGAAGTAATGTTGCCTGTGGCTATCATATCTTTAACAGCTTCTTGTTGTTCTTTAGGGAACTGGCTAATAAAGTTATTCATCATCTTTTGCTGGTCGGCATCGAGATGAGCTGTGGCTGCACGGAATTGTGCGTCTTTCATTCTAGCTTCTTGTTCTTTTTGAATTTCTGCCCTATTCTGGCCTGTAATTTTTGCCAATGCATCTAATTCTTTTAGGTATTGTCCTGCACCAGCAGCTAATTCTTTTGTTGATTTATTTTGTAAAGCTCCGTTGGCATTATACATTTTAATATAGGTTGCCATTCCTTGATTAACCTGTTCTGTGGTCATACCAAGGCCGTATAATTGAGCGCCAATTCCGCTGTTTCTCATTTCTTTACCGAGATCAGCAAATCGTTTAGCACCTGCTTCAGTGGTTCCACCTAAGGTCATTAATGCTTCACTGTTCTGAGCAATTAACGCACCAAACTTGTCCATGGTCATACCAGCAGCTGATGCAGCTGATGCAAATCCGTTTAGGCTATTTCCAAATGTTGCGCCACCTGCTGTAGCTGATTGATACGATGATAGAGTTTTATCTGCGGCAGCAGCCACAGCTCCAAATACTGTGCCTAAAACAGGAATACCTGAAAATACTGAAGCAGCTCCGCTGAAACTGTCACCGACGTTGGCAAATTTTTGTATTAACTGTGCGCTCTGTTCTCCCAGAGCCATAAATCCGCCAGTGACCTGTTGTATTGGTCTTATAGCTGCGCCAACTGCTTTACCGAGACCAAACATGCTAGGAGCAGATTTTTTACCGTCGTCTTCGGCACCGCCTTTACCAGTTCCGCTACCGCCTTTATTTTTTTCTTCAGGACCTGGCTTGCCACCTTTTTTATAACCGCCACCGGCACCGCCTTCGATCGCTTTTAATATCTCTCTGAGGGTTGATTCTGTGGCCGCATTTTTGGCTTCAACGACACCAACTCCTGGAATATCAATCATTACACCGGCCATATTTTATTTTTTCCCCAGAAAAATGCGCATATAAATACAAGACGCTAATTGTATTTATTGGAGAAAAAATGAGTGAATTGTTAAATCAGCAATCAGGAGCGAAAAAAAATCCCCTAGCTGGTTGGTTCAGACAACCAAAGATCTATGTAAAACTTCCTTCAAATGGAGAGTTTTATCCTCCGGGAACATTAGATGTCAGCACTACAGGAGAGTATCCTGTGTATGCCATGACCGCTAAAGATGAACTGATGTTCAAAACTCCAGATGCTCTGTTATCTGGACAAAGCACTGTGGAAGTTATCAAGAGCTGCTTTCCGGCTATCTTAGATCCTTGGAAGATGCCTAGTATCGATCTAGACTTTGTGTTGATTGCTATAAGAATTGCCACCTATGGCGAAAAGATGGAAGTAGGTGCTAACTGTCCTCATTGCAATCACGAAAATAGTTATGACATTGATCTTAATCTGTGGTTGAACACATTTGCCAATTTTACATATACTAGCGAAATCCCAGTAGATCCATTGACAGTTTTTGTAAGACCTTACAGTTATCAAGAAATTACCAAGACTTCGATTAAAACTCTTGAGCAACAGCGTATCTTTAATATCATCAACGACGAAGCTATGAGCGATGAAGAAAAAATGGATCGCTTCGGTAAGAGCTTTGTTAAGCTAACAGAACTCACTGTTGATGTTATTGGAAATTGTATTTCTAGAATTTCTACACCTGACGGTGAAGTTACTGACAAAGACATGATCAAAGAATTTATCAACAACTGTTCTAAAGACGTATTTGATAAAATTTCTAAACATGTAGTTGGTGTTAAAGAACAAATGGAAATGAAGGTTCAAAACGCAGAATGCGAGGAATGTCATCAACAGTTCGATCTTCCTGTGACAATGGACCAATCAAATTTTTTCGCCGTCAGATCTTAAGCCTGCCCTTGCCTGAGATCATAGACTTGTCTAAGAAAATGGACAAAGATGTTAGGGCTGTGAAGAAAGAAGTTCTCAAACTATGTTGGTATATGAGAGGTCTTTCTTACAGCGAAGGCATGAGTCTAAGTTGGGAAGAACGAGAGATTGTCGGTGAAATTATAAAAGAAAATCTTGAAACAACTAAAAAGACAGGACTACCGTTCTTTTAAAGTTGTTTAGCTAATTGAGCTAACAAAACTTTTTGTTGATTGTCTAGAGTCTGACCTTTAATCACTGCTTTAAGAGCTAACAGCGTATTGTTAGAATCATTCACAGCAATATCTCCAGATTTAACTTTTCCGTATACAGATTTGATCTGTGCTAGATCGTTTCTAAATAATTCTTTACCTTGACTAGCATCAATCACAGCTTCTCTTTCTAGATGCTGTGTTGACGAAGGTTTAATTTTTTTAGGACTAGCTTTTTGAACAGATGGTTCGTCATCAGTTTTTACACTGCCTTTAAACCACTGAGAAGGCGAAAATAATTTATTAACAGCATCATACCCAGAGCCAACATTCTTAGCACTAAGGTTGGCAATGTCTCCGACGTCGCTTTCTACAACTATTTCATTTATTTTCATTTTGTAAAAATTTTAAATTCGCCTTTGCGCAGACTTTGTTCAAACATTTGACGCTTGTGTTGTTCAACTTTTGCTGCCAACGTTTCTGCCAAAGGATTACCTGTATTAATTTTTGAATCACTAGTCGGACCCATTAGGCGCTCGCGGTCAGCATCAATTTCTGCCTGTGTTGGTGCTGCTGCTTTTTTGGCTCGACCTTTTTTCTTAGGTGCTGCAGGTTCAGCTGCTGGTGCTGCCTGTTGTGCTGGTGCTGCCTGTTGTGCTGGTGCTGCCTGTTGTGCTGGTGCTGCTGCAGGTTCAGCCGCAGGTTGTGCTCCGGCTGCAGGTGCTGCGCCTGCTTTGGCTGCTTTAGGATCTGGTTGTGTTAGACTT
>Ga0255176_1000757_pt1 | contig 10093 bp, 19 predicted proteins | sample Atl_Atlam_RepA_8_2_FD_183622 | JGI IMG/M metagenome (GOLD analysis project Ga0255176, IMG submission 183622) | Freshwater microbial communities from Altamaha River, Georgia, United States - Atl_Atlam_RepA_8d | ecosystem: Environmental > Aquatic > Freshwater > River | place: USA: Georgia... | reverse complement strand
AGCAGATTCGCTCTGTCATCGCCCAGGGCGCGCGTGGCGACACCACCAATCTGCGCCGAATGTTTAGCGTTCTGCCAGAAGGTATGCGCTCAGATGTGGCGTTCTCAGGCATCCTTGCCAATGCGCGATCACGCGGTGCTGATGGTGCATTCAGCTTCGCCAATTTCCGCAATACCTATCGCTCCATCCGTGACAACGCGCCAGTCTATCGTGAACTGTCTCGGAACATGACGGAACCGCAGCGCACGTTCCTTGATAATCTGTATCGGGTTTCTGAGAATATCGCAGACGCTAATAGCCGCCTGATCACGACTGGCCGCGCTCGTGGTGGGCCAGCGGCTGAGATCAATGCACAGAGCCTGACACAGAAGATTGTCGAGCAGGCTACTCGCCGGGGCGTTGGTGCTGGCACTGGTATGCTCGGCGGCACGCTTCTGGGCGATGTGACTATGGGAATTCCAGCCGCAGTGGCGTTGGAATCCGGTCTAGCCTATCTCGGCAGGGGCGGCGCATCCAATCTTGATCGCGTCTCTCAAGTGATCGGCTCTGCGCCTTATCGTGATCTGGTTGCAGAAGCTGGGCGCGGCAATGTTACGACCCGCGCAATCAACCGCTTGGCCAATAGCCGCCCATTCGGTTTGATGGCTCGCGGGATGGGCCTGAATACACAGGAAGCGCGGCGCTCATGGATTAGGTCGGCTCTGGCTGTGGGGGCCACCGAACAAGTTGGGGGCACGCCTGCTGAAGCCGGTCCTCCCGAAGGCGCAATCATGGTGCGTCCGCAATGACCTTTTCCCGAACTGCATTTTCAGGCATAACCAGCGCACAGGAGTTTAACTGATGGCCGCGCTTTCCATTCAGGTTCCGTATCCGGTTTTCTATGATCGTGACGGCCAGCCGCTCGATAATGGCAACATCTACATTGGTGTTGCCAATCTCGATCCTGTGACCAATCCGATTCAGGTCTATTACGACGAGGCGCTGACGATCCCGGCAAGCCAGCCGCTCAAGACGAGCAATGGCTATGTCTACCGCAATGGCACGCCAACGCAGCTTTATGTGGACGCGGTGAATTTCTCGATCACCGTCAAGGATAGCAAGAACACGCTCGTCTATAATTTCCCTGATGGCACTGGCATTCAGCGGGCCGATGCTTCGGCTATCACCTTCACTGGTGTAAAAGGGCAGTCTGGCTTTGTCAGCGACCTTGGCGACGCTGATGGTTCCGACTGGGTTGGATACGTTCCCCCAGGGCTTGGCGCAGTTCCTCGCTCCGCACAGGATAAAATGCGTGACTTCATCAACGTCAAAGATTTTGGCGCGGTTGGTGACGGCGTTGCCAATGATACGGCTGCGATCCAAGCCGCATTGAACACTGGTAAAAGCATCTGGTTCACTTGCGGTGAAAACTACCTCGTAACTGCTTCGCTTAATCCTACCGCGAATGGTCAGGTCATCAATCTGAATGGTGCCATGATCACGCTCGATGGCAATTTCAGCGGGTTCGAGATCACTGGTGGCCTGCGCAACATTACGATCTGCGATGGCGAGATTGAAGGCCAGGATATGACCGGCGGATATGTCATTGACATCCGCAATGCTGATCGCTGCACGATCAACAACATTCGTGTCTACAACCCGTGGAACTTCCTTTACGCAGAGCAGGCCAACCTCGTCAGCGTTGAGAATTGCTGGGTTAACAACATTCGCGGCGATTACGGCATTCATTGGTATGGCGAAACGGCGAAGCGAAGCGACGTTCTGCGTTTGATCGGGATTAACCTGTCGTCGCAGGGGAATGCTGTCGGCATCATGTGGGACGGCAATTGTAACACTTTGCAGGTGCAGGCAGTAACCATCGTTCATCCGTCTATTGGTGTCCACGTTCGCAATACCTCTGGCGGTTGGTTGCCGCTATTTGGTATGTTCGACGATCTTGAAGTGGACTTCCCTGAAAGCCACGCCGTTCAACTGGATGCCGGCGAGGACTTCTATTTCACGCCGCTGCTGTATCTGCACGGCAGTGTGGCTGGATCGGGCATTTTTGTCGGCCCAGCCATTTCTCAAGACCGTGTGGTCGTGACGGGCGGCAAGATCACCAGCCATGCTCGCTACGGTATCGAGAACACCGGCATCCGTGTCAAAGTGACCAATCCAATCATCTTTAACAATACGCTCGGCAATTATGCAGACGCCGACAAAATCTACACATCTTCACTTCGATTTGAGGTCGATAATAACTCATGGTTTGGCGATAACGCTGGCAATCCTATCGTGAACTGGGATGCCAACGATGTTGACGGCTATATTCGATCCAGCAATGTCCGTTATATCGACATCAACAGCATCTCGCGTTTCCGGGTTTCAGATGCGACGAACGCCATCCAAATCTATGTCAATGGCGCGTTGAAAACTGTTGAAGTAGGTGCTGCAGATAGTGCTGGTGCTGGCTATCGCGCACTGCGTGTCTCGAACTAAGATTTGTGAGGTTGGTGTGGATCAGCAGATCATTAACTGGTTGTTCGCAGGGTTTGGAGCAGCCATCGGTTGGATTCTAAAGGTGATCTGGGACGCCATTCGTGATCTGAAATCAGACCTTCGAGAGATCGAGAAGGATTTGCCTGAGGTCTATGTGCGCAAGGATGATTTCCGTGATGCCGTGCAAGAGATTCGCACCGAGATGCGTGAGATGCGCCAGGACATGAAGATCAGCTTCAAGCACATCGACGATACGCTTGGTGCGGTGTTCAAGCGTCTTGAGGCCAAAGAGGATCGTGCGCGGTGAGCATCGTCCTTGGCCAGCGATCTCTATCACGGCTTGAAGGCGTGCATCCTGATCTGGTGCGCGTAGTAAAGAAGGCTGCTGCTATGTCCTCGCTAGACTTCACCGTGCTGGAAGGTTTGCGCACCGCAGCGCGCCAAAAGCAGCTGCTGGATCTGGGTGCGACCAAGACACTAAATTCGCGGCATCTCACCGGCCATGCTGTTGATCTGGCCCCTATGGTCGGTGGCACAGTGCGCTGGGACTGGCCGCTTTACCATCAGCTGGCTGTGATCGTGAAAGATGCTGCCAAAGCTGAGAAAGTCCCGATCCAATGGGGTGGGGACTGGCGCACTTTCAAGGATGGCCCACATTGGGAACTGCCTTGGAAGCAATATCCGAAAGGAAAGTGATTATGTCGTTTGTGAACTTTGCTCTGGCTCGTCTGAAAGAGCCTTCAACCTATGCTGGCCTGTCAGGCCTTGCACTGGCACTTGGTGTCTCTGGTGAGCTTTATAACGCTGCTGCTGGCGCACTGGCTGGCGTTGCTGGCCTTGTGGCGGTCATCCTGGCCGAGCGCGCCAAGTGATTAAGTTCCTGACGGCCTTGCTGGCTGCGATCGACAAGATCTTTGCGTTCTTCGATCAGCAGCATTGGAAGCAGCAGGGCCGTCAGGAAGCGATCAAGGAGATGAACGATGCCATCAATCGCCAGATCGAACTTGGTGAAGCTGCTGTCAGCGTTCCTGATCCTGAGCGTGACGAGCGCCTGCGCTCACGTTTTGACCGATCCCGCTCCGGTCAATAGCTATTGCGCTGTGGCGCGTCCTATCAGCTATGATGGCATCAAGGACACGCCAGAGACGGTCAAGCAGATCGAGGCGCACAACAGCCGCTGGGTGTGCATCTGCGAAAACGACTGCCCAGTTAAGCCTTAATCCCTGATACGGCCTTATCTCCGTTATAGCGGCCTCTAGAGGCGTAAGAAGCCTCCTGCGCCACTGGCTCATGCCGGAAGAAGATCATCTGCCCTATAGCGTCCCCAGGGCGGATTATGATGCTGTGGTGCTGGCACATGTTCTTCAGTTCCAGCGTCAGCACCGAACCATTCCAGCCGGCATCACACCAGCCTGCGTTCATATGCTCCAAGCCGATCCGTGCCATCGATGACTTGAGCTTGTATTCCGCACTTAGCCAATTTGGCAGGTTGAACACCTCACGGCTCTGGGCAAGGATGAAGTCTCCAGGCTCAAGCACCCAGCCATCAGCGTCCATGACGTATTCGTTGAAGGCGACTGGCTCACGCTTGCGGAAGTCAACAGAGCCGACCTGCTCATCTTCCCAGAGGATCGTATCGCCAAGGTGAATGTCGATCGAGGCTGCGTTGATGTCCTTCACATCAACTGGTGTGATGATCTCCTGCTCGACGATGCGGCGCAATTCTTCATGGCTTAAAAGTGTCATTGCGTGTCTCCCAGTGCGGCGCGGGCGGCAATCGGGATAGCATTGCGGATTGCTTCGGCGCTGTAATACCCCTGCCTAGGATCAAAGCCGCATTCCTTAGCCAGCCATTCACCGTCAGACATAAACAAGTGCGTCCACTCATCGCCAATCACATCGCCCGTGGCATAGGCGCTCCATAGGTTCTCCTCGCGTTCAGCTACCAACGCCTCCCGCAGCCGCTCGTTATCGGCAGTCAGGGCTTCGAGGCGGTCGGTCATTATCTCTTCTGGATAACGCAGTTTTGGTTTGTCCTGAAAGATTGTGCCATCTGGAAGTGTCCGATCAATTTCGTCTGTCATTTGAATACCTTCCTCGCATCGGGCAGCAACTCCTTGGTCTGGCATGTCTTGCGAAGGCATCCACGCACGCCGGCTAGGCTGATGTCTGTGTTGCAATGATCGCACCAGATAGATTTGATCTTCTGCTCAGTCATGGAGAACCTCCTCCATGTGCGTGATCTTCACGATCTGCATCTTCACACCAACACGTTTCTCAGCCTTGAGGCGTTCCTCCTGAGCACGGTGCAGGCTTTCATAGGCAAACACCCTGGCATTGCGCTGCGTGCGGATCTCATAGGTGACCTGCATGGCTCAACTCCTCTTGACAAAGCGACCATTACGATCGCGTGGCTGCTCAGGCTTTTGAAGTGCGCGGATGCAGTATCCAGCAATCCCAGCGCCAACTATCATGATGATTTGTAGAATGATCTCGAACATATCCCTACTCCCGTTGCGTTGATTGTCAGGCTGGTGTCATCACCCATATTGCCCAGAAAATACCCAGAAAGACTGGCGGAAACACGATCGCGCCGATCTTCTCGCTGCGCGGCATGGTGCGCCAGAGTTCAATTACGTCCTGCATTTTCTTCCTCCTTCTGAACTGCGCGGTGCAGCATCAAGCGCGCCTGGGCAGAAAGCGATCGATGTTCCTGCATGGCGATCTTTTCGATTCGGGCACGCAGTTCCGGCTCGATGCGGACGGTCATGTAATCTTTGGGTGGCATTGGTTCTTCCTTTATTTCTTGCTTGATGGCCTCGATGCCCTTGGGCGTCAGGCTGTTGTGGTGATACATTCCCCGGCGCTGGCGGATGACGTATCCGCGATCGGCCAGCTTCTTGAGGTTGGCGCTCACCGAGGTTTGGCTGCGGCCAAGGCGTGCAGCGATCTCGAAGGTGCTGCTAGGATGGTGATAGACCGTCACCAGCACATCGCGCCATGAAGGATAGATGATCTCATCCATCTCAGAAGTTCCAAGGCTTCGCGTTGTATTGTGCAGCTACAGCGCGAGCGGCGCGCTTGCCGTCAACCTTGTGTTCAGCGATGAAATGGCGGCGACCGTCCTCAAGGATACTGATGGTCAGGACTCCATCGTAACGCTTGGTCGGTGCGGTGTAGTCTGCGATGCGTTGCATGTCGGTAACTCCGGTCTGCCTTGTTGATGTGGTGATTCTTCCCACATCCTCCCCGCCATGTAAAGGGGAAAAAGTATATTTCTGCGTCATCCCGACAAAATAATGTAGCAGCCGGTATGTGGTGAATATGAGCGGTGCGTCCTTTTCGCCTTGGTCCACACCGCCCAGGGGAGGGCCAACTTATCGGCTCTCCCCACCTTTTCTCGCATCAGAAGAATCGGCAAAGCCAAGCAGGATCGCCGCCAGCTCTCGCGCTTCATACGCGCCAAAATGCAGCCAGCCGCTCTTGCTGCTTTCCTGAATGAAGTCACCTTTGATGATCATCAGCAGGCTGTCGTCGTCCTCCAAGGTGACAAGGTATTCCCAGTCAGCTTCCGGCACCGGCACGCCAATGTTGATGATGCCAGCCGTTCGCACGTCCTCGAACATGGTGCGAAACGTCGCACGAGTTTTGTCCCAGTCCATCATTCTCTCCCTTCAAAAAACGCATCGATCTGCGCCTTGGCGTCCTCAGCACCGTAGCAGGTGATGCAGGTGTATCCGCTTTCCGTGAGGTATCTGATCCAGTCCTTCTGATCGGTGGATAGTCGGCCATCCTTCACCCGCTTCATTTCGATCCAGAGCCGGAAATACGGCACAAACAGATCAGGCACGCCGGGCGAAACACCTTCTGCCTTGAGCCTGGCGGCAGTGGCCTTGCTACGGTGTCCGCCGTTTGGAATAGAAAAAATCCTAACAGGAGCGTATTTCCTCCTGAACCATTTGACAAATTCCCTTTGCTCCTCATGCTCCGATTTTAATATGCCTTTCGGTGAAACCATATTCTTTGGCAGCGCGTTCTCTTGCAAGTTTAGCTTCCTCAAATGTTTCATATGAGCCAAGGCTTATCTCCTTTTGATCAATCTTGATTCTGGCACGCCATCTGTTTTTTACCTTTTTAACGCCAACCGCGCCGCTGGTATTATTTTTTGGAAAACCTCTGTTTTTGTGATTTTCCGAATGCTTCACCAGCCTAAGGTTGATGATGGAATTGTTAGTCGCATCGCCATCGATATGATCGATTGAATGGCCTTGTGGAATTTCTCCAAATGCCATTCGCCATGCAATCCGATGGGCAAAGTGCATTTTTTTATTAATGATGATTTTCGTTCTGGTGTAATCAAATTTAGGATTTGGCTTGTATGTTGTTCCGGCTTTTGTTCCGGCATACCTGCCATTCCATTGCCACCATGCACGATCAGAATCGAAGTGATGCCTTGGGCGATGTTTCCATACAAATGAGCCATTTTCAGGATTATAATCCAAAGCCTCATTCAAATAAGCTAAATCCATAATGCCTCCTTTTGTTTGGTATAACAAAATGGTGGCTAGAATGGAATCATCTGTTCCCACTTCTCACATTGACCATAGCTGTTCACGAACTCGATCGGCGGCTCCATCTTGAAGATGAAGCACTGCCCATCGCCGCTATAGTGATCGCAGGTGTGGCAGCAGGGTGGTGGGCCAGCTTTGGTCCATTCCTCATATTGCACCAAAAAATCTGGCTTTGGCGGTCTAGGCATTGGTCCATTTCCTCCTCACGACTCGATAATATTTCCCGTCACGGCGATACTCGATCAAGCTGGGGCAATCGCCATCATTTAGCCGATCAGCCCATTCCTCAAGCGCATCCGCACCAGCAAAGCCAACGCCAGCACGATCCGCAATCGTCGCCACGGTGTTCAGCGCCTTCTGGCCGGCATAGCCTTCATGCGTCACTGGGAAATACTCGACCACGCTGGGATCGCTCAGGCCACCATAATAGGACACGGCCAGCATATCCTTGCCGCTGGCCTTACTGGTGTGCTTGCGCCAGTTCCAGCCTGTCAGGGCCATCTCCTCGGCCTCCAGCCCCATGATGTCATCTTGGCGCAGCTCCAGCTTCTTCTTCTCAGGCTCAGGGAAGGCTGCACCGCAAGTCGGACACTCCTTGGCGCTGATATGCACCAGCTCGTTGCACTCGTCGCAGACCTTGACCGGAGCCTCGCCATTACCCTCACCCTTGCGCTTGGGCGGCTCCACAGCAGTGATAGGGCCGTGCATCTGCACCACGCCAGCAAAATCCAACACTAAGCAATGATCGGTATGGCTCTTCACTCGCATACCGCGTCCCGCCATCTGCACATACAAGCTGGCGCTCATTGTTGGCCGCAGCATGGCGATCAGATCGATGTCAGGATAGTCGAAGCCAGTGGTCAGCACATTGGCGTTGGTCAGCGCCTTTAATTGTCCAGATTTAAAGGCAGACAGCAATCGTTCCCGCTCGGCCTTTGGCGTTGATCCAGTCACGCAGGCGGCTGGAACACCATGCGATTGCAGCACCTCGGCCACAGCTTCGGCATGGTGAACACCAGCGCAAAAGAACAGCCAAGCCTTGCGATCGCTAGCCAATGCCATGACTTCACGCACCACCCGCAGATTGTTCTCGTCGGTATCGACCGCAGCCTGCAACTCGCTCTCGATGAACTCACCGCCACGCTTATGCACGCCAGACGTATCGAGCGCGGCCTTGGTGACTTTGCTTCGCAGCGTCGAGAGATAGCCTTTATGGACCAGCTCCTCTATCGTGACTGGCTCAATTAGATCATCAAACAGCGCAGGCTTGTCCGTGATCAGGCCATGCCCCAGGCGATAAGGCGTGGCAGTCAGGCCAACCACACGCATCGCAGGATTGATCGCCTTTAACTCGGCCAGGAACGTCCGATAGCCACCTTCGTCTTTATGGCTGACCAGGTGGCACTCGTCGATGATGCACAGATCGATATGGCCGACGCGGCTGGCGTGCTTCCTGATCGATTGAATGCCAGCGAATGTGATCGGCTCACCCAGCTGCTTGCGGCCCATGCCAGCCGAATAGATGCCCATCGGTGCGCCGCGCCAGTGTTCGCGCATCTTCTCCGCGTTCTGCTCGATCAGCTCCTTAACGTGCGTTAGCATCAAGATCCGCGTCTCAGGCCAGTTCTGGATCGCGTCTTTACAGAGCGCAGCCACGATGTGGCTCTTGCCTGATCCAGTTGGCAGCACCAGGCATGGGTTCCCCTGCTTGCCAGCCGCGAACCATGCGTAAAGCTGATCGATGGCGCGCTGTTGGTAGTCACGCAGCATCAGCCAATCACCTCCGCACCGGGAAAGATGCTCTTCGCTTCCTCAACCATCGGATCACCGCACGCAGCCGGGTTTGCCACGATCTCCCGGCTCTTGTATCCGTTGGCTCCATTCTCGATCACGCGATCGCCAATCTTCCACATGACGGATAAGCCATCTTCGCTCGGGATCATGGCCCAAGGCACCAAATCAGGGTGCAGGATATGATCGTCGCAGCCTTCGTGCTGGAACTCGACCGGAATGCCGTCAGCCTCATGGCGTTCGCAGCGCCAGGTTGAGTCAGCTAACGCTGAACTATGCGCGCAGGTGCGGCAGTTGGCGTATTTGGTTGGCTCGGCCTTGTGGCAGAAGCTGTGCGCTGGGCAAAAGCGGCACTGATACCATGTCGGATCGGCGCTCAATGGCTCAGGAATGCGGTCCTGCAGCGCAAGGCGCTTGCCCCGCTCAATATACCGCTCGGCCACAGCCTGGTCGTATTTAACGCGCTCGGTATAGATCCTGTCATCGTCCTTGCAGACCGCCAGATAAAGCGCCCGATCGATGTTGGTGCCGTGCATATAGACCTGCATCTGGACGAAGTGCATCGGCTTGGACTTCTCGACACCTAGCTTGACCATCTCGTCAAAGCTCTTCTTCGAGTGCGTCTTGAACTCAGCCACATGGCGCTTCTTCGGTGCCTCAGGCACGCCAGATTGAATGATGCCATCCAGAGATCCAGAAACGTGACTGCCGAAGTTCACACGCTGCTGGCTTGATCTAATATCGATCCCGATCGCGCGCAGATCCCGAATGATCGTATCTTCCTCCATCTGGCCGCGCCGGAACAGGCGGAGGATGCGGCCTTCGAACTGCTCACGCACAGCCCAGCGAAACGAAAGCCAAAGCCACCGATCGCAGGGATGGCCTAGCAAGCTGCAACCCATATGCGGACGCGGCTTCTCGGATTTGCTCTCGTGGTATTGGTCGATCAGGCTCGATATGGTATGAATAGGTTCAGGCAGCTTCATGGTTGTCTCACTTCCGAATGGAAATTGACCTCGGCAGGTTTCTCCCTTCCCTGCCGAGGTCTTTTCATTTCACTTCGCCCAAGGCGGCTTCGATCCACCAGGTGCAGAAGATGCTGCAGGTGCGCTTGAGGCAACCGAAGGCATCGGCGCTGATGTGCCGTTTGCAGCCTTAAAGCCAGCCACCTCGTTCTTGTTCTCGGTATAGCCAGCGGCCTTATCCTTGTCGGTCGGCTGCTTGATCTTGATCTTGATGCAAAGCTGACCACC
>Ga0255176_1000737_pt1 | contig 10321 bp, 8 predicted proteins | sample Atl_Atlam_RepA_8_2_FD_183622 | JGI IMG/M metagenome (GOLD analysis project Ga0255176, IMG submission 183622) | Freshwater microbial communities from Altamaha River, Georgia, United States - Atl_Atlam_RepA_8d | ecosystem: Environmental > Aquatic > Freshwater > River | place: USA: Georgia... | reverse complement strand
AAATTCAAAAAAATAATGATGCAATAGAGATTCTAAAAATAGATTCTGTGATAGCTTTTTTTGGACTTAAAATGGAGCTTGGACCAATTTCAAATTGGGGATTAAATTTAGAAGAAAAGTGCATTTTGGTTAATACAAAAAATTTTCAAACTAATGAGGATGGTATTTTTGCAATTGGCGATATTTGTACTTACCCTGGGAAATTAAAGTTAATTCTTTCAGGTTTTCATGAGGGCGCTTTAGCTGCTAGAGAATGTTTTACTAGGGCAAGACCTAATGAAAATTTTGTTTTTCAATATACAACTTCATCCACTCAAATACATAAACGCTTAGGTATTAAGTAGTTTTTTTAAGAGTAGTTTTTTTTATAAAGAACTAAAAGAGAAAAAATAATTACGATATTTATAATAGCAACTGGTAATACGAGTAATAAAAAAATACTTTTAAAAAAATAGAATATTAAAGCTGCATATATTAAAAAAAATATAGATAGTCTAATAACAGCCTCTTTCCTAAAGATAGAAATAATCAATAAGGAATGTTTGATAAGTTTTAAAAAACTCATTTTAGTAGGCCCGTGATATCGGATTCCTCTGATGGAGGGTATGCTTGTTTTATTTTTTATAAATTTTGCAATAGTCCCAGAAAAACTTACAAAAAGATTTTTATTAGAAATTATTAAGTTTAGATCTTTTTTAGGAATACACATGAAATTTCCAAATTTTACTGAATAACCAGTTAAAATTAGCGTTAATATTTTATGACAATGATAAGATAATTTAAAAAAAGTACTTTCAGAGCGTTTAATACGATTAGCAGTTATTGTTGAAGAAGGCTGCTCAAGCGATTTTAATATTAATTCTTTTACCTCTTCTGGCCTGTCTTCACCATCCCCATCCATAACAATTAAATAATCAAAATCGTTTTTTTTACTTAAATAATTGATTCCATTTGCAATACTTTTGCCGTGACCAATATTTTTAGGATTTTTAATTATTTCTATATCTTGAAATGAATCAAATTCTATTTTTTTATTTAATTTTTCAGTTGAACAGTCATCAATTATTAAAAATTTTAAGTTAGCTAGATTACTGATTTTTAAAGTATGAATATTGTTTAATAGAGTTAAGAGAGATTCCCAGTCATTAAAAACTGGAATTAATATTTTATAATTTTTCATTTATTTAGAAAATAAAACAAACATCATGATTATTTATTTTTTTATACATAATATTTTTAATATTTACATTTTTAAGATTGCATAAACTTGTTCCAACATCTTTCGCAATAATAACTGCTGGTTTTTTATAAAAATCATTATTTTCTTCCAAAAAAACTTTTGGTCTATTATTCAAATGATAAGATAAATTTCCAGCATACCATTCAGAAAACCCAACATGATATATCTTTTCTTTGGAGAAATTTTTCCATTCTTTTTCAATTTCAATTGCTATTTTTTTTCCTTCATAACCTGTTCTGCTATCAGAATAGATTGATCTTAAAGAATAGAGTATTGGGGATAGAACTAAAAATATAATTAATAAAAAAATAAAATTTTTCGATTTTTTTAAATTTATTTGATCTTGATATAAAAATATAAAGAAAATTCCAATTAAGGAATAAAATGGAATCATCCACATAGTTCTAATTCTTGAGCCAGTTATTATTGAGGTTATTAAAATTAAAATGAATGGGAGTAGAAAAGAAAATAGCAAAAATATAAATTTTTCATTATTTAAAGTTAATTTAATTTTTACTTTTTTTATTAGTAAATAAATTAGTAAAATAAATGGTAATAAAATTATAATTTGATTTATTAAAAATTTAAAAGGATTTAATAAATGATTGTAAATACTAACTTCATTTAATCCACCACGTTTAAGAGCATAATAAATTGTAGTAAAATCATTTTGAGTTAACCATATAAAATGTGGTGTTATTATTAAGAAAAAAATTAATAGAGCGTAAAAAAAATTTAACTTAATTTTTTTATCTTTGATTAAAATAAAAATTAAATAAAAAAAAAGAGATATTAATAAGTAGGCAAAAATATATTTTGTTAAAAAACCCAAAGCAGAGAAAGCTCCTAAAAAAATCCAGTCGCTAATCTTATTTTTTTTTATAGATTTTAAAAAAAAATATACTGTTCCAATCCATAATGGAATTTGACAAATATTTACATTAAATTGAGGCGTTTCAAATGTATAAAAAGCAATACCTTCAATTGATAGAATAGATAAAAGAATTTGAGATTTTTTTTTAAAAAAAAATGAAGATAATTTCCATAAAAATATAAAAGAAATAACAATAAATACTTGGCTTAATAAATAATAAATCCAATCCTTATTCCCAAAAATTTTAAAAAAAAATCCTGGAATCCATGCGCTCAAAGGTGGGTGTTTATTGTAACCTAGGTTGAAATCTTGCCCCCAAGCTAATGCTTCAATTACATCTAAAGGTAAATTTTTATTTGAAAAATAGGGTACAGCAGTCCATATGATTAAATGATAAAGGCATAATAAATAAAAAATTTTTTTTTCTTTACCAGGTTGTATCATTAGCGATGATTTAATTGATTCAATGCAACTTGACACTATAAAAAAGGATCTTATATTCCCCCATCCTAATGGCTACTAAGTTACCAAAAAATTACACACCCAGTGCTAAAGAAAAGTACATGTGTGCAAAACATAAAGAGTATTTCAGAAGAGTTCTAGAAGAATGGAAAAAAGAACTAACTCTTCAAAATGATAAAATACTTTTCAATGAATTAGACGATAATGATACGTCAGCAGATGTTGTTGATCAAGCAACTTCTCAAACAGGAAAAGCTATTGAAATGAGAACGGTTAATAGAAATAAAAAACTTATTTCTAAGATCGAAAAAGCTGTAAAAAAAATTAAAGATGACACTTATGGCTATTGTGAGGAGACCGGAGAAGAAATAGGTTTAAAAAGATTAATAGCTAGACCTATCGCAACTTTGACCGTTGAAGCCCAAGAGCGACACGAGAGAGAAGAAAAAATTTTTGCTGACAGTTAAGAAACTAAAGGAATCTTTTCTCCTAAATTTTCAGGATCATATCCTTTTTTAACAGCAGTTCTTTTAGAAATTTCTTCGTACCATCTAGATAAGTTTTTAAATTTTTTTATTCCTATTCCATGCCATTCATGACGACATAACCATGGAAAAGTTGCAATATCAGCAATCGTATATTCATCACATGCTAAAAATTTATTTTTACTAAGTTGTATATCTAAATACTCATAAATTTTTTTCGCAAGATCTAAAAATCTATTTTCGGCGTACTCACTCTTACCTTTATTAAATTTATAAAAATAATGGAGCTGACCTAACATCGGACCAACAAAGCTTACCTGAACCATTAACCACTCATTAATGTTTTTTTCAAATTTTTGAGGATAAAATTTAAAATTATTTTTTTTAGTTAAAAAAATTAATATAGCACCAGACTCAAAAACAATCTCATGATTGTCAATTATGACTGGTATTTTATTTAATGGACTAATTTTTGAAAATTTTTCTGAAAATTGTTCATTTTTAGTAATGTCGATTCTTGTTAATTTATATTTTAATTCTAACTCTTCTAATAAAATAGAAATTTTTCTACCATTAGGGGTTGGGTAATAAAACAACTCAATCATATAAGCTATTTGTTTTATTTAAATAGTTTATATAAGTACATATGAAAAAAATTTTGTACTTTTACAGTGTTGCCTCCCCATTTGCTTATCTTGGGAATAAAAGATTAATAGAAATTTCAAAGAAATATTCAGCTGAAATAATTGAAAAACCAGTTGATTTAGTAGGAAAAGTTTTTGCCGCAACTGGCGGGGTTCCTGTGCCACAAAGACATATTTCAAGACAAAATTATAGACTTTTAGAATTAAAAAGATGGGGTGAGTTTTTGAATATTAAAATCAATCAAAAGCCAAAATTTTTTCCACCAAAAGATCCACATACGCCAGCATTATTTTGTTTAGCAAGTATTGAAATGGGCATTAAAATGGAATTTGGTTTCAAGGTATTGGAACAATTATGGGCAAAAGAAAATGACATTTCAAATTTAGAAACACTCAAACTCATAGCGAATGAATTAAAAATTAATTTTGATGATTTAAGTAAATTGGCAATGTCAGATAAGATAAAAAAAATTTATGAAGAAAACACACAGGAAGCAATTAATATGAATATATTTGGCGTTCCAACTTATATTTATAATAATGAAATGTTTTGGGGTCAGGATAGATTAGAGTTATTAGAGTATTCTTTAAAAAAAAATTAATTTTTTTTAATGAAAGAGAGTTTAATTAACAAACTTAATAAATTAAAAAATTCTTTTTTTATAAAAGAAGATTTAAATATAAATTTTAAAAAAATTTACATTAAGATTGCAGAATTAATTTTTTTAAAAAAACTTTCATTATCAAGTCCTTTAATTATTGGTTTGGCTGGAGGACAGGGGTCAGGCAAAACAACATTCGCTCATTTTTTAAAACTAATTTTAGAAGATAAATATAAACTGAAGACAATTACAGTTTCAATTGATGATATTTATAAAACCAAGAAGGATAGAGTAAAACTATCAAAAAAAATAAATAAATTATTTCTTACAAGAGGAGTCCCGGGAACACATGATGTTAATTTTTTAACTAAATTTTTTAAAGTTCTAAAAAAAAATAACTTAAATAAATCTTTTTTAATTCCAAAATTTGATAAATCTATAGATGATCGATTACCAAAAAGTAAATGGCATCATGTAAATAAAAAATTAGATATATTTATATTAGAAGGATGGTGCGTAGGAGCTAGACCTGAAGATAATCACCGCAATTTAAAAAAGCCTATTAATAAATTAGAGGCTATAGAAGATGAAAATTACAAATGGAGATTTAAGGTTAATCATCAATTAAAGAATAATTATAAAGAACTATTTTCGTTTATTGATTTAATGATTTATTTAAAAGTTCCAAATTTTAATAAAGTTTTAATTTGGAGAGGGTTGCAAGAGAAAAAATTAGCTTATTCTAGAAAGAATATGTCTAAGAATAAAAATAAAATAATGTCTGAGAGCGAAATTAAAAGATTTATAATGTTTTATGAAAGAATAACTAAAAAAATGCTCATAGATATGCCTAAATTTGCTGATATAATTGTGCCTATAAGTTCAAATCATCAACCTAAAAAAATTATAATAAATTAGATGAGTTTTTTTAAAAAATTTTATTTCTTTATTTTTTTAATCAGCTCAGGCGCTTATGCAGTTGAAAATATTAATAAATCTTTAATATCTGCTTATTTAACTAATCCAAAACTTAATGCTGAAAGAGAAAGAACAAAAGCAGTTGATGAAAATTTAGTTCAAGCTTTTAGTGCTTTTAAACCAACCGTTACAATTTCTGCATACAAAAGTGATACAGATAGCTCTAAAATAACAACTTCAACAGGATCTTCTTCACCTTCGACTAACGCTCAGACAACAGCAAAATCAATTACTATTGAACAAAAAATATTTAATTTTGATGATATGTATAATTATCAGAAAGAAAAAAGTTCTGTAGAAATTGCTAGATTTACTTTAAAAAAAGTTGAACAGGATGTTCTTTTGGAGGCAGTCGAAGCATATACCGGAACACTTCTTGCTCAAAAAAAATTTATTTTTAGTAAAGAAAATTTAGATTTATCTGAAAAACAAGTTGAGTTAGATAAAAGCAGATTAGAGAGAGGAATTATTACAATTTCTGATTTAGCACAGTCAGAAAGTTCTTTAGCAGCAGCACAATCTAATTTGCTAAATGCTGAAAATGAATTGTTAATTAGTAAAAAAAATTTTAAAAATGTTATAGGATATGATCCTGTAGATTTAGAAGAAATTAATAATTTAAATTTAACTCTGCCTAAATCTTTAGAAGAAACTTCAATTTCTGCTCAAAAAGAAAATCCTATTTTAAAAATCTCTGAGTTTTCTCTTAAAAAAGCGGAAGATGAACATAAAATAGCAATAGCTGAACTTTCTCCAACATTTAGTTTGTCATTAGGAATAACTGATTATGATGGCTACAGTTCAAGTGTAGACAAAACAAAACAATCAGTTGCAAAAGCTCAAGCTTCGATACCTCTTTATAAAGGAGGAAAGCAAACTTCATTGATTATACAAAAGAGATCTTTATTAGATAGCGCTGAATTAGATCTTCAAACTTCAAAAAATATTGTAGACAGAGATTCTTATTCTGCATGGTCTAATTATAAACTTGCCATAAGTAATTTTGAATTAACAAAATTAAGAGTTAAAGCATCGGAAATTGCTTATGAAGGTATTATTCAAGAATATGAAGCTGGATCAAGATCAACATTAGACGTTATTACGTCAAGATCTACATTGCTTGAATCAAGAGTAAATAACGCAATTTCTGATAAAGATAGAATTGTTTCTCAATTCAAACTTTTATCCTCAGTGGGCAATCTCACAGCAAAAAATTTAGCTTTAGAGACAAAGCTATATGATCCTGATGATTATCCTAATAAGAGCTGGATAAGACATATTTTTTAGTAAAAAATACATATATTTCATATACTTATTAATATAATTGAATAAAAGAACAAAATGTGTACATTTGTTTTATTGAGTCGTTAGACAATAAAATAAATTAAAAAGGAATAAAATGACTAAAAATACTCTTAAAGTTGTAAATACTGAAAAGACAGAAGATAAAAAAGAAAAACAAAAAGCACTAGATGCTGCAATAAGTCAGATAGACCAAAATTACGGAAAAGGTTCTGTAATGAGACTAGGACAATCTAGAGTTCTAGATATAGAGTCTATATCAACGGGATCATTAGGATTAGATCTTGCACTTGGAATTGGAGGTCTTCCAAAAAGTAGAATTGTAGAAATTTATGGACCAGAATCTTCTGGAAAAACTACATTATCATTACAGGTTATTGCTGAAGCTCAAAAAAAAGGCGGGATCTGCGCTTTCATAGACGCAGAGCATGCTCTTGATCCTGTTTATGCAAAAAAATTAGGTGTAAACACTACTGAATTATTAATATCTCAACCAGATACAGGAGAACAAGCGCTTGAGATTGCAGATACTTTAGTTAGATCAGGATCTATTTCTGTTTTAGTTGTAGATTCAGTTGCTGCTTTAACGCCAAGAGCAGAGTTAGAGGGAGAGATGGGAGATCATCATATGGGTTTACAAGCTCGATTAATGAGTCAAGCTTTAAGAAAGTTAACAGGATCAGTTTCTAAAACAAACACTATGATTATTTTTATAAATCAAATAAGAATGAAAATAGGAGTTATGTTTGGTAGCCCAGAGACAACTGCTGGAGGAAATGCTCTTAAATTTTATTCATCTGTAAGATTAGATATTAGAAGAATAGGAGCTATTAAAGATAAAGAAGAGATAATTGGCAATCAAACACGAGTTAAAGTTGTAAAAAATAAAGTTGCCCCTCCATTTAAAGTTATTGAGTTTGATATCATGTATGGAGAAGGCATTAGCAAAATGGGAGAAATTGTTGATTTAGCAGCTAAAGCAAATATTATAGAAAAAGCTGGCGCATGGTACTCCTATAAAGGAGAAAAAATAGGCCAAGGTAGAGATAATGTTAAACAATACCTTAAGCTAAATCCTAAAATTGCGTCTGAGATTGAGATGGCAGTTAGAACAAATGCTAAACTAATTTCAGAAAAACTAAGTGATCATTCTGAGAATGGACCTGAAGAAAAAGAAGATAATTAAACTTAGTAAATTATAAATTAAATATTCCTAATACGTTAATTAAAGGCGCTTTTAAAAAAAGCGCCTTTAGCATTCTAGACATATATATAAAAAGTTGTATCTATAAGTAAATGGGTACAAAAACACTTAGTGAATGCAGAAGCACATTTAAGAATTTTTTTTCAAAAAATTCTCACCAAATTGTAGATTCTAGTCCTTTAGTTCCACAAAACGATCCAACATTAATGTTTACAAATTCAGGTATGGTTCAATTTAAAAATGTTTTTACAGGCTTAGAAAAACTTCCTTTTAAGAGAGCAACAACTTCACAAAAATGCGTTAGAGCGGGTGGCAAACATAATGATTTAGAAAATGTAGGTTATACACCAAGACACCATACGTTTTTTGAGATGCTTGGAAATTTTTCATTTGGAGATTATTTCAAAGAGTTAGCAATTAAATTTGCTTGGGAATTGATCACTAAAGACTTCGGAATTTCAAAAGAAAAGTTAACAGTGACGGTATATCACGAAGATGATGAGGCATTTGGTTTTTGGAAAAAAATCTCAGGTCTGCATGATAATCGAATTATAAGAATTAAAACAAATGATAATTTTTGGTCAATGGGGGACACGGGTCCTTGTGGACCTTGCTCTGAAATTTTTTATGATCACGGAAGCCAATTAAAAGGCGGACCTCCTGGCTCTGTAGACCAGGATGGAAATAGATTTGTAGAAATTTGGAATCTTGTATTTATGCAATTTGAACAGATTTCAAAAGATAAAAGAATCAATTTACCAAAACCTTCGGTAGATACAGGGATGGGACTGGAGAGGATTGCTGCAGTGCTGCAAGGAACTCACGACAATTATCAAATAGATTTATTTAAAAATATAATTAAATCAGCAGAAAATTTTATTAACATAAAAGTTTCAGAAAAAAATCTACCTAGTTACAGAGTTATTGCTGATCACTTAAGAGCAACTGCATTTCTAATAGCAGATGGAGTTTTACCTTCCAATGAAGGAAGGGGATATGTGTTGAGAAGAATAATGCGAAGAGCTATGCGACATGCATTTACTTTGGGTTCAGATTTGCCAGTTCTTTATAAAGTTCTTCCGACTCTTATATCAGAAATGAGTTCTGAGTATCCCGAACTTAAAAGAGCAGACTCGTTAATTTCAGAAAATCTAAAATTAGAAGAAGAAAGATTTTCTTTAATGTTAAAAAATGGAATGAAAATATTAAATACAGAAATTGTTAATGTAAAAAATAAAAAACTTTCAGGTGAATTAGCTTTTAAATTATATGACACATATGGATTTCCATTAGATCTTACTCAGGATTTTTTAAAAGATAAAAATATATCTGTGGACGAAAGTCAGTTTAATGTTTTAATGTTAGAAAGTAAAAAAATTGCAAGAGCTTCATGGAAAGGTTCTGGTTCTGATCAAACATCAAAAATATGGTTTGAACTTAAAGAAAAGTACGGTCCTACTGAATTTTTAGGTTATAATTCAGAATCTTCACAAGGAGTCATTTTATCAATAGTTAACATTAATAAAGAAATTGAAAGTTGCGATAATCACTCAGAGTTAGCAATTATATTAAATCAAACTCCATTTTATGGTGAATCAGGTGGCCAAGTTGGTGACAAAGGATTCATTTCTAATAATAATTTTAAATTCGAAGTAACTGATACAAAAAAAATGTTTGGTGATTTTTATATTCATTATGGAAAACTTATTTCAGGGGAAATTAAAAAAGGAGATCAAGCAGATCTTAAGATTGACTCTGTTAAAAGAAAAAATATCAGGGCCTATCACTCTGCAACGCATTTGCTTCACGAATCATTAAGAAGAACTCTTGGAAAACATGTTGCGCAAAAAGGATCATACGTTGGTCCAGATAGATTAAGATTTGATTTTAGTCATAACAAATCAATAACTGATGAAGAAATGATCAAGATTAATGATTGTGTTAACAAAATAATTGAACAAAAATCAGATGTTCAAACTAGACTTATGACACCAAAGGCCGCAGTAGCAGAAGGGGCTTTAGCATTATTTGGTGAAAAATATGGTGAAGAGGTAAGAGTTTTAACGATGGGAAAAGATGGTAACAAACCTTTTTCTATAGAATTATGTGGTGGGACCCATGTTAAAAATACCTATGAAATTGGACGTTTTTCAGTTGTAAGTCAGTCACCTGTTGCTGCTGGAGTAAGAAGAGTTGAGGCTTTAAGGGATACCCAATTAACTGAATACCTAAAAAATAGAACAAATGAACTAGATGAGATTAATAAAAACAAAATATCTCAAATCAATGAATTAGAAAAAAAAATAAAAGATTTAGGAGGCAATATAAACCAAATTAAAGAGGAAGATTTTTCAGCAAGAACTATCATTTTAAAAAGAGCTTTAGAAGATCTGGAAGTTAAAAATATTCTATTAAATAAGAGCAAAAATATAATCAAAGATGTTATTCATAATAAAATTAACATTAGATTTCAAAAATTATTAGACTATCCAGTAAAAAGAATTCAAAATTTTATTGAAGATCAAAAAAA
>Ga0255176_1000718_pt1 | contig 10581 bp, 9 predicted proteins | sample Atl_Atlam_RepA_8_2_FD_183622 | JGI IMG/M metagenome (GOLD analysis project Ga0255176, IMG submission 183622) | Freshwater microbial communities from Altamaha River, Georgia, United States - Atl_Atlam_RepA_8d | ecosystem: Environmental > Aquatic > Freshwater > River | place: USA: Georgia... | reverse complement strand
ATTAGTTGCTATGATAGGCGCTATTTTACTCACTTTTAGACGTAGAGATAACCTTAAGAGACAAGATATTTTAAAACAATCTTCTCGTGAGAGAGAAGATTCAATTGAGCTAGTGGATGTTGAAAGCAACAAAGGAGTAAAAGTTAATGATTGAAATTACTCTAGCTCACTATCTATTTTTGTCTGCAATCATTTTTACATTAGGAGTGTTTGGAATTTTTGTTAATCGTAAAAATGTAATTGTAATTTTAATGTCTATTGAATTAATTCTGCTTTCAGTAAACATTAATATGGTCGCTTTTTCTGTTTATTTGCAAAATATAACAGGTCAGATTTTTACTCTATTTATATTAACGGTTGCAGCAGCTGAAGCTGCAATTGGTCTTGCTATACTTGTGGTGTTTTTCCGAAATAGAGGATCAATTCAAGTTGAAGACATCAATTCAATGAAAGGTTAAATGCTTTATTTAATATTATTTTTACCTTTGCTTGGTTCATTTATTTCAGCTTTCTTTTATAAAAAGATTGGTGACAAAACTTGTCAAATTATAACTTCTGCATTTGTTATAATTGGTGCAATTCTTTCTTCAATTATTTTACTTGAGACAATAAAGACTGGAAAAATTTATGAGTATCCAATTCTTAACTGGATTACATCTGGATCATTAAAACTGCATTGGTCTATTTATGTAGATTCACTTACAGCAGTCATGCTTGTTGTTGTAAATTCAGTTTCAGCTTTAGTTCATATTTATTCAATTGGTTATATGAGTCACGATCCTCATAAACCAAGATTTATGTCTTATCTTTCTCTCTTCACATTTATGATGTTGTCACTTGTTACTGCTGATAACTTTTTACAATTATTCTTTGGTTGGGAAGGAGTTGGACTTGCATCTTATCTATTAATTGGTTTCTGGTTTAAAAAAGAATCTGCAAACAATGCATCCATGAAAGCCTTTATCGTTAACAGAGTAGGTGATCTTGGTTTGTTAATTGCAATGTTTTTAATTTTTAAAACTTTTGGAACCTTAACTTTTAGTGAAGTTTTTTCACAAGCAGCAGATCAATCTAAAAATTCAATTAAAATTTTCGGTGGTGAATACAATTTAATTACAACGATTTGTGTTTTTTTATTTATTGGCGCTATGGGTAAATCTGCACAAATTCTTCTTCATACCTGGCTACCGGATGCTATGGAAGGACCAACACCAGTATCAGCATTAATTCATGCTGCGACCATGGTTACAGCTGGGGTATTTTTAGTTGCAAGATGTTCGCCGTTATTTGAGTACTCGCAATATGCTTTAAACTTAGTTGCTTTTGTTGGCGCAACCACTGCAATTTTTGCAGCATCAATTGCTATCGTTCAAACAGATATAAAGAGAATTATTGCTTACTCTACATGTAGCCAGCTTGGTTATATGTTTTTTGCAGCTGGAATGGGCGCTTATAACGTTGCTATATTTCACTTATTTACGCACGCTTTCTTTAAGGCTCTTTTATTTTTAGGAGCAGGCTCAGTTATTCACGCATTTCATGATGAACAAAATATAGAAAAGATGGGCGGAGTTTGGAAAAAAATTCCAATGACCTATGCTTTAATGTTAATTGGAACACTTGCTTTAACAGGATTTCCATTACTTGCGGGTTTTTATTCTAAAGATGCAATTATAGAGTCAGCTTATTTTTCAAAAAGTTTATTTGCAGGCTATGCATTTGTAATTGGAGTTACTACTGCATTTATTACTTCAATTTATTCTTGGAGATTGGTTTTTAAAACTTTCCATGGAAAATATAACAATACGATGAGTTTTGAAAAAGTTCATGAGTCAGGACCAATAATGATTATTCCATTATTATTATTAGCTGTTGGTGCAATATTTTCTGGTTACGTATTCCATGAGATATTTATTGGTGAGAATACTCAGTTTTGGGGCAAAGCAATATTCTTCTTAAAACAAACAGCGCATGGTCATCCACCACTGTGGTTAATGATTTTAATTCCAACATTAGTAATTTCTGCAATTCCTTTGTCTTTTATTTTATTCTTAAAGAGAAAAGATCTTGTTGAAAGTATCGTTAATAACAACAAACCTTTTTACAATTTTTTAGTTAAGAAGTGGTACTTCGATGAACTTTATGACTTAATTTTTGTTAAAAGTTTTAGAGTAATGGGAAATTTCTTGTGGCAAAGAGGCGATGTTAAAACAATAGATGCTTATGGACCAGATGGGGTCGCTAAAGTAGTAAAAAATTTATCAGATAGAGCAAGTAGAGTCCAATCTGGCTATTTATATCATTACGCAACAGTAATTTTAATTGGGTTAATATTGATCATATCTTTTTTAATTATTATCTAACATGAACTTTCCAATTTTATCATTCTTAACTTTCTTCCCATTGATTGGAGTAATTTTTATTTTACTAAGACGTGGAACTGAGGAAGTTGTTGTGCGTTCATCAAAGAATATTTCAATCTTAGTTTCTGTTATTAATTTTATTGTATCATTATTTTTATGGAGCAAATTTGATCCAACAAATGCTGGCTTTCAATTTATTGAAGAAACACAATGGATTAAGAATTTTGTATCGTATAAAATGGGTATTGATGGAATTTCAATATTCTTGGTTTTGCTTACGACTTTTATTTCTCCACTTTGTATTTTTGCAGCCATTAATAGTTTAAAAAAAAGAATTAAGGAATTTTTAATTGCAATTTTGATCATGCAGACTTTTATGATCGGAGTATTTTGTGCTTTAGATTTATTCTTGTTCTTTTTATTCTTTGAAGGCGGACTCATTCCAATGTTTTTAATTATTGGTATTTGGGGTGGAGAAAGACGTGTTTATTCAGCTTTAAAATTCTTTTTATATACGTTTTTAGGCTCAATTTTCATGCTGATTGCAATCATAGCCATCTATTGGAACATGAACACTTTAGATTTAGTTAAATTAACGGGATCAAAAATTCCTGAAAATTTACAATATTGGCTTTGGTTAGGTTTTTTTATTTCTCTAGCCGTAAAACTTCCAATGTGGCCGTTCCATACATGGTTGCCCGATGCCCACGTTGAAGCCCCAACGCCAGGATCTGTAATCCTTGCTGCAATTTTACTTAAAATTTCTGGATATGGATTTATTAGATTTTCACTTGGATTATTTCCAATCGCCTCTCATTACTTTGCAAACTTTGTATTCGTATTAAGTGTGGTGGCAATTATTTATGCATCTTTAGTAGCTCTAATGCAAAAAGATATGAAAAAACTAATCGCTTACTCATCTGTTGCGCATATGGGTTATGTTACTATTGGAATTTTTTCATTTACTAAACAAGGAATAGATGGTGCGATCTTTCAAATGATTAGCCATGGATTAATTTCTTCATCACTATTCTTATGCGTTGGTGTTTTATATGACCGTGTTCATAGTAGATTAATTCAAGATTATTCAGGTGTTGTAAATATTATGCCAAAATTTGCTTTAGTATTCATATTCTCATCCCTAGCAAACGTAGGTCTGCCAGGCACAAGTGGATTTGTTGGAGAGTTTTTAACTTTAATTGGAACTTTTAAAGTAAATTATATTGTATCCATACTTGCGGCAACGGGAGTTATTTTGTCTGCAGCCTATTCATTGTGGCTATGCAAAAGAGTTATATTTGGTGAGTTTAAAGTTAACAATCATGGTGAGAAATTATTAGACTTAGATGCAACCGAATTAGTTATTTTGTTCACATTAATGATTTTAACAATTGTTTTTGGTGTTTATCCAAATTTAATTTTAGAACCAATTTCATCTTCAGTAGATTTGGCTGTTAAAAATATAGGAGCTATTAAATGAAAAATATTTTTCCAGAACTACTAATATTATTAAGCTCATTCTCTTTATTAATCGTTGGAGTTTTTTCTAAAACTTTTAATAAAATTATTAATTATATTATTGCTCTAGTATTAGCTGCTTTAATTTTTGTGGTTTATTTAAATTTTTCTGGATCTGCGACTTTATTTGGAAATAGTTACACTATTGATCCGTTATCAAACTTTATGAAAATTTTAGTTTTGATTTCAGTTTTGTTTACGATGTTAATTTCAAATACTTATCTTGAAAAATTAAATATCGCTAAATTTGAATATCCTATTGTTCTATTGCTTTCGACACTTGGAATGTTTGTGATGATAAGCGCTAATAACTTGATTGTTTTTTATTTAGGATTAGAGCTTCAATCCTTATGTCTTTATGTGCTTGCAGCAATTAATACTAAGTCAGTTAAATCTTCAGAAGCTGGCTTAAAATACTTTGTTTTAGGCTCCTTATCTTCAGGTCTTTTATTATATGGATGTTCACTAGTTTATGGTTTTACAGGTTCAGTGGATTATTCAGAAATTGCAAAAGTTGCAACTGAACAAAGTGGGGCTTTAAAATTTGGATTAGTTTTTATTCTGTGTGGAATTGCTTTTAAAATATCAGCAGTTCCATTCCATATGTGGGCTCCGGACGTATATGAAGGATCACCTACATCTGTCACAACATTCTTTGCTATGGCACCTAAAGTTGCAGCTATTGCAGCTTTAATTAAATTTTTAAATGTTCCTTATGCAAATTTTATTAATGAATGGAGGACAATTATTATAGTTTTATCCATTGCATCAATGTTTCTTGGCGCTGTTGCTGCAATCGGACAGAGTAATTTAAAACGACTGATGGCTTATAGTTCAATTGGTCATGTTGGCTTTATTCTTGCGGGACTTGCAATTGCAACACCTCAGTCATTAAGTGCCGTTTTAGTTTATATCGTAATCTATGTGTTTATGAATATCGGTGTGTTTGCATGCATTATGTCTTTAAATAGAAATGGGGTTTATTTTGAAAATATTTCTGATCTATCGGGACTTTCAAAAAATCATCCACTTATTGCAGTTTGTTTAACAATATTAACTTTTTCATTAGCAGGAATTCCTCCGCTAGCAGGTTTTTTTGCTAAATTTTATATTTTTTTATCAATCATCCAGCAAAAAATTTATTATTTAGCAATTGTTGGACTTTTATCTGCTGTAATCGCAGCATTCTATTATCTGCGAATTATTAAAGTTATTTACTTCGATGCCGCAAAAGAGAGCTATGACAAAAAATCTAATTATGGTTTGAAATTTTCACTTATTTTATCAACGATTGTGATATTATTTTATTTCATTGACCCATCCTCACTTAATACAATTGTAGAAAGTATTACAAAAAACATAAAATAGATGAGTCTACCTATTTTTAATTTTACAAAAATAGAGAGCACCAATAATTTTGCAAGATCATTAATTACTGAACATAAAATTTTTAAAGGGATTGTTATTGCGGATGAACAAACAAAGGGTCGCGGTAGATACGGAAACAAATGGGTCTCCCCAAAAGGAAATTTATATTTTACAATTTTTTTTCCAATTTTAAAATCTAATTTAAAAAAAATTCAGTTTCTTGTTCAATTGCAAATTAGAAATATTCTTAAAAATTATAATATTAAAAATATTACTCTAAAGTGGCCAAATGATCTTTATATAAAAAATAAAAAAGTTTGCGGAATTCTTCAAGAAAGTATTGTTTTTGGTAAGTTTTATTTAATCATTGGCATTGGTATTAATATAAGATCTTCTCCAAAGATTAAAAATTATCCAACAACTTATTTAAATAATGAAACAAAAAAAAAAATTAACCTAAATGAATTAGTTGAAAAGCTTAAAAAAGCTTTTCTAACCAATATTATTAATAAAACATATTCATTTAAAACGATTGCTAAAGATTGGAATAAATATGCTTTTAATAAAAATAAGTTTATAAATTTCAAAATAAACAATAAGATTTATAAGGGAATTTTTAAGGGTATTAATAACAACGGTGCTTTGATTTTAGAGCACAATAATCACAAAGATTATTTTACATATGGTAGCCTAGTTTGAATTATTTGATTATCGACATCGGCAATACAAACATCGATTTTGTTAATTTTAATAAGCTGACAAATAAGTATTCCAATCCCTTCACCGTAGATACTTCAGATATTTTAAAAAATCGATTTAATAATATTAATAAAAAAATTAAAAAAAATTTCTATAGAGGAGCTTTATGCTCAAGTGTTGTACCCAACGCATTTGATAAATTAAAAAAAATATTAAAAAAAAAAAATATTAATTTAAACGAAATAAAAGATAGAAATATTAAACTTCCAATTAAAATTAAAATTAATAAACCTAATCAGGTTGGTTCTGATCGCTTGGTAAATTCTATTGCTGCTTTTAAAATTTATAAAAAAAATTCAATTATTATTGATTTTGGAACTGCAACGACTTTTGATGTAATTACTAAAAATATCTACATAGGCGGAATGATAACTCCTGGAATAAATTTATCATTAAAAGTTTTAAAAGAAGCAACAGCCAAACTACCGTTGATTAAATTAAAAAAAACCATCAAATACATAGGAAAAGACACTGTAAGTGCAATGAATAACGGTATGTATTGGGGCTATATTGGTTTAATTAAGGAGCTTGTGCATAAAATTATTAAAGAAACCAAAAAGAAGTATCTAGTGATATTTACTGGTGGACTTGCAAATATTTTCTTTTCTTCATTTCCATTTAAAGACAAGGTTATTGATCAGCAGATAACTTTAAAAGGAATTACGGAAACCTTAAAATTTAATTTAAAAAATATTTAATGGCTAAAAGTGGACAAGAGTTAGTTTATTGCTCATTAGGTGGAGCAGGTGAGATTGGAATGAATTTGAATTTATTTGGCTATGGTAAGCCAGGTGAATACAAATGGATTATTGTTGATATTGGTGTTACTTTTTCTGATGATAATATCCCAGGTATCGAAGTCATACTTCCAAATCCAGAATTTATAGCAAATCAGAAAGAAAATTTACTTGGAATAGTTTTAACACATGCTCATGAAGATCATGTTGGAGCAATTGCACATTTATGGCCTATGTTGGAATGTCCAATCTATGCAACCCCTTTTACAGCAGCAATTGTTAGAGAAAAATTTAAAGAATTAAAAATTAATATTGGTAGTCACTTAAAAATTATTAAATTAGGTGGTAACGTAAAACTTGGAGCTTTTGATATTGATTACGTTACACTTACTCATTCTATTCTAGAACCAAACGGACTTGCTATAACAACTCCTGAAGGTGTTGTTTTGCATACTGCTGATTGGAAGATCGATGATGATCCATTAATTGGAGATAAAACAGATGTTAAAAAACTATCTGAGCTTGGAAAAAAAGGGGTTCTGGCAATGGTTTGTGATTCCACTAACATTTTTAATTTAGGATCATCAGGCTCAGAAAGCTTAGTAAGAACTGGTCTTTTAACTGTTTTAGAGAAGATGAAAAATAGAATTGTTATTACATCTTTTGCATCAAACGTTGCAAGAATGGAGACTGTTTTTAAAGTAGCAGAAAAAATTGGCAGGCAAGTTTGTTTAGTTGGAAGATCAATGAATAGAATTTATCAATTAGCAAGACAGTGTAATTACTTACAAGATATCAAAAATCCAGTTGATGTTAGAGATGCAAAAAAGATTCCAAAAAATAAAATGGTATTTCTTTGCACAGGTTCACAGGGTGAGCAAAGAGCTGCTTTAGCAAGAATTGCAAATGGAACTCATCCAGATCTTCATCTTGAAAATGGCGATAATGTTATTTTCTCTTCTCGAATTATTCCAGGTAATGAAAAAAGATTATTTAAAATTTTTAATGATTTTTCCAAGAACAACATTAATGTTTTATCCGAAGAAAACTCGATGATTCATGTATCTGGCCATCCAGCACGCGAAGATTTAAAAAAAATGTATAATTGGGTTAAACCAAAAATATTAATACCTGTCCATGGTGAACAAAGACATATGGCTGAGCATATTAATTTTGCAAAAGAAATGGGTGTTAAGTTTCCAGTTAAAGTAAATAATGGTGAAATTATAAGACTTGCACCAGGAGAGCCTGAAGTTGTTGATAAAGTAACTTGGGGTAGAGTCTATTTAGATGGTAAAATTTTAATTGATAATGATTCTAAAGTTTTAAAAGATAGAAGAAATATTGCAGCTAATGGTTATATGGAAATTACAGTTTTAATTTCTAAAAATGGTCAATTAAAAAATAATCCAATCATTACTTTAAAAGGAATTCCTTTAAATGAGGAAGATGAAAGTGAGATTGAATATGATTTAGAAGATATAGTGATGGATACTTGTAAAACTTTTAATTTAAATAATTCAAAACAAGAAAAGAATTTAATCGATACCTTAAAAGGAAATTGTAGAAAATTAATTAACGATAAATCTGGAAAAAAACCTTTAGTAAATATTAATTTAGTTAGACTTTAGATTATGTCGATTACTGGTGGTATCATTATTTATGCAAATTTATGGATGATCATTCTATTTATGGTTTTGCCTTTTGGCGTAAGAAATCAAATAGATTCACCTAATTTTCAAAAAGGAACTGATCCAGGAGCTCCTGTTGAATCTAAAATGAAAAAAAAGATTTTAATAACTACACTAATAACAACTGTTATTTTTTCTTTAATCTTTGCTTTAGACAAATTAGATTTGTTTTATATTAGAAAATTATTATTTTAATGTTGATTTCAAAGTTATTTTTCCCTGTTCTTAGAGAAGTATCAGCCGATGCTAAATTAAAGTCTCATCAGTTAATGCTTAAAGCTGGAATGATTAGGCAAAGTGCTGCAGGTATCTATTCATGGCTTCCGTTAGGTTTTAAAGTTTTAAAAAAGATTGAGCAGGTTGTAAGGGAAGAACAAGACAATGTTGGCGCTCAAGAAATGCTTATGCCAACAATTCAATCAGCGGATATTTGGAAAGAAAGTGGCAGATATGATGATTATGGTCAGGAAATGCTTAGAATTAAAGACCGTAGTGAAAGAGAACTGTTATATGGCCCAACAAATGAGGAGCTAATTACTGAAATATTTAGAGACAATGTAAAGTCTTACAAATCATTACCATTAATTCTTTATCATATTCAATGGAAGTTTAGAGATGAGATTAGACCAAGATTTGGTGTGATGCGTTGCAGAGAATTTTTAATGAAGGATTCCTATTCTTTTGATCTTACAAAAGAAGATGCAATTAAATCTTATAATAAAATGTTTTATGCATACCTTAGAACTTTTACTAGATTAGAATTAAAAGCGTTGCCACTTCGTGCAAGTTCAGGACCAATCGGAGGAGATGCGTCTCACGAATTTATTATTTTAGCTGATACGGGTGAAAGTCAAGTTTATTTAGATAAATCATTACTCGATATAGATGTTAACAGCTTTGACAGTTCTGAAGCTTCAATTAATAAAATGATTTCAGCATTCTCAACTCCTTATAGTGCAACAGATGAAAAACATTCTGAAAAAGAATTTAATGAAAAAGTTTTAAAACCTAATCAGTTAGTAACAAAAGGTATTGAAGTAGGGCATATCTTTTATTTTGGAAATAAATATTCACTACCCATGAAAGCAAATGTTTTAAATAAAGAAGGAAAAAATATTAATGTTGAAATGGGTTCTTATGGAATAGGAGTTTCGAGGCTTGTTGCAGCTGTGATTGAAGCAAAATGTATTGAAGGAGTAATGAAGTGGCCGTTTGTGATATCTCCATTTGATATAGCAGTTATTCCACTTAATAATAAATCTGATAGTGCACCATTAGATAAGGCTCGTAAAATTTATGAAACTTTGTTGAGCAATTCTATTGATGCGATTTTAGATGACACTCTTGAAAGTCCATCAAGTAAATTTAAAAACTTTGATCTAATAGGTGTCCCTTATCAAATTATCGTCGGCTCCAAAAGTAATAATGATAAATTAGAATTTAAAGAATTAAATGCAAAAACAGAAATGTTAACAATTGAAGAAATAATTAAAAAAATAAAAAAATTAAAAGGTTAAATTGATTTCCGCTGCTGAGTTATTAATAATTAAAAATTATATTCGATCCAAAAAAAAAGATAGTTTTTTAAAGATTATTTCAATTTTTTCTTTTCTAGGAATATCTATTGGGGTTGCAACCCTTATTATTGTTATGTCTGTAATGAATGGGTTTCGTGCTGAATTATTTGATAAACTTTTAAAGTTTAATCCGCATATTATTGTTCACTCCGTTGGTAATGATGATTTAAATATTCCTAAATTAACTCAATTTTTTAATGAGAGAAAAATTGAAGTTAAAAGCATTAGAAAGGTTATTAAAGCTCAAGGATTATTAGTTTCAGAAAGAACCAATTCTGGAATTGGAATTATTGGGATTAATAAAGAAGACTTGCTGAAAGATGAATTTATTAAGGAGCTGTCCGGGTATGAGAAGGGTTCAGTTATTATAGGCACTGCTTTAGCCGATAAACTTGGAATTGCAAAAAATAATAAGATTAATGTGCTTTCAGCGAACAATGTTTCAACGCCTTTTGGAAAATTACCCCAGCAATTTACCTACAAAGTGGCCTCTACATTTTCAAGTGGAGTATCAGAGTTAGATTATAACTATGTTTTTATTCCCTATAACGATGCTTTAGAATTTATT
>Ga0255176_1000716_pt1 | contig 10616 bp, 4 predicted proteins | sample Atl_Atlam_RepA_8_2_FD_183622 | JGI IMG/M metagenome (GOLD analysis project Ga0255176, IMG submission 183622) | Freshwater microbial communities from Altamaha River, Georgia, United States - Atl_Atlam_RepA_8d | ecosystem: Environmental > Aquatic > Freshwater > River | place: USA: Georgia... | reverse complement strand
GTCGAAGGACTTGAGTTCCAGCTTGAGGTCCCGCTTCACATTGCGGTTGTAGCTGCGACGCTTCTCGCTCTTGCGCAGATTCTTGGCTGCGCTTCTGGTATGCGGCATGAGGCAAAGGCTCCCAAATCGGCCCGTTAAAGAGAAAATTCGAAACTAATTGGCCCCGAATCATTTCGGCCACAAGCCAGAATAGTATCAACCCAACCTTTTCCACACAAGAAGTTTCGGGCCAAAGGATGCTACCGAACGCACATGAAACCAAAAGATATCATTTCATTCCAGGAATGAGTGGTTCCAGTTCCGAATCCAGGTGTAGTGACCACGGACCGTTTCCCTGCGGAACGGGGCGTGTGCCGGAACGCCATAGCCTGGCATCCAGCAAATTGGCCGACTCGGAAACTTCGGATTCCAAAAACAGGGGCATTTCGTTGGCGTGTGCCATCTGCAGCGCCAGCCGCTCTAATCTTTGTGAAACCGTGGCGGGCCAATTCCCCTCGAAACGCAGCAACCAACCCATCCGCCAAAGCAGAGAGGGATCTGAGGGCCAGAGTTTTTTTCCTGCCTGTCGGAGGCCGTGGCGGAACCGGCACCCGGCCCGAACCGCCAATCCAACCAACTGATCCAAAGCCCCCTCGGGAAGGTTCGAATCTGATACCGGTTCCCAACGAAGAATGACCCCGCCAAATACCGCTTCCACGCTTTTTTGACCCGCACCGGAGTGGGCCAAAAGGTCAGGCACCAAGTGGGAGCGTTCCACCCTCACCGACCTGCCCGGCCGGGCCAAATCCGCCAGGGTGGCCAGGGCCTGGGAGGCATCCCGGGCGGTTCCGGAATCCTCGGGTGGAATCCAGCCTGTGACCGCCACCTGTTCCCCTTTTTCCACCAACCAGCGCTGGAGCGCCTGGGCTGGTTCTCGCAAGCCTTGGGAACTCCCGAAATAAAAGAGACCCATTTGGCCATGGTGAGGAGCGGCACCGGGGCCCATGGGCAGATGGAGGCGCAGTCTCTTGCCCAAACCTCTGGCCGCTTCCTCCAGCAAATCAAAGGCTTCCAGGCCCCGGCCTGGGCCAACACCAAGTTCCTCCAGCCAAAGGGCCCCACCCACCAGGTGGATTTCTCCCCAAGTGGCGGAGGCCAACTGGATCAGCCTGACAAGGGCGCGGGCGGGGTCGGGGCAGCCAGGAAGATAAAAACGAGAGTGGAGAACCTGGTAGGTGCCTGTCCATTCGCGTCTTCCAGCCGGAAGGGCTGGGCAAAACCAACCGCGGCGGACGAGTTCGGCGATATCCGGTCCGACCAGTTCCACCCAGGGAAAGTCACCCGTGGCTGTACTTGGTTTTTCGGTTGGAGGGTCGTGGCTTTCGGCATTTGCGACCCGTCGGAAGGCCTGAGCCAATTCAGGCTGGCCCAACTGGGCCAAAATCGTTCCCAGCCTGTCGATCAGGTCCGTCTTGGGAACCACCTCGCCCGGGGACAGGGTTTGGGTGATGGCGTGGGAAGCCCCGGAAACCAGTTCGGCCTGCCACAAGGGCCAGTGGGGATGATCGATACCCGCCTGAACCGACGCCTGGTGCAAACCAGCCGAAAGCCAGGCCTCATCGAGGGGCTCCAACCTGCCGGATGCGTCCCGAGTCCACCATGGTCCCATTGGCGTAAGGTCCCGACAGGGGAAAGGGAATCGGACCGGGCCCTGCCAGGGCCCATACCCACAGACTAACCCACCGTGGGCAGGAATGCCCACAAGGCGCGGGCCATGGCCTCCGTTGCGGTGCCGTGGATCTGGTGGCCCACGCCTGTCCAATCGAGGCGGGTCAGGTCTGCCACGGGGGTGAACAACGCATCCGTCTCCGCGGCGGGCATCATGCCGCCAAAGGCCGGATCTCCTCGGAGCAGGAGTACCGGGCATTGGATACCGCGCAAGGATTGGCCTAGTTGGATCCCTTGCAACCACTGGCCGTTGAGCACAGGCATGGGGCAAGCGGGGTCCATGGATTTGAGGCAATGTGCCATGAAGCGCAGACTAGCCGAGTCACGCATTTGGCCGAGGGGCCGTTTTTTGCCCAAAGGATCCAGAATTTCCAGGCGCGCCAGCTCCCCCGCCAAGTGAGGGACTGTGACCGGGGTCCCACCCCAGCGGACATAGGCCTTGAACAAGTTGTAATAGCCAGAGCTATCCAGCTGCTGCAGAAACCCCGGAGTGGGGGGATCTTCGAGCACCACGGCGGCAATTTTTGAGGGTTCGCGGCAGGCCATTTCAGCCGCCACCAGGGCCCCGAGGGAATGACCGACCAGAATCACCGGATGATGGGCTATCAGGGGCAAAATGGCTTGCAGGTCCTGAACATAATCCTCCACCAGGTAGCCGCCACCACGGTCGGATTCGCCATGGCCCCGCCAATCGAGGGAAACCGGGTGAATACTGGAATTCAGCGAGGAAATCAGCGGATTCCAATCGCAGGCCCGGCGGGCCAGGCCGTGGAGAAAGACCACGGTCGGGCCTTGACGGGCCCCGTCGAAAAGCGCGAGGGCTGGCCTACCGGGGGATTGGATTCGACGGGGGGTGAACATGGTGGCTGGACTTTCCATTCATTAAAAAATTGTTAATTCCAGGATAAATCCATCGTTTCGCGAGAAAGTCCGATAGAACCGGAATCGCAGTAAAATCGTCTTAACCTTGTTGGCGGCAAGCGACCACCCATTCAAAATTCGGTTTTCCGGGATGGAGTGAGCAGGTCGCGCGGGTCTGACCGGCTTTGCGGGCGGCACCGCTCAATCCGGGCCAACACTTGCGGAGCATGAATAGAGTTGGGACGAGGTGGGCGACGATCCCTTGCGATGAGTGCCGTCAGGGATCGAATTCCACAAGCCCCGGTTTGTGGGAAGCAAGGACCAAACCGCCAGCGACAGGCGCAAAAAAGAGGTTGATCATGGCGCAGAAAACCCTTGGCTGGAACCCGTTGAACTGGTTCAAGAGCCCCGCAGGCCACAAGGTCAGCCGCAAGAAAACCCTCGCGCTGGAAACCCTGGAAAGCCGCGAAGTTCCGGCGGTAATTGTGGTTACCAACTTGCTGGACAGCACCAACCCCACCAACCCCCTTCCCGGATCTTTCCGTGAGGCGGTGGAACGGCTCGCGGGCTCCGGGGATGAAATCCGGTTTGCCGACAGCCTTTTTCCCGAAGGCGAAGGCCCCAAGAGGCTTGTCCTGAACGGCGCTGTGGGCGCCCTGCAGATTGAGCAGAACAATATCACCATCGTTGGTCCGGGTCGTTTCACCACCGGGACCAACGATTATAAGTTGATTGTCCAATCCGACACAGGTTTCTCGAAGTTGACAACCGCGCAAATCCTAAGCGGTGGCTCCGGCTTCAAGGTGGGTGACTACCTGGACCAAGGGTCCACTGAATTCACCGGCGGTGCCAGATTCCAAGTGCAGGCCGTCGGCGCCTCCGGCGACATCACCCAGGTAGCGGTTATTAATCCTGGTGCGAACAGCACATTCACGGGAACCCTGTCGGGGTCCGGAACCGGCTCCTCGTTCCTGACTGCCATCGGAAACAGCAAGGGAAGCGGCGCCGTATTCAGCAACCCAACAAAAGGCCTGGCCAGCGATATCATTGTATCCCAACTGATCAACAGCACGCCCCAAGATTTGCGGATATCAGGCATCCATTATGGCAATGCCAAAGCAACCACCATCATCCAAAACCTCGGCAATCTGACGGTGGGTGACTCCCTGTTTGACGGGTCGGCCGGGACTTTCATCTCCACCGCGGGTGGAGCTGGCAACCTGACCATCACCAACTCGGCTTTTGACGGTGCCAGCGTTCAAATCGCCTACAGCGGTGGCGGCAAGCTGACCGTGAGCAATTCCACTTTCACCGGCGCCTCCGCCATGGGAAGCGGGCTATCCATCCAATCGGGCAGCTCGGCCCTCACCATCAACTCCAGCGCCTTCCATGACGGGGAAAACGGCGTTTCCGTCTCTGGGGGCACCACCACCATCAACAACACCTACTTCACCAACATCTCCAACGGCGCCCTCACCCTGAGTGGCACCAACACCACCGTCACCAACAGTTACTTTGCCGACAATTACCGGTCCGCCGGCATTCAAATCGATCCGACCAGCTATGGTGGCCCACCCTACCCGAATGCGAACAAGGGCGGGGCAGGCATCTTCGCCTACAACGGCAGCAACCTGAATGTCAGCAAATCGCTATTCCTCCGGAACGCCGTGGGCGACCCCGCAATCAAGAACTCGGGAATCAACAACCTGAACTCCGGCGGCGGCGCGATTTTCAACTATGCCGGAACGCTGAATATTGACCAGAGCGGCTTCACCGAGAACTCGGTGGCGATCACCCATTTCCCAAGGATCGAAGCCTACGACAACACCACCAATTTTGCGGACAATCCGGAGCTGATGCCCTCACCGGCCAACACGGGTGGTGGTGCCGTGTATTCGGGCGGGACCACCACCATCACCAACAGCTACTTCAACAAGAATGTGGTGACCAGTCAGGTGGAGTTCTTCGCCTACACCAAGATTCCCGACACCCCTCCCCCCCCAGCCTCCCTTCCCCAGTACGCCGGCGGTGGGGCGATGTACCTGACCAGCAACAACGCGCAGACAGCCAACATCACCCTCAGCAACCTGACCATCACCGAAAATAAGGTGGAGCAGGTATCTCCCACGGCTAATCCTTATGTGGGGGCCCTGATTGTCGCGGTGACCTCTGCAGACTTCGACAATGACGGGGTCACCGACATCGCCCTGGGTTCCAACCTGGACTCGTTGAACATCCAGATCCGCACGGGAACGGGTTTTGGCACCTTCGCCACTACCCCGGACTACATCCTCAGCGGTTCCGGCCAGTTGACGGACCTGACTGCCGGGGACTTCAACGGCGATGGGTTCATCGACCTTGCCTCCGTCAGCAACACCACCACCGGCAACGTGACCATCTTCATGAACAAGGGAGTCACCCTTGGGACATGGGATGGCTTTGATGCCCCGGTGAACTACACCTTCGGCACCAAGTCCAAGGCTGTCACCTCGGCCGACCTGAACAAGGATGGCCGAGCGGACCTTGTGATCGGCAACAACACGGCAACCGGAAACATCCAGGTCGCCATCCCGGACAGCAAGGGCGTCTTCACAGCCACCGCCTACAGCAACGGGACCAACACAGTCGATGTGGCAGTCGGCGACTTGAACAACGATGGGCTGCCTGACATCGCGGCTGCGCTTTCGACCACCTCGAACAATGTCCGCATCCTGATGAATGACAGCAAGAATCCCGGCACTTTTGCCGTGGGACCAACCACCCAGCCTATCGACAAGGCCCTGACAGCCATCGGCATTGGCAACCTGAACGGGGCATCCGGCACCCTCAAGGACATCGTGGTTACGACCGCAGAAACAGCGGACAACGTGCTTACCCTGCTTGATTACGATGGGGTCGTCTTCAACTGGTCCAAGGCCACGGTGGGCGATTCCGCCAGGGCCCTGACCGTCGCCGACTTCAACCGGGACGGCAACGACGATGTGGCCATCGCTCAAAACAAGGATGCCGACAACCTACAGGTTGGCATTTCGAACGCCACAGGGGTGCTGACATTCACCACCTACACGGCGGGCACCAAAGCCTACGCCATCGCCCCGTTGCCCTTCACCACCGCGACGGTCCCGCCCGCCACGGTCAATCTCCTTGTGGGGGATTACAACCTTTCCGGCAACATCCAAATCGGGCGGAACAACGGGAGCGGCGGATTTAGTTTCAATGGCGCCGGCAATGTCGGCACCACCAGCCGGGGTCAGGGCCTTCAGGGCGGCGCGTTGATCATTGCCGCAGGGGTGGATCCCGCCATTCCCAACACCGTTCAAGAACGGGCCTTCACCGGAACGACCATCGCCCAACTGGTGAATGTGACCATCACCAACAACAGCCTGATCAACCCCTACGCCATTGGCAAAGCCCGGAGTATCAATTCGATCTACCAAAATGTGATGTTCAATCTCTCGCCGGTCAATACCACGGACACAGGCGGATTGTTCAACAACACCGGGTCGGGCTCCAGCACCACGCTTCTCAACACCATACTCACCCGCAACATCGGCATCAATTATCCAGCCCTGAGCCAATATGCGGGCACAGCGGCCTACTCCGACGCCAACCAAACCTACAAGGGAAGTACTTTTACTAGCTCGGGACACAACCTTTACAACCAGTCCTACACCACCGGCTTCCCGAGCTCCGGAGCCGGGGTTGGGGACCTTACTGCTTCCGACACCTCCCCCATTTTCGATGTGTACGGGTTGCAAAACAATCTCGGGCCTCAAATCGGCCTCCTTACCGCCCAACCGGTGAGCGTCCTTCCTGACGAGGGGCAGGGCAATGTCCTCACCATCGCCCTCGATCGCCTTAGCCCCGCCCGTGACTCGGGTGACAGCTCGGTCTATAACACCGGGGTGCCTATCCAACTGAACACCGATGCGCGTGGCGTGAAGCGCTTGATCAATCTGGCGGTTGATATGGGGGCCTATGAGGTCCAGTTCGCCACCCAGACTACCATCGTTAATCCGGCACTCACCCCCGCCGCCCCTCCCACTTATCCCAATCCGTACCTCAAGGCGACCTACGGTGTTCCACTGACCATCACCGCCAAGGCGCAGTGGAATGACAACAAGGTCCCCAACACGGCGATCTCGGGCACCATTTCCCTGGTGAACGCGGACGACCAGTCGATCGTCTACGCCACCGGAGTTGTGGTTCCTCTCAGCAACACTGATTTCAAGCTGGGCGGCCTGGCGCAACTGGTGGTGAACACAAACGACCTGAATGTGCTGCCCACCGGGAAGAACAACTACATCGCGCTGTATTCCGGCGACACCAATTACGCCATCAGCCAGACCAACACCTTCACGATTGACGTGAGCCCGGCCATCACCACCACCACCTTGGACCTGGGTCAGCCGGATGTGCAAGCCCCCAACACCAGTGTGGTTTTCACCGGCACGGTGAATTACGCACCCTCCACCCAGGTGCCTGCGGGCGACATCCAGTTGCAGCGACAACCTGCCGCGGGTGGCACCTGGACCCAATTCGCGACCGGCAGCGTGGATACCACCGGCGCGTTCTCCATCAGCGGGCAGTTCCCCACCCTGGGGGACTACAATGTGCGCGCCTTGTTCGTCACCGCGGATTCGAGCAAATTTAACAACTCCACCTCGAACTCGGTGCTGCAGCAGATCGGCTACATCCCCACGATTAGCCTGAATCCGTTCAGCAACCCGGTGGAACGCGGCACCCCTGTGACCTTCACGGCGGTGGTGGGTTACCAAACCGCGAACGGGGTTCCCACGGGAACCGTCACCTTCCAAACCGCCGATGGTTCGCAAACCATTGCCACCGTGAACCCGCCCACACCAAGTCCAGCGGGCACTTTGACCTACACGGTTACGGTGGATCCATCCATGCTGCCCCTGGGTGACAACAGCATCGTGGCGGTCTACAACCGCAATGGTGGCAGTTATGTGACCCAAACCTCCAAGGATGAGACGCTTACCCTGGTCGGACGGGCCACCACCACCACCCTGTCGGCAAACCCAGTTTCGGGAGTTTACGGCAGCCCGGTGGAATTCATCGCCACCGTCACACCCAACGGTCCCCCGGCTTATGCCGGCGGCTCGGTTGAGTTCTACGCGGCCGGCACCCTGGTGCAAAGTATCCCATTGTCCTGGGATTCCAGTGGCAATCCGCTCCCCGTCACCTATACCTCCTACGGCCTGGAAGCAGGTAATCTAAGCGTGGTGGCCGTGTACACGGGCGACCAGACCAATTACCAGGGCTCCACCTCGAATGAAGTAGTGGTGGATGTCAGCAAGGCCGCGACCCAACTCACCCTGAATCCCAGTGTGGCCCGGGTTGAGGTGGGGACGCCGGTCACCTTGACCGCCACCCTGACCAACAGCGCCGAAGACCCGGCGGTGCAACCGGCCGGCTCGGTCGATTTCTACCGGGACGGTGTGAAGATCGGCATGGCGGCACTCAAGGGCAACACTGCCACCATCGTGGTCACACCGGACCAGGTGGGCACCTACCTTTACGAGGCCAAATACGCCGGCAACAACAATTACGGTGCTTCCTCGGGCAGCACTTCGGTATCCGCCTTCCAGCAGGTGCAGGAGAACTTCTACCTTGTCGCCCCGCAATCCGGGCCCTTTGTGCAGATGTTCAACCGGGTCACCAATGAGCAGATGACGGTGTTCCAGCCCTTTGGCCCGGATTACACCGGCGGTTTCACGGTCGCCAAGGGAGATGTGAACAACGACGGCGTCGCGGATCTGCTGTACTCCGCACGCCTGGGTGGCCAGGTCCAGATCTATGACGGGTCCAATTTCAACCCGCTGGGCGCGGTCTACCCGTTTGGCCCGGGATTGCAAAGTTCCCTGAGCATCGCCGTTGGCGACATCAATGGGGATGGTTACGGTGATGTGATCGCGGCCCCTGGCAGCGTGGGCATGCCACCCCATGTGGTGGCCATCAGCGGGCGCGACATGACCTCCACCCTTTTCAGCCAGTACGCCTACTCCACCGCGTTCCTAGGTGGTGTCAGCGTGGCGGCGGGTGAAGTGAACGGCGACGGGGCCATGGACATCATCACCGCCCCGCTTGTCGGCGCACCGCCCCATATCGTGACCTTTGACGGCAAGACCGGGGCTGTGCTGCAAAGCTACTATGCCTACTCGCCCTTGTACCGTGGCGGAACCAGCATCGCCGCGGCGGACCTGGATGGGGACGGGTTCACCGAGATCATCACCGGCGCCAGCGCGGCGGCCCCGCATGTGGTGGTGGTTGACTCCCGCACCATGTCGGTGAAGGCCAGCTTCTACGCCTACGCTCCGAATTTCGGTGGTGGGGTGAGGGTTGCCACCATCCAGGACATCAACGCTGACGGGATTGACGATATCATCACCAGCCCAGGCCAGGGTGCCGGCCCGAATGTGGTTCGGTTTGACGGCAAGAAGGCGCTGCAAAACCAGGCGGTGGTGATTGACAGCTTCTTTGCTTACGGCCCTGGACCCGGCCTGAACTATTACGGCGGAACCTTTGTGGGGTAAGCCACTGGCAAAACCTTCAAAAAGGGCACGGGCCGGCGGTTAGACCCGCCGGCCCGTGCCCTTTTGAGGGTTGGTGGCGTAAATGGAGGGATGATCACCCGAGGAGATTCGCCATGAACCGACCCCTGCAAGCCACCCTGAATGGAATGGAACAGAGCGTGCGCGCCAGAAGCGCGGTTTTGATGGAACAGGTGATGGTGGATCTGCTGGACCTGGCCAGCCAGGTTAAAACATGCCACCGGATCGTCCGCGGGCCATCGTTTCTCAGCCTGCATGAGCACCTGGACAAGCTGGATGGCACCCTGAGAGCCGCTGCCGACGATGTGGCGGAACGGGTGACCGCGCTGGGCGGGCAGCCAGTTGGAACCTGCCGCGCCGTTGCCAGGGCCACCCGCATGGAGGAGTTGCCCGACATTTACCTGCAGAACGACATTCTGAGAGCCCTGGCCGAGCGGCTGGCCCATATGGGCAACGAGGTACGCGCTGGCATCGACCGGGCCGCCGGGATGAATGACGGCGTCACCGCTAACCTGTTGACGGGGCTTTCGGCCACTTTGGACAAGGAACTCTGGTTCGTGGAGGCTTGGTCCAGCCCGGGATGAGAGCCGTGAATCAAGCCGTCAACCGGCCAAGGCCGGTAGATTCCGGGTCGCCGACGGGCCGCCGGCGGCTTTTTCGCGGGGCATGCGGATCCGGAAGGTGGTCCCCTCGCCCACCTTGCTGTCGACCGTGATCGCGCCACCCATGAGCAACACAAAGCTGCGCACGATGGCCAGGCCCAAACCAGCGCTGGAACCGTCGGTATTGCGGGCCGGATCATGCCGGTAAAAACGCTCGAAGATCATCTCGCGGGCCTCGGCGGGAATGCCGATGCCTGTGTCTTGCACCTCCACGATCACCTCACCCCCCAAGGCCCGCTGCCTGAGAGTGACCCTGCCATTTTTGCGGTTGTATTGGATGGCGTTGTGGAGCAGGTTTTGCAAGGCCTCCCGTAGTTTGTCGGGGTCGGTCCTGATCATGCAGGGGGCATCGCCCTCGTGGACCAGGTCAATCCCCTGGGCATTGGCCAACGGGCGGACCATGTCGAGGCATTGCTGGCCCATTTCGTGCAGATCCACATCACGCACCTGCAGCATGGCGGTTCCGGCATCGAGACGCGCCAAGGCCAGCAGCTTTTCCACAATGCGGGCCATGTGCCCCGCCGATTCACGGCAGTCGCTAAGGAATTCGCGGTATTGCTGCTCGGTGCGCTGCTTCCGCAGTGCCAATTCCAGGGTGGTGATCATGCCCGCCAAAGGGGTGCGCAACTCGTGGGAAATGTCTGCAGTGGCCTGTTTTTCACGCTGAAAGGCCCGCTCGAGCTGGCCGAGCATCCCATCGATCCGGCCGGCGATGGGTTGCAATTCTTCGGGCAAATGGCCCCTGTCCACCTGAAGCCTGAAATCCCTTTCGGTAACCCTGCTGACCGCCTCGGAAAGCCTCCTCAGCGGC
>Ga0255176_1000711_pt1 | contig 10692 bp, 8 predicted proteins | sample Atl_Atlam_RepA_8_2_FD_183622 | JGI IMG/M metagenome (GOLD analysis project Ga0255176, IMG submission 183622) | Freshwater microbial communities from Altamaha River, Georgia, United States - Atl_Atlam_RepA_8d | ecosystem: Environmental > Aquatic > Freshwater > River | place: USA: Georgia... | reverse complement strand
GAAAATGGAAATGAAATTCCTCAGACAGTCACTGATGAAGATCAATATGGCAGTGTTAAAAATGAAGATTTAACAATAGCAACTTACAAAATTGGGGAGATGTCTGGTCGTGATTATTTAGGTTTCGGTTTGAGTGTTGTTGACGGAGTAACATCTAAACTTTTAAAGGAGTACGCGCCTCAGTTATCCAAAAATAGTGGCAATGCGGCTAACATGCCATATGGACGAGCTCAGTGGCATATTGTTCGAGCTGATTCAGAGTTAACTAGGCAACGGCCTGGGGCATTACCTTCAGTTGCTGTTATACAAAATGTTTGGGGTGGTTGGTCGATTTCAAAAAAAGAACTCGATAGTATTATCCAGAAAATTCAAAATCGATTTAAAGGCACTGAATTTGAAAATGAAAAGTTTTTTCCTGATCATATTTTTTATAATGTAGACAAAATTGATTTTTTCCGCATCAGCGAAAATATTTCATTATTGCCATCAGCTATTAATTTAATTAAAGATTTAGTTATTAATCCTGATGTGCATGATGAGCACATTGAAAAAGCGAAATTCTTAAGCCGTTTGTTTCAGAAATTATCTCAAGTTGGCTCGTCACATAAAGCGGACCCTAAAGATAAAGTTATTTTTAAAAACCTGATGTCGCTCATGGGTGCAGGGAATGAAGAAGTTGGAAGAGCTCTGTATAATGAACAATGTCAGAAAAATAAGGCCAGTAAGCAACATCCACAGCAATTAGTTTCAGGTACATGGCTAAATGGCGTTTACTATGAATGTTTAGATTCATGGGTTGATGAAATAATATCGATTGCGCGTAAATTTCCTAAAGGCTCATTAAAAAAACAAAACCAGTGGATGGCTGAACTTATTTACGCACTTGAAAAAAATATTCCTACTTATGTTTTATTAAAAGCAATTGGTCAAGAGAACTACATTTACTATGTGAACGTAGTCGGTTTTCGTGTTGGTGATGAAAATGCTGATCAAGGGGCTTACACAAGTCGATCTTTAGGTGTTCCAGCTTCGCAGCATCCTTACTCAAATGGATTGATGAGTGTGATAGCTGATAAAACCGGATTAAGTCCAATCGAGCTTGATAAGTCTAATGCGAGTTTTAATTAAAGGGTATGAACATGAAAAATAATATTTTAAAAACTATTTCATCAGTCTTCATATTGCAAGTTATTGCATTGAACACCTATTCTCAATCATTAAATCTTGCTGATAATCAAGATCTTTATCAAAATTTATTCAAAAGCAGTTGGCAATTAAAAAACAAAATCGACTCAGCAAAAAAAACAAAAGAAAATCTTATCGCGATTGATCTCAATCCTTTGCAGCAATATCATTTGCAACGTGTTGAAAATCAAGATTTACAACTGTTGCCACCATTGCGATCGCCCGAAATCGGTCGAAAAGTACGAGTCGCCGTTTTAGACACCGGCGTTGATGTTACTCATCCATATTTATTTAAGCGTATTGCTCGTAACGAAACTGAGTGCAAAATACTTGACCAGTATAATACATGTCTTAAAGAAGAAAATACAGATGCGAATGCATGTTTTGAAAAGTATATGACTGTTGGTCAGAACGGCGTGGATGAAGATGGCAATGGTTATCCAGCTGATTGTTATGGTTGGAGTTTAAATTCTGACAAGAATACTCCTGATGGTATAATTGGGACTCCGCAATTTAGTGATGAAATTGGACATGGAACACATGTTGCCGGATTAATTGCTTCAATTAGCGAACAAATTGAAATAATTCCTGTTCAGGTTATCAACAATGCCCCTAATCAACCAATTAAGCCATTTAGTATTGATTTGTCTCCCAGCGAAAACAATGGACGTGGTGGTATTACAAATCCAGATAGTTTAGCTGAACGGGTTGCTCGTGGTATTATTTATGCTATCAATGCGCGGGCAGATGTGATTAATTTATCTATCGGCTGGCCAGATGGTGTTGATTCGCAAATTATGCGAGATGCAATTGCAGAGGCTCAAGCACAGGGTATATTAGTTGTTGCAGCCGCTGGTAATGATTCAACACAAGCCTTATTACGTCCGTGTCAGTACGCTGGTGTCATTTGTGTTGGTGCTACGCGACCTGACGGAGCTATGGCCTATTTTTCAAATTTTGGTTATGGCGTTGATATAGCAGCTCCTGGCGTTTCTATTCGATCAACTATACCTATGAATAGACGTTCAATTCGAATTCCGGGATTGGCAGGTATGGATGAGCTATCTGGAACATCACAGGCTTCGCCGTTGGTTGCTGGTGTCATCGCAGATATGCTTTCTCGAGGAATCATGCCAGATGAAATTTATCCACGGTTAATTCTTGGTGCTCGACCAATTTTACCAGCATTGCCAGTTATCGTTGGGCCATTACAAACGCAACCGGTACAGGTTTCTCCTAGGCAATCTTATGAAAGATACGTTTTATCAGGGCAGATTGATGAAAAGCGATCTATGGCCATTGAAGAACAACCTTTGATATTAAATTCAGATAAAGAAACAGCTATGATTGATTGGGATAGAAAATCTTCTGATTTGAAATTCCAATTTAAAGTTAAAAACTTTTGGCAATCTGTCGCAGTTAATGAAGTCGCTTTTAAAATACAACCTAAAAGTGAATTAAGTATTTATCCTGATGTCATTGGCTATAAACTTCTGCCTCTTGATGGTGATGATGGTATTTGGGACCAAGGTGAAGAACGCATCTTAGAAGTCCATTTAAAAATTAAAGATCAGGTCGATGCGAGTTTGTCAAAATTGCCTAGTGATTTAAATTTTATTGTGAGTTCGTTTGTGGGTCATAAGAAAAACTATGATTTTGAGACAAGAGCTGAAGTGTTTTTTCGTTTTCAAAAAGATTCAACTGGAACTGATCTGACAATTTATCCAATGAATGGTAAAATTGAGCAAGGCATGAAGTTGCTATTAGTAGATGAAGTTTACGACAAAGCTATTAATAACAAAGATTACCTCGCTTATAGAAACAACGAAGATTCTGTTGATGTTGCACTGGTTCGATTTGCAAATCAAAGTTATAACGTTGAAAGAACTATTCGAATTCCAATGACTGGCGATATGAAAAAACGTCGTTTACAACAAAGAATCCGTATGGATATCGATTTTGATGGGCAATCGGAATATGTTCTTGTTTTTTTAGATTTTAAATCAGGCCAAGCCGCAACTGGGGCTGGCGACTACACAATGAGTTTTTATATTTTTGATAATAATTTACGTTTACGACAAAAAGCTGTGTTTTATGACACTCGGGCATTGATTCCATTGCAGTATTATTGGTTAAAGGTTGGTCATGTTTTACGTCCAGCTTGGGTTGGTGAAGGTTTACCTGTCATTAAAAAATGGGATGTTTTGGATTTGATGGCAACTGATATTAATGCCAAAGCAAATACCGGTAAAGTGGGAATACATTTTTATTATTTAGATGAAAAATTTATTTTAAGAACGATTGACCCTGCAAGTGCTGATTATCGAATAGTTGATGTTATACAGCCAACTGCTCGTCAAGTACAAACCGGACAATTGCCAATTTTAATTGCCAAAAATTTTGGAACTGAAATTAAACAGGATTATAGAAGTGATTTTTACTTAGCTTATATTCAAAATTCGCAGGTTACGAATATGCAAAAACTTGATAATATTTCAGTAAATAAAAATTATAGAAATTTAATCGACACACGAGTTGATAAAATTTTAAACTTAGTGAATTCAGAGGATGAGTACCGAGGAACATATTGGTTCGGCAACGAAACTCACCAAAGGCAGCGAGTTACAATGATCGATTTTAAAAATCATAAAATTTATGATCAAATACTTTCTTCTATGAATACAATTTTTGATAATCCTTTGCGTGTGCGATCAGCCTACTTGGGTGAGCGTCAACGTGGAATTTTTTTGATTACAAACTCTGAAATTGAGTATCATGATTTTAAATCAAATACTGCTGTTCAGAGAAGTTTGAATAAGTATACTTTTATTGGCGATGATTTGATTGCTGATTTACAATTTCCGATTACATTACAATCAAAACTCAACCATGAAAAGTATCCAGCGTTATTTACTACTGAGGGCGCAGGTTTAAATCGTGGAGTTAAAATGATTATTCCCTATTTTGAAACTCGCACCAATAATCAAGGTAAAAAAACAGTTATTCGAGAAATCGTTTCTCCTGCGCGTGTTCGCATGCAAGCCCCTAAGGGGTGTAGGCCACAGGACGCTCCTGTTTATCGCGCAGATAATGGTTATTCGATGGATTATTATTGTGGCGATAGAATCATGAGATTAAATTTGAGTTATTAATTTTGAAATGACTTTAAACCGAGTCTAGTCTAAATGACACCGGCACAATTTAATTGTTCTATTATGACCGGCAGTTTATGGTTAGTTTTGTTATTTTATAAGCATTTTAAAGGGTTAGTGTTCCCCATAACTGATTTTTGGGGTCAAAGTGAATCCAAAATAATTGGCCTCCGTTTTGTATTAAGTGACAGTAATTGTAACTTTTAATCGAACCACGATTAATACAAACGGGGGAAAAATGAAAAAATCATCTAAATTAAACGCTTTAGTTTTATTAAGTGTTGTTGCTTTGTTATCATCATGTGGTGGTGGCGGCGGCGGCTCTTCGTCTAATTCTAATTATGATAACTCTAGTGATATAATAATGTATCCGTATAAAACTGTTTACGGTGATGTTTGTCGTACGACTGAACCAACACCAGGCTGTACATTTTTACGTTCAACAGGGCAAAGAGTAACTGTTTCTAAAGATGGTGATTATAATCAATATGGTTATGGTTCGGATGACTTATGGTTTGTTAAATTTGATTCATCTGGACGTGGTGCTGTTTACGATGATTTAGGTAACTATCAATACACAGCAGACGTAAGTCAATTTGCAGGTTACATTGGTGGCTCAACGATCGGAGTTGGAACTTCGGGTTTATATTGGGAAAACGTTGCAAATAAAGACTACTGGTTTGGCAATAAAGGTGTTTTATACAGTGCTGAAACTGGAGCTTCAAATTATGGTCAAGCGATCAATAATAAAAATGCTGGAAAAGCCACTGATGTTAATTCGAAAGCAATCAATTCAGAATCTAATAAAAAGCTTATAAAATTAGGTGCTGATAAACTAGTTAAGCAGTATGGTCTTTCTCAGTCAAAAGCTATTGCGGTTGCATCAGCATTAAATTCTTGGGCTGTTATGGGTGCTGAACGTGGTAAAGTGACATCGACAGACATGGATAAAACATTTAAAACAGTTTTTGGTGTTCAGTTTAATGATGCTTTAGCTGCAGTTAATGCATTTCGAACTGGTTCTTCCGATGCACAAGCAAAAGCTCGTGAATTAACAAATCGTTCTGCTACAGCGTTAGGTTTAAAACCAGATCAAGCGCAAGATTTTATCAAAGGCATGTATAAAGGTGCAATTGAAGATCTCGGCTACACAACAGATGATATTAAATGGTAATTTAAGCTTCTGATGTACAAATGAATCTTCTTTTAAAAAAAGCCCGGCAAAGTCCGGGCTTTTTTGTTTTTCTTTCTTATTGGATCTTTCTGCATAACGATGTTTTTTAAGAGATGTCAAAATTGTGAACACTTAGGAATTTAATTTATCTTTAAGAATGAAAAAGCTTGTTTGATTAAATAAAACTTTAATTTAGTTTATGCGTCTTTTATAAATAGCTTTCTTTAAAATATAAAAAGGAGCTCTTATGAATAAGCAGTGGATGGTTTTTCTGATTGGTATTTTAGTTATTTCACAAACAACCTTGTCTGCGCAAATGAAGAAAAAAGCTGAAATGCAAAACTCTTCCGTAATAAAAGTGAAGGGCTTATATCCAAATGATCAATTTAGAGTGTCAGCAGATCCTTTACGTGCATTGATTGGTTTTTTATTGGTCAAGGGTGAATATTTTATTAATCAGCAATTTGCCGTTGGCGCTGATGTAGTGTACGGTTTTAAGCAAACAAGCACTGAAAAATCAACTTCTGATGCAAAATCTTACAAAACTTCATATCTTGAGTACAATCTTGGGTTAAACTATATGTTATCTGGTGTAAACACATCAGATGGATTTTATCTGAACACTCGATTGGGGCGATTAAGATCTGCTATATCGGACTATTCAGATTTAAAACTTAGTGGAGATACAACGACAAATCAATTGGTTGTTACGGGTGGTTATCAATGGGTTTACGAAAAAAGATTGCAACTTAAGCTTGGTCTCGGAGCGCGTTCGCTACAAACGGCAGATATAGTGATTTACGATGAAAGTAAAAAAGAAGTTTACCGAGAATCAGCTAATTTAAGTTCAGTTACTGCCGATGTTTTGATTGCTTACAGTTTTTAATAGCTAATAATAAAAGACAACAAATAGCTTGCCGAGAAAACCCGTAATATCTGTCGTTGCAACACTAGAATTAACGCGTTTAATTTCATACAGCCCCTCTAATCGTAACGCTGTTGAATTGCGAATGATAAACCAGTTAAAAAAACAGCCAGCATCAAGCTTATATATTTGAGAGCTGGCACCAGTCGAGTAGTTTAGATTTCCGGCCATTAATTGAGAAGTTAGACCAATATAAAAACTGTCTTGAGACCGATGTGGTGTTAGGTTGTAGTCAAAAAAACCACCAACATAAAACTCAGTATTAAATCCCGCACCAAGATCATAGGTATTAAAAAACAATGCTGGTCCGTAATCATAGTTTACAGATGTCCATCCATAACGCCCTTCAATTTGAAATCGATTTTCTTGCGTATTAGTTCCCTTTAGAAAAGAAAATTGTCCGCCAATAGATAATGAATTTTTGCGTTGATTTGTATTTTTTGAAAAATTCGGATCTTCAGTTAATTTATCGACTTCGAGCGTATATGTTACACCTTCCTCAAGTGGCAGGCTTGATTCAATAATAGCCGAAAGACCTTTTGTTTTTTTAACTTTGATTATTGTTGCTAGAGCTTGAGTGTTTGAAATTGTCGAAAAAATAGATAAAAAAATAATAATTCGAAGATGTTTCATATTCTCATTATGAGATTATTCGAAACAACACTCAAGTCCAGTTGATTATTTTCCGAAGCAATACTTATCACATCTGTAACACCAGAAGGGGAGTGTTTGTGTCAGGTAAGTTGATTTGGGGTAACATCCCTTCTTGGGCCCATGATTCAGTGCGATCTCTTCTTGAAAGTTTAAAAGCTGTAGAGCCATCAACCTATGAGCATTGTCTTCGTGTTGGTGAGTATTCCCGAAAATTAGCCAGAGATATTGGCTTAAACGAATACGAACAAAAGATATCAGAATTTGCCGGCTTGTTACATGATATTGGGAAAATTTCGATTGAAAAAGAAGTCCTTCTTAAGCCTGGCCGGCTCGATCCGAAAGAATTAGATATTATTAAAAATCACTCGATTATGAGCGAAAAAATTGTAAAACCTCTGGCAACACATCCTTTTTTTGCGCAATTACTACCTGCAATAAGAGGGCATCACGAAAGAATTGATGGTGAAGGTTATCCCGATAAAATTATCGGTGAAGATATATCTTTGTACGCTCGAATTATTTTAATCGTAGATACATTTGATGCTATGACAGAAAATAGAATTTATCGCAAAGGTCTACCTGAGGAAATTGTCTTTGCTGAGCTTAAACGTTGTAGTGGTACGCAATTTGATTCTCAATTGGTAAAAATATTTTTGCAAGCGCAGCCTCATTGGAAGCAAGATTCTGACAAAGAGACACTGCACGAAATTATTAAAAAAATTGCATAGACGACGTTCTGTTATTTGATTCGATTTGTACTCTCAAATATTTTATCAGCTGATTTTGCAATAAAGCCTTGATAGAGTTGGCCGTCTGGCAAACAGTAGCGTTTAGCAAATTCGTAGTAGCAAGCTGGTATTTTATATTCGCCATCATGAAATTTTACCGTTATTTCTCCGGCCATTGTTGAACTTTGTTCAAGAAGCTCTTCAGGCGTGCCTTTTATTTCACCACCGGAAGCATTGAGCTTGATTCCTAATGACTTGATGTATGTATTTAAGTCTGCAATTTTATCAAACTGATTAAGAGCATTAATGTTGACAGTAAAGTGGTTGGGTCTAAAGCCAAATGCATAGACCCATGAAGCATATTCACTCTCGTCAGCTAGTTTAGAATATGTTTCATAATCAATTGTCCAGTGATGACCACTGTAAATAAATGATTCAGTTTGTAAGATGTCGGTGGGGATTTGTTCGACTATTGAATTGATAATTTTCTGTGTAAAAGGAGACATTTTTTCACATTCGAGTTCGGAAATAAATATCTTAGGTTGATTTTTGTCAAATTTATTTTCGTAGTGTTTAGCATAGAGTTTTTTTTCCTTAAAAAAATATTCTCCTTTTTCAATATAGCCGTATTTTTCAAAGTGTTGACTGAGCGATTTTAGACCGAGTTTTTTGTGATTAAATGTTCTAAGTGCTATGTGGTCATTTAAGACATGCGTGTTATTTTGTTTTAAAGATTTAAAAATAAAATCAGCTTGAGGATTCATTTCACAGTAGTCGGTCCACATTTTCTCTAAAAATTGATTAAGTCCTTGTTCATTATAAGTTTGAGAATTTGCCATGGTGACTCCTTTATAAATGTTTTATCAATAGGCTTTATTCTACGTCGATATGCCCAATTTTCAAGAAAACTAGTTGAATTTAACCTCACTTTCTGAATTTATATAGAGTTTTTGCACTACAACATTGACTCATGGGCTTAAAACGTTAGATATTCTCAATATATGCTCGAGTATAAACTGCCGAAAACGTTAATCTCCATGGCTTCAATTTTAGACTTCGTTTTAAGACAACTGCCTCTCATTTGTATCACTTCAGTTTTGACAAATTTCTCCCAAAATTTACTAGCCGATACAGATTTTGCAATTGATGAAAATCAGTTTAAGTTTCGCACATTGCCGCAGGGTGAATCTCAAATTCAAATAGAACAACAGTCTACTGTCAGCGGCAAAAATATGTCTGCAAATTTTTATTTTGAATCGTACAATTATAATTCTGCTTTTGATTCAAAGCGTTCACAAGGTAATCCCTACCAAGAAAATCATTTTGGTTTAAATGTCGCTTATAAAAATACAGGTCTTAAAGATTTATCATTACGATCAATTTTTCAAACTGATCTCAGTAAAACGCAGAATTCAACTTTTGCTGTGCCAGAGTTGAGTCAAAAATATTGGATAGCTAAAGAAAAAGATAAGCATGAGGTTGTTTACCTGGGGCGATCAACTCATTTTACAAGCCAGATTGATGAACGTTTACATTTAGGTCTCGTTCACCCTTATTTTTCGCAAGATCACATTAATTTTGAAACTCTGGGCTTAACTGGTATCGAGTACGAGCGAGCTTCCGGCGCTCAAATATTGTATTTCGGATTTTATCCTGTTTTTCTGCCCAATCAAGATCCAGGAGTATCTGTTGAGAACGGTCGTGTAGTCGCTCAAAACAGATGGGCAAATCAAGCTCCACGGTATTTTGTTTTTAATGATAAAACAAAAGAAATAAATTATGAGATCAAAAACTACGAAATTTCCGAAGTTGTATTTAACCCTGGCTATCGGTTCGGACTGCAAACATCATTGAATACGTATTACGATTTGTTTTCGATCGGCTATAAAAGAGCACCGATGCATAATATTGTACTTGCACGTGAAACGTATGCTGATCTTGAAATACAAGGTCAGGTTAAATTAGCTCCTGTTGTGAATTATTCACACCAATTTTATTCTGATTCACGTTTTGTTTTGCCATTTGGACAATTTATCTTTTCTTTTATATATGACAAACCCGATAGTCTGAGGGCCTCTGTTGAACAGTCGATTCAAGATGTGGCACCGATGACTGTCCATAGCCTTAGTTATGAATTTCCATACCGCTTCGATGAAATGCAACAAAATGTTTATATAACGTATGCTATGCTTACGGGTGGACAAATTCAAGACGTTAACAGTGATGGCACACCTAATCTCGTGACAGTGTCTAAAAACAGACAACAATATTTTAACCCAATTAAAATTGGTTTGCGTAACGCATTTTATTTTATTTTCAAGCGACCTATTGAAACACAAATTTCATATACGTATGATGATATGCAAAAAGGAAGTCTATTTTCTTTTGATGTTAAGTATGAGCTATCGCGCGAAGCGCAATTAAAAGTGGGTATGGATATTCTTGGTTCAAAATATCAAACCACCGATGAGCAAGCTTCTCAATATTTTTTGGTTAAAGCACAGAGTTTTGATCGATTATTTGCAGGTTTAAGTTATGTCTATTAGGCAATTAAAAAGAGTTTCTTTAGAATTCACATTATTATGTATTTTTTTTACTGGGTGCCACTTAAAATTAAATGAGCCAGTTTTCAACGACGCTAAAGTTGAAATACAAAGTTCAAAGTGTTTAAAGGTCGCAAAAGAATACACGCGAATATACTTTAACGGAAATGCAAGTTTTGATCAGGCTGAGTTTGCAGTTGATTGCTACTCTAAACTTCTTGTGTCATTTAAAGAGAATGTTAAAGGGTCTTCAAGTGATGGTTTTTATCCGGATGAAATAAAAAAAATAGTTGATTCTAACTTCTTAAACGACGGTCAAGTGATATCGATG
>Ga0255176_1000709_pt1 | contig 10757 bp, 11 predicted proteins | sample Atl_Atlam_RepA_8_2_FD_183622 | JGI IMG/M metagenome (GOLD analysis project Ga0255176, IMG submission 183622) | Freshwater microbial communities from Altamaha River, Georgia, United States - Atl_Atlam_RepA_8d | ecosystem: Environmental > Aquatic > Freshwater > River | place: USA: Georgia... | reverse complement strand
CGTAGAATTATTTACAGTAACGGAACTAAAACGCAACATACCAGCCGAATTTAAACATTTAGCGCCAGCTACAAACGAATTTGCCATACGCATCGTTTTAAAAGGCGTGAACGCGCCAATCGCGAACGCCATTAGGCGAGTTATTGCAAATGAGTTGCCATTTAAATATTTAGAGTGCACATCTTTTCAAACTAATGACACAAATATACTGCAAGAATTTATCGAGAATCGTATTCAAATGATTCCGATAAAACAGTCTGCAACAATCGGCACCGAGTATACGCTTAAGCATACAAATAATTCAACAGTTATCGAAAACGTTAATACTAATTTTGGTGCCCCATGTCCTACAAATATCATATTATGCACATTATATCCGCAGCGCCAATTGCTCGCGAAAATGGTAGTACGCGAAGCGTATGCGTTTCATAATAAAATGTCAAGCATAGGTGTTATTTCTAATGCAGTATCGTTGCCATATAAATATGCCGAGGCCACAAATTCATCAACATTTTCACATCCAGATTATGAAATTAAAGCCATATCCAACGGCACAATAGATTCGGGTAATTTGCTTGAAATTGCATGTGCCAATATTATATCGCGATTAGAACGAATCAAAATAATCACAGAGAACTTAAAAGTAGATACAAATAAATGCGAGATTTTAGTGACAAATGAGACCGCCACCATGTCGACAATGATAGTTAAACAGTTATTAACACGCAATCCCACTATCAAATTCGCATCTAAAACCGACCAAACCGATAATGATACGATTAAACTCATCGTACACACAGATTCGCCATATACGGAAGTCGCCAATGCATGTGCCGATTTGATCGCGATTTTCGCTAAAATCGGCGCGCAACTAAAAGCCGTTATCGTGCGCAATTAAATTAAAACACTTATTTTATTTTTTGTATAATGAGCGGTCAAATCAAATACATGATATATGTGCAGTCAACTAAAAACTGTATTGCTTTATTAAAGTGGATAATCGCGAATATCGATGAAATAAGACAAAACAACATATTAATTGATGCCAGATTAGTTACGCCAGGAGACTTGAAGTTGCTAAAGGAATTTGGCGTAACTGGCCTACCTGTAGCATATATGTATGCGCCTAAAATAAGTATTACGCCGGTAACCGGGATTGATCGTATAAAACAGTTACTAATAACTACAAAGCCTCGTACTCGGCAATCAAAATTATCAGGCGTATCGCTATATGAAGACGGAGCATTAGATGATATGTATAAGTCAGAATTTTTTGATCAAAATGGCAAGCCAATTTCTAGCGCAGATGAAGATGTTGGCGGATCGGATAATGACAGAGATTGTAACCTAAACATAAATTCCATGATGAGCAAATATAACAAACGTATGACTTCATATACCCCAGTAGGACCAAGTAAAAGTAACCAGCGTAAACCACGTGATAATGTATTACAAGAAAGTGATTATGCCGATGAAGACGATGATATAGGCGGGTTTGTAGATACAAGAAATTCGGCAAATTCTATTGATGCAATCAAAAGTGCCGCAAGTTCTATAAACGAAGGTACTCAAGATGACGATATTTTACAGGCGCTCGTAGATAAACTTGGCGATTAAAGTCCAAATTTAAAATTTAATATATAAAATGGATGTACCAGATATCGATATGTTATACGAAGTGTATTTATCGTTCAATAGAAGCGTTAGGACACTCATCAACTTAATGGGACAAATGCAAATAGATGATAAAAACATATCTTCATCTATAACCTCGTTACGGCGCAAATATACAATAATACGAGCATGGGATGATAGTTATATGTTGAGAGAATCTGCAGGCATATTCTTGACTTATGCTGATAAAATAAAGTCTCGCGACGTAGAGTATTTTTTACAAGCAGATATTATAAGTGAATGCAAAGCCTTGAATATAGAAATTAACCCTGATGACGAAGCATATACGTTAATACAAAATATTAGGATATTGTATAATAACAGCGATGAGAAGACCCGCACTATCGTAATAGACCAAATTGTTAATATGTTAGAAGCTGTTGAACTAGTCCAAGAATATCAGTAATTTTACCTTTGTTTTTTAATTTTATATAAAGATGTCAAAAGTCAAAATCAAGAAAGTTAAAAGTAAAACATTTGGCAATTTAAATGACATTTCCGAAATGTTTTACCAGCTTATCGGGACAAATTCCACTAATGCCAAAATTGTATACCCAAAGATCGCGAAAATTCGCGAGTCGCTTAGCCAGATTACAAAATATCTGGCAGTATTTGCCGACACGGGACTCATAACAGATATCGATGTTGTTACGCAAATACTAAGTTCCATATCGCAAATTAACGAACTATTAGACGATAATGTTATCGCTATTGGCGATTATATCGCCGATCCAACTATTCTCACCGCGGATGTTCGCGAGCACATATCAAACATTTATCATTCGCTAAAAGATGATAGTTTAATTGAAGGTTTAATTGCGTCACTTGACAGAATCGAACCATATTCTCAATACATTAATCATCAGACTAATCCAAATGTTTTGTTTACGTTGTCTATGCCTGATTTCGAGTGGAAGCCGTTCACATTTCTCGATCTGAATGTTTGTGCCGTTATTTCCGAGTTTGAAAATCGCGCTGAACAAAGGCAAGCATCCCAAATCATCGCAAATATTATTAGCAATATATATCTCAATATTATCAACATAAACAATCTTTTTGCATCACCAGATATTGATATTGACGAATTCACTGATGTGATTATTGCCGCAATAAAGGAAATTAAACATGTCCCCGAATTAAGTCGTTGCCAAGCAGCATTTAGTAAAATCGAAAAGTCCGTCGATTTGCTGAGAAGCGAATTTGGCAACTATTATAACGCGTTTGCCGAATCAGGCGATTTCACTGTTATATTGCAATCGTTTATAAGCGATGTTTCAAACGCAGAAGGCAATTTAACGCCAAAACTGTCGCGAGAGTTTATAACTATCATGAAATTCTACACAGACAAACTTGACAAACTCAAGCAAGCCGGCCATAATGTAGCTGTACTAGAGAAACTGACAAAGATCACGAAAATGCACACAGATAGTTTTGTAAATAATTCCGATATCAGCGAATCCAGCGAATCTGACTCAGAACCAGTACTCGAATATTCCAATATTATTGGCAAGGAATATTCTGATGCGTTTCCAACCGCCGGTAAATAAGTATAGATGTACTTACCTGAGATATTTGTTATAACATTTATTATACTAATAATATCTATTTTGCTAGCGAACTCATTTTCCGAGTTTGTTATGATAACCGCTGTTATCGCGAATATGCTAATCATCGTATTCCATGGTAAATGGATATCCGAAACATTATTTCCAGTTAACGTGACAGAAAATCTTGAAGCAGGACCAACGTCAGAATCGGCGCCACCATCAGCAAATGATGTGCCGCCAGCAGCGCCCCTACCAGAAACAATAAACGCACTTGACCAACCGCCAGAAATGGGCAGGTTAAATTATAGCGCAGATTATGATCTTTGGTACAATTATAGAGGGCCAAATGACTGCGACCCAAGACCTTGGGCCGGTGGCATCACCTATATAAATGATAATGACAATTCTGTTGATACAAATATAGCGAGATACGCACTTGGCCGTAATCGCGACAGAGACGCTATCGAGGGATATATCACAAAAGATTCAAGTTACTATAAATACCATTACGCGGAAGAACTCATAAACGAAGAAGCTAAACCATGGTGGGGCCGCGACGAGTTTTAACACAACCACGTGGCAACACACTGTTCTGCAATTCGTAAATATATATCCCAATACACATAAGTTTGTTTTATGACCTCTTTATCGCGAATATAATTTATTTTTGCCGTACTTGCCAATATCAGCGCAAGTTTAATTTTGTCTATTATGGGCCGATTTTTGCTTATTTTGGCAAATGATTTGCCGATAGTTTTGTCGCTATTTAGTACTTCTGGCCCACGAATTATATATGCGAGATGCACCATAAATAACAATTCAGACAAATTTATTGAATCTATGTCACGTATTTGCGATATCAGAAACCGCGTAACACATTGTGCGTCCATCATGTCACGTATGGATAGCGGCTTTTTGCCCGGGCGTACATGCAAAATATGTGCGAACCCTGCGTATATATGATGCAAATTGTTTGTATTTGCCGGTATTTTAAGTGGCAGATTGCCTATTAACTTCCGAAACAAAACGATTAATGGCTCATGGTTAAAACTCGTTATAACTTTTTTCCAGTTTACCATTTTGTATAAATACGTATAATCTGTTGGATCCGAGTCTACTATTAGCATTAGCAACGATAAGCGCCGCTCTTTTATGCTAAAAGCTTGCGTTACAATTTTTTTGTTGTTGCAACTTATCGCGATATAAATATAATTATCCAGCTTGTTAATGTTGTTTCCGACGCACTTATTGTAAACGTCAATTGTGTCAATTCCGTTTTTTTCAAATTTTACAATATCGCTGAATGTTATTTTCTGCAAATCCAACTTATAAGACATTAGCGAGTAGTTTTCATCGCGTCTAAATACTGGGTGACGGACGTGTTTTTGGCATAATTCTGCAACTTTTCTCCAATGAACATGTTGGCTCGCACTTATCAAATCGGCCATATCGTAATAAATTGGCGATGTTCCATACATGTCGTATAATTTATACGATTGTATTGGCGATAACGGCCCATTTATGCTCGCGAGTATTTGTAATTTTCCGTCTGGCTTTAACCCTTTTTGCACCAATACATCATGTACCAAACATAATTCATCAAACGTCATGTGCGCGTATATGACCAAGTGCATGTATTTAACGTTGCCATATTTTATATATCCCGATACCCACTTATCTAATCCGATTATCCCGTTAGATCGTATCACAACTCTATCGAGTATAATGATCCCACGACATAAAACATTATAAATTATGTGTTTGCGTTTAACGTTTGTTTGCGAGAAATTTGGATATATGTATGGCATTCTGTAATCTACCACGCCACTAGCCATATATTCAATAAATCTGTTTGGGTTGGTTTTAATCTCATTTGGTATTCTCGCGAGCCCGTCTTTACATGTCAATCGTAGCGCGTACAGGTCAAATGGATTATCTGTCATTTTCACGTACAAGTCGTTATATTCGCTATTAAATATTTGGCATATTTGCGCCATGTCTGACAATACTAGTATATAATTAATATGTTTAATCAATTTGGGCATTATATAGGGCCGCTCATCAACCCTTGTAAGTACATTGACACGCATGAATTATTAAAAACCGAGATATATAGCCAGACAGATGATCCAAGTATTCCAGTTTCAATGGATTACCCAACTCCATCACTACCACCAGGTGAATCCGAAAAGACGCTTACTGGCCAATATTCAAGTACAAGTTTATATTTTGACAGCTATTATAAAGACAGTGCGAATTACGCTGAAGGCACTATTGCATGGCAAATATCGCCAATAAATAAAGGTAATATAATATCCAATTGTATTGCGTTAACTATGAACCCATTTTACCTGCAGAAACCAAACGCAGCAACCACTATACCTGATCCGTTTTATTACAGAAAAGTATATGTCGGATTTCCAAATATTAGCGTTTCATCTGCTGTCCAAACAGGTACCGCAAATACATATCATTTTGAATTTGATGTCACAAACCTCAATAGCCAAGCCGTCAATCTTATTCCGTCACACTCGCCAAATACGTTTTTCTTTACGCGGCCAATTACAGGCATATTTGACCTTAGCTGCAGATTTATGTTGCCACCAACATTTGGACCTGTACCACTATATCCTGATAAAGTGGAACTAACAATGGTATATAACGGGTTAATTGGATATAACCCGATAAGATTTGCCATATCAGCGCCGTATGACACAAGTGCTATTGGGTTAGTTGGCGCATTAACAGCACCAGGAGTTGCAATTGATATTTCCAATTTTGTATCAAATGACCCAGCTGTAAACGCGCTCGTAAATAGCACTGCTGGATTATTCGCGACAAATATATTATCTGCTAGTACATTTGAAATAGCTGGTATAAATGCGACCACTGTAACTGCAATTTCGCCAGCAACTCCAATAACTATGTATATTAGAAAGAATCGTATAGCATTTGAGCTCACATTTACATCACTTGACGCAAATGCGCCGCTCTCAAATCTCACTAGAGTGTAAACCCGATATCGCGCTCCATGCCCTCACTCTCGCGAATGTCACCAATTACTTTTTCGTATACCGGGTCATATGCCATTACTTGCCGATTTTCGCCGATTTTGTCATCAAAAACGTACACTTTAAATCCGTAAATATTGGTGGGATCGGCAACGTAATTGTATTTTTTACCATCTACTACGATATGTTTGGCGCTTAGTTTTGCCCGTACGCACGGCTTACATGGGTTCGCAATTTGTATATCATGTGATGGGTTATTGGTGTATAGTTTGTTGTTGTCAGGAGTGCATTTATAACATTTGCTGTCGTCGTTGACGAGGCATTCAATAGATACTTCACGCAGCACATTTGTCATATTCTGGATAACTGCGAAATTTTTAAGCGCAGCATAATAAATATCTTCATCGGTAGTGCGTTTTATGTTCGGATTTGCACGTATTTCTTCTTCTGGCGGTATTGAAAGATATATGATAGGTTGCACGTTTTTGTGTTCGGCTGGCAAATCTATATGCGAGTTATTACGCTTGCCCCTGGCGTTTATTTGTTCAATTCGCGACCAATTCCAATAAGGTTCCGTAATATAAATTCGCCTGATATTTTTCAAGTCTAACCCTTCTGCCCCGGTACTAGTCACAAGTAATATTTCTATTAATTCGCCATATTTATTTGCGGCGCTTGTAAACTCACTTAATATAGCAACTCGCTCATCCATACTAACATTACCGGATATGATAGCAAATTTAGTTGCGCTTTTACGGCTGTCTCCTTTGCCGATTTTGTATGCTTTTGGGCCCTCCAGCAGTTTTGTAAATTTCGCGAGACTATTATCATCTCCGCATTTTTTAACGACTTTATAGCCTTTTTTCCCGTATTTTGCAGTTGCCCATGCGACTGGTTCGCCGTTCACTAATTTTGCGTATGTACAGTTTGGGAATACGCAATCAATCGCATCTAATGACACAATCCCTTTTTTCTCTAAGTCGGCAGGTTCCAGTTTAACTATATGTTCACACGCGTCAGATGTGTTACTAAGATATTTGTCGATACCAGACATTGTGCGCGGCCGTACCGATGTAATATATTTTGACAGTATGCCACCGTCGGCCTCGCCATCAGCATCGCCATCATTGCCCATACCTGACACTATAACAGCTGCTATCTCGTTTCCATCTTTATCCCAATTACCACTAACCAGTCCGCGCGCCCAATTTGCACGGCTAATGTCTGGCATCGGATTATCAAATGTATCCCCATAACCTTCAAGTCCACCAATTTTGTGTTTTTTTGGCGCTTTATATTCGGTATAACCATGCGATTTCAATACACTCGCAAATGCCGTAACGCCTGCAGCACCCTCAAATTGCGAATAAAACAGTTTTAGCTCACCATCATGACTAGTCATATCTTCGTATATATCGTCAAATTTTGGACTTTCTATTTCTCCATTACCTAGTGCATTTCCGTTATTGGATAATTGTCTAGTTTTTACTCTATATGTGGTCGCGCTTTTACCTTTTGGTTTGGTGAGATTGGCAGCTTCTCCTGCGAACTTATTTTTGCGCTTTGTTTCCTCAATCTCACTATCTTCTGCAATTTTATACAATCCGTATTGGTGGCGAGTCATATTAACGCGTTTTACGATTATCGGCAATAATTCTGGGAACTCGCCTGCGTTGTTCGCGACATTATATCCAAGCGCTTTGCCAGGCACGCTGTCTACACGGACGCTTGACACCATTCCAAATAATCTATTTTTAAGCCTGTCCTCATTTTTTGCCACGCCATTTGCATCGTCAATATACAAGTTATAAAAATCCCTGTAGCTTGTTGGTAACAGCGGAACAGGCGGATTCTGACTAAAATCGCTACCAAGCATATTGAATATAGGCACAATTTCAAACGGATCCGTGACAATTGGCGTACCTGTCAAAAATACAAGTTTGACGTCGCGCTCACTCATCACCATATTATATAACCCAGTAGCGTTTTTACTGCCATTTACAATCGCCCGAAACCAATTGTGCGCTTCATCTACAATCAATACTCTGCCACGCAATGAACCCATATTCATAACCTCACCAAACTGATTTTCCAACATTTGCCGATATTCTTTCGCGACTTTTCCGCCAAGTGTTCGCTCAACTTGCTTTGTCATATTACTGGCATTAAGGCTGACAAACGAATAATTTTCCATTATCCATTGATCCCGCGCATCTGCCGACATTCTCGCGAGCGCATAATCTGGGTCGTATTTGGACCTGAGATCAATATATTTCCTGACTTCTTTTTTGAAGTTTTCTTTTAAGGACGCGCTACTGAGAATAATTGGCTTATATTTCCCTAGTAGCTCCATAGCAACCGCAATTGCAGTAAGTGTTTTACCTAACCCCATTTCTACGGTAATTAACAGCCCTCGCGAGCCACTAATACGAAGGTTATCGGCTGTCATATATAAACGGATTATGTTTTGGTAATATTTCAAAAAGTCATACGTTTCGTCCCACTTATTATTTCTGTAATATTCCAATAATTGGTGCTGAAAACTTGTGTTATTTCGGTCTAACTCGTATACTTTATTTGCCATTATACAGATATAGCCGCGCTTGAATCTGAATCATCTTTTGCATGTCCTGCCAACCCCGCCAAGTCTATTGGTTTTATTTCCATGGCCGATTTGTTGCTCATTTCAATAATCTCTTCTACTCGCTGACAGAATTTTCTAAAGGCAATAGACCGGTCCCCATATTCTTGTATGCCTGCCAGAAACATGTAACCTTCTGCTTCTAGCGAATGTAATAATTTCGTATAAACCACTTTATGGTCTATAATTCCCAGTGTGTATATCATTTTGTTTATAATTGCGGCAGATAACGAAAACGCCCAACAGACCCATAATACGGATTTGTCATTTCCGGTCAATGATGTAATTGTTTCTGATCCGTTTCCAACAAAGCCAGTGACTCCGACAAGAGCACTTACGACAATATTTGCCGCGGTCACATAATTTGTCATGGTGTAATAAGCGATTGTTAATAGCCAGTATCGCAATGTAACGTCTTGTAAAACAGTTAAAAATCGATTATTAATTACCCCAAATTGATAGGTATTAAGGTCCGACTGTTTTGCCAGATTTTTAAAGTCCTTTGTATAGCCCATCAATAATATACTAAAGTCAGAAAAAAATATTTTAATTAAATAATTATTTTGTCGCCGGCCTCATGTTTTTGCGGCGAAAAAAAGTGGCATAATTAGCGATAAATCGTAATTTATCGTCTAGCTTTTCTTGATCCTCTGGATTTTCTTGACTTTCTTGATTTGCGTTTTGGCGCAGCAACCGCTGCTTTACGTTTTTTACCGGCACCGACAACTCCAGCGGCGTGATGATGGTGGTGTCCGCGACTATGGCTTCGACTTCTACTTCTGGTTGGCATTATAAATGTACTATACCTTTGGGAGATTTTCTGAAAATATTAAATAATTAATTAATTCGATTTTGGGCTATGATCGGGTACGGATAAATGCGTTAATGGGGCAAATTCCAATTCCATTTTTAAGCCATTTTCATAAATATTTTCGATACACGGATACGCCGAATATGGGTAAATATACGGATTCACAACAGTCATGTCGCGAGCTTGTATTGGCGCTCCACCATTTTCTCCAGGTTCGCATGGACAAGCATAAAATGACTCTTTATTATACCAGCAATATAAAATGCAAATAATCAAAACAGCCACAATTGCGTAAATTATTTTTTTCATTATACTATATAGCAACAAATTTAAAACACTCCGCTGTATCCATGCATAACATCAGATAATGCTAAATCAGTTATTTTAGTTGGTCTAGATGTAAGCCCTTCACCTCTGCAATTACACGGACTACCATAAAGTGAATGACTGCATACTCCTGGAGAACTGCAACAAGATCCACTAAATTTGTCCCATTTGCTTTGCGCCCTTAATACGTTTATCATGTAATTAAATCCATTTTTAATATTGTCAATCGCGGTCTGACTATTGAAATTACCACTTTGGTCAAACATGAAACTATCAGTAGCAATAAACGTATAATAAAAGTAAACTCCCACAATTAATACAATTGCGATGATGATTCCAATTTTCGTTTTTTTGTCAAGCGAATTCATTATACATGATAAAATAAAATTAAAATAATTTATCTATTAATGCGGTACGCGACCCAGCCGCCATATGAATCGGAATACTTAATAGCATTAACACTAAAAATACAAATAAAATATTATATTCCCATTTCCAGCCGATAAAACACGCTCCCAGAAATGTAAGTATGACATCTACTGCTGCTAAATCTATATACGGAATACGCGCGCTATGTATACCTTCGCGAGGCCTACCAAAAATATCTTCCATTATACTAGAATAATGTTATTTGCGCTTATTCTATATTCTGGGTCAATATACGTTAGCCCGAGAATATCAAATATTTGCTTTTCACTTTCTATATGTAGTGGCGCCGAATTTGGCAACTTGCATAATGATCTTTG
>Ga0255176_1000708_pt1 | contig 10761 bp, 5 predicted proteins | sample Atl_Atlam_RepA_8_2_FD_183622 | JGI IMG/M metagenome (GOLD analysis project Ga0255176, IMG submission 183622) | Freshwater microbial communities from Altamaha River, Georgia, United States - Atl_Atlam_RepA_8d | ecosystem: Environmental > Aquatic > Freshwater > River | place: USA: Georgia... | reverse complement strand
GCACGCGATCGGAAAGCCCGTCTAAAAGCGGACTACGATATGGCGGTTGGTCGCCTTGAACAAGTCATGGAAAAAATTGAAGTCAAATTACTAGAAGTGTTTGACCAGACTGGAATGGATTCTGTAAAAACAGAATTTGGCACGGCATACACATCTACAAGATCCTCTGCCAGTGTAGCAGATCGTGAAGCGTTTATGGAATTTGTTCGTAAAAAAGATGAATGGGCCTTACTTGAAGTGCGCGCAAGCAAGACCGCCGTTGAGCAGTACAAAGACGCACATTCAGACCTTCCACCGGGGATCAACTGGCGGGAAGAAAGAGTTGTAAACATTCGCCGTTCGGCGTAATATTGCTATCCCACAGGAGAATTAACAATGGCAAATATCATTCCGTTTGACTCGGGTAACGTACCTGCGTATTTAACAAACACCACCTCAGACTTTAACTCTGACTTAACCGCACACGCTAGCGGTGGGTTCCCAGTAATTTCCATCAAGGGCAAAGTATTTGCTGTTGTCCGCGATGGTGAGCGTAAAGTTTTGCCTAACCCCAAAGATCCCGACAGCCCCGCTACTTCGATTGATGTAGTAATGCTGAAGGCGAACAAAGGGACGTCGAAAGTGTTTTACGCTAAAGGCTATAGCGAAGGCTCTGAAGGCACAAAGCCTGACTGCTTTTCTAACGATGGCACGAAGCCTGATGCAAGTATTGAAGCGCCTCAATCACGTTCCTGTGCAGTATGCAAGTGGAATCAGTGGGGCAGCAAGGTGGGCGACAATGGCTCCACAAAAGGCAAAGCGTGTCAAGATTCCGTGCGTATGGCGATTGCTACACCTAATCTAGTCAACGACCCATATCTGTTACGTGTTCCTCCCGCTTCGATTCGTTCCCTTGGTGAGTACGGTCAGACGCTTGCAAAGCGCAATATGCCGTACAATGCAGTCGTTACCAAGATTGGTTTTGACATGGAGTCTCCGACTCCCAAGTTAACATTCAAAGCCATTGGTATGCTTGACGAAGCCACGTTTAATCAAGTACAAGACGTAGTAGCTGGCGATACAGTTGCTCAGATTCTCGGCTCAGGGTATGTTACTGAGACTGTACATACTGAAGCGCCCGCAATAGCTGCACCCGTTCAAGAAGCACCTGCCCCCAAGCCTGCGGCGAAAAAAGCAACACCTGCTGCGAAACCTGCGGAAGAAGTGACTATTGACGGTTTGAATCTTGATGATTTGAACTTCGACGATTAACTGGGGTAGTAAAGATGCAGGGTGGAGAAGTGGTATCTCGTCAGGTTCATATTCTGAAGATCGTGGGTTCGATTCCCGCCCCTGCTACCACATTTTGGGAGTATCATAATGGCGTATGAAATAGAAGCGCGCAAAGTTGCGGGCGTAATAATTGAAGCAAACGAAGCACTAAATGGGAAGGGGTTTAATCATGGGGAAGTTATTCTCGGTTTGTCAGAACTTATTGGACGCATTATTGTCGAGTGTTCGGAAACTAGTATCCAAACTCAAGAACTTGTTAAGGTTGTAGAAACCCATCTAGCCAAGACCATTCAAATTGGCTCACAAGCGACGCAGAAAAGTTTGATTCAAGGGGTCTGATATGGACACCCTTGAGTTTTTGCGGGCCATCCTCCCGGAGGATGGCGTTAAGTTTCTTGCCCTCATAAATCCTGATGGGCGGGTAGCACATAGACCATACACCTCGCTTGAGGAAATGGCGAAATCGGTTGCGTACTGGGACTCAAAACCAGTGCAGGTTTACCATGCATGTGCTGCTTACCAAGCAGAATCAGTAGAAATTGATGGCAAAAAGAAGTACCGCAAACCTCTCAATTGGCTTAAAGCCAAAGCCTTTTGGGTAGATATTGACTGCGGTGAAGACAAGTTTGCTAGTGGCGAAGGCTACCTAACTAAGAAAGAAGCAGTTTCAGAACTAGGAAAATTTTGCCTAGAAACTGGCTTGCCTGTGCCAATGATTGTGGACTCAGGATATGGCATCCATGGATACTGGACTTTAGAAAAATGTATCCCATCGGATACATGGATCAAACTTGCTGAGGTTTTAAAAGCATTATTTACCCATCTACAATTTCGGGCTGACCCGACAAGAACTGCAGACTTTGCTTCAATTCTACGGCCTGTAGGGGCTACTAATAAGAAGTACGATTCGGCTAAACGGGTGAATACAAAAACGTCGGCAGTTGTAGTTGACCCCCGACAATTTGCTAAGTTGCTTAAAGACGCGCAAGTTAAGTTTCAAGTTGATGTTCAAGCGCCTAAACCAGTAAGTACCCTTAACGACGACTTAATTGCACATCTACCCCAAATACAGAATGTGCCTGCTTCGGCTGATCTTGTAGCAGATAAATGCGCTCAAGTTGCTTTGATGCGGGATACTCAAGGCGATGTTGGATACGAACATTGGCGCGGTGTGATTGGAATTATCAAGCACTGTGACGAAGGTATTGACCTAGCCCATAAATGGAGCGAGCGCAGAGAAGAAACTGGGCATACACAAAACGATGTTGATACAAAGTTTCACACTTGGAGTTCTCCCCCGACAACGTGTGAGTTTTTCTCCAAGTGCAATCCAGCAGGGTGTATGGAATGCCCACACAAAGGCAAAATTAAAACGCCGTTAGTGTTGGGGCGCAAAGAACCAGAGCCAGAAGTAGCAGAGGTAGTTGCTTCTGTTGAAGGGAAAACAATTACGTTTCAAGTCCCTGAATTGCCGAAAGGCTATGGGCATGAAAATAATGTTATGAGCAGATACATGAAAGACAAGGACGACATAATGCATGCGTTCGTGTTTTCTAACAATCTGTTCTACCCTATCCATCGCATCTGTAAAGAGAATGGGGAGTTTAGTGTTGGTCTGCGTTTGCACTTGCCTGATAATCGAGTCCGGGATTTTGAAATTGACACACAGGTTTTAGCGTCGAACCAAAAAACAATCGAGGCCCTTGCCAAGTACGAATTAATACCGACGAATCACAAGGATTCTGCTATGAACATGACGGCGTATCTCCGTGACTCGCTTGAAAAACTTAAACGAGAAGCAGAGGAACTAAATACATACACAAATTTTGGATGGAAAAGCGATTACCAATCGTTCTTACTGGGCGATCGGCTGTACCACAAAGATGGCTCTCTCCGGAAAGTTTTAGTTGGTAGTTATGCCGAAGACAAGATTCAAGAGTTTCCGACACCGAACGGTGACCTAGAGGTGTATGCAGACGCGATTAACTTTCTGTACGCACGTCCGGGTATGGAGCATATGCAGTACATTGTTGCATCTACCTTCGGTTCAATCCTTACACCATTTTGTGACACGTTGTACAAAGGTATTGTGTTTGCCATTATCAGTAGCAAATCCGGTAAGGGTAAAACCACAACCTGCTACTCCGGGCTTTACGCATTTGGTGACGCAGACAAAATTGCCATAAAAGCAGAGCAGGCTACGATCAATGCTTTATACGCACACATTGGGGTGCATAACCACATCCCCGTACTGTACGATGAAGTAACAAACATCGAGGCCGAGACGCTTTCAAAGTTGTGCTACGCCGTTAGTTCGGGGCAAGAACGGCAACGTCTGACAACAGGTAAAGGTAGCGGAGTACGGTTTGCCGAGTCCCAGACTTGGGAAATGACTGTGTTTCTAACTGCCAATACAAACTTGCATTCGTTACTAGCCTCGCGGCAGAGCAATACCGAGGCTGAGGCAGTTCGTATGATTCAGGTGGACGTAGACCGTAGGCCACTGCCAAACATAGGCGCTGAGGTCGATGTAGCCATGAAACGGATTGCTTTAAACAAGGGCATGGCAGGCGAGGTATTTGTACAGTATGTAGTACAAAATCTTGACGACGTTATGAAGCGTCTTGGTAGCTGGGGTAAGCGGTTACAAGCAGATATTCCTGATGTTAAGTATCGTTTCTACCGAAGCCAAGCCATGACTGCTATGGTAGCGCTGGAGATTTGTAACGAATTGAAGATTGCTGCGTTTGATTCCGAAGGCGTGTATGCCTTTATCAAAACACTGTTTTTTGAATTGGCAAGCAACGTTCAAGAGCAAAATTCAATTACTTCCGAAGAAGCGTTTAACCGGATGCTTAACGAATTATCTGCTCGCGTTATGGTGACTACTGAGTACCGAGATGGTCGGGATGGACGTGGCCCCGAAGATTGTAACAGAATATACGGCGGACCTCCCGCTGGTCGTTACATCATGGGGTCAACTGCCACAAAGAACGATCAAATTTCTGGGAAATTGTTTTTAATTCGGAAAGAAATCTCTGATTGGTGCTTGCAACACCGCGTAGATTACAAGTCGCTGATGGACTACGCAGCCTCAGCAGGGGTTGCCAAGGAACTCAAAGACAAGTTTAACGTCGGTAGAGGTACTAAAGTTTCAGCAGGCCAGCATCGGTGTGTCGAAATCGATATGGTCAAACTAGAAGCGCAAGGCGTACATACGCCCAAACTTACAGTCCATACGGGATCTAAACTTGAAGGTAGCCAAACAGTAAATAGTTAGGGTATTATTGCTGTGACCTCTGGCAGTTTCTTGCTCATGGTCATTCTCCTCAAGTGGTAACTTCCCCCCGGCCTAAAAACCGGGGGGTTTTTTATTTACCTAGAGAAGCCAAATTAGCCCTAAGTTCTTCGATCAATTTATCGCGCTCTGCTAGTTTACGAAGCAGATTAGTATTCATCTCTGCCCACAAAGTTACAATTTCCATGCGCTCTTTATGGTCGGTTTCCATTGACCGTAGCAAACGATCTGAGGCTTCTAGTTGCTTTTGAATAAAATCAATCATGTTAGCAGTTCCATGCCTTTAGGCTTTTGTTAATACGGGAGTTGGGGTCATTAGCCGTTTTGGCTGAGGTCAACTTCTTTTTCATACCCTTCATGCGGGCACAGAACGAATCTCTGCGCGGGCCACCTTCCGGTTGAGGGGGTTTAAGCCCAGGTTTCCCGGGGTTGGCTGCATTATAGGAAGCACGACCTTTGGCGTTTAAACCGCCTTCAGGGTTCTTGCCTTCCTTGCGTTGCCATGCTGGTGTTTTTGCCATTACTGTAGTCTTTCTACAAATTGACGAGAGCTTTTCTCGAACTGCACGCCTTCTTTAGTTAGGCGCTGACGTTTACGCTGCTCTCTTGGCGCAGTCAATAATTCTGACAATGGTTGCACAGTAAACCCGTTTCGCTTGCGTGCTTCCTGTAGTTTTTTCCATGCTTGACGGGCTTCTTCTTTAGCTTGATTATCGCCCTCTGCTACTGCTCGAGTGTAATCGCGTTTAATTTCCGTAGACCTTTCTGCAAATTGAGTTTCGTAGTCTACTTTAAATCCTTGCTTAGCAGAACGTACGGTTTGCTTAACCGGCGAAATTCCAAACGCACGCCAAACAGTATCAAGATCACCTAGTTCTTCAGGCGGTAATAGCACATCCCCACGTCGGTTTGTTACACCTTCGTTTGCAATTCGGTACGCTTTCATGGCGTCACCAACTCCCTTAGGAGTAAGCAACTCTAAACCCTTCCAAGTATCGCCATTAGCCATATATCCCATACCATCTGCGGCTCGGGCCACTAAACCACCTGCAGGACCACCAACTAACGTACCAATAATTTCGTACGTTTTCTGCGCATTGAGTTTGTCAATTTCAGTAAATGGCAAAACTGACAGCATATTCCCCATACCAATCTTACCTGACAAATCTGCACCAGCCACACTAGGAACGCCGCGAGTAATCATGTTGGCAAGATCCTCGTCCCCGATATAGTCACGCAATTCTTTTTCAAGAATGTAGGGTTCATCATCGTCGCCAAGTAACTGACCAAGTATCCAAGCAATAGCGGACATACCAGGCAACCCAACTATACCTGCCATCACAGCCGTATTACCTAAAATGTACGTTAAGGCTTTGATTGCTACAGCGCGATCTTTACCTGTGTACGCATCCTTAATCAGCTTTGCCATTAGGCTAAGTTGAATTAACTGAAACTTGCGGAATTGCAGGGCAACTTTACCAATGTTGGTATTAAACGCTCTTGGTGCGGCAAACGTACTGTAGTCGCCGTGGGTATCCACAAGAATTTGATCGGCGTAGTCAACTGCCTTAGCTTCGCTACCTGTCCGTTGTAGTTCCAAACGATACGCTGCCATGGCAGTAGATAATCGGTTTAAAATCTCAACCTTCTGTACGGCAAGCCTTAAGCCCTTATCAACTTTATTCCAGCGAGTAGTAAACGCTCCCTCACCTTCAATTCGTGCTGAGCCTAATTCTGTATCAATGCCAATGTCAATACGGCCTCGGTCTACAAGTGTCTTAATGGCTTTACGCACATCGGCAGGAACTTTGCTGTAATCAAACTGCTGCTCAAATAATTTTGCACTTTGGAACACTTCGCCTAGTTGAGTATAGGCTTTAGCCAAAGCCGTACTGGCGCGAGTAATGTCGTGTTTTGCCGCCATCAAAGGCAATGACATCATGTAAGGCTGAGTCAAGTTTTGCAGATAATAGCCAGGGCTAGTTGCCAAGAACCATACAGACGTCAACCGATTAATCTTCTGCGTAACCGGCATGGGCTCAAAATTAAGCGTTTGTGCATACCGCGCCATCAGTTCGTTGTACAACTCCGACTTTCGTAACCTATCACCATCACCTGTGCGTACTTGTTGACGCATTTCCTGAATCGCGTCTTGCGTTTGTTTACCGTACTGTAGGGCGGATAGAAACCGCGCATCGGCAGCACCCTGCAAACCAAACGATTGGAGCATGTCTACTTCACCGGCTACACCCTTACGACGCATTTCGTTTTTACGGGCGCTAGATTCTGCCAACGACTCCAAGTACAAGTCAGTTACAATTCGGCGCATCGTAGCCGCACCTGCACGCTCCTCAGCTTTTTCAGAACTAGCACGCGCATCGATTTGCGCACGCAGTTTTGTTAAGGCTTGGAGGATGTTATTACCGCCATACAATTCGTTTTCGTACTGATCACGCTCACCTATTTCAACAGACTCGTCTCCGCCAAAATGCCCTTCGTCAACCAAAGATTGCTGTAAAGCACGAGCCTGTGCTTCTGTGTCTTTAAAGCTGACATGGTAGTGGTCAGGATCTTTCTCAAGCTCCCGCAACTGTTTAGTATCACCGTCGCGCTCAGCCTGCCGGTATTCTTCTGACTTGGCAATCACCACATACTTACCAATTCGCTTAATTGGGGCGTAGGGTATACCCTCACGTAAACGGAATAAACTGTCAAATTTTTTGAGGTCTGCTTTTTTGTCTGCTGTTAGCGAGGCTTCTAATTTAGCATCACCGTCTTTTTTAGCCTGCTCAATTGCTGCATCGTATTCAGAGTTTGTAAACTCCATAACGGTTTTTTTCTTAAGCGCCAACATAGCGTCGCCATGTTTAAACACAGCACGAATAAATTCTTGGGCTTCTGGGGATAACCGTTTGAAACGAATAGACAACTCAGGATCAACATCTACTTTGTCGCTGCGGTTAGTCGGCTGAAAACCCCAGACACCCCGACGAGTGGAGTCGTAGATGTAACGATTTACACTGCGGTCGCCCGTACCACGATTTTCTTCTGGCACGTTGGCGTACATATCTACGATACGCTGGACGTCTTCTTCCATGCGCTTTGCCATTTCGCCACGCTGCTGATTCAAACTTAAATACTTGTTGGCAGAAGACAGCCCAGCTTTGATGGCTCGGTCAATAATTACTGGAGTAAAGGCAATATAGTCCATGCCCTTACGCGCCCAGTTAGCCAAAGTTGTGTACGTTGTGCGCGTGGGCCTCTGCAACCCGGGGGGTAAACGCCGGATGTTACGATCTACAGCGTCCCGGCTCAACGGGCGGGTTAACGCTTGCTTGGTGCGTCCTGCTTTGACAGAGAGGGGCCCTTGTCTAGCACCCGTTTGACCTTTTTCAGGTCTTGCTCCCGGGACTCGAACCGGACCTTTTTCGGTTTCACGTTTTTGAGCGCGTTTTTCCGCGACTCGAACAGGGATTGTACGTTTTGCATGGGCGACTACCTCTTTCATATAAGCCGAAGCCTTCGGCGATTTAGACATGTATTCTTGACGTAAAACTGGATCAGTGTACATCGACCACAGTTGCGCAAACATTTCCATCTGCATACGCTCAGGGCTGTATTCTGTGCGCTCAAACGGATACGACATAAACTCGTTCCATGCGGTATCAGTTTTATACAGATTAAAAACTTCTTCTGCGACAGCACCAATGGCAGTTACTTTACCATCTTGAACTCGTAAAGCCATTTGTGGAGTGGTGGAATATATTCCTCCCTTAGCAGCGTCGTCAATTACGTGACCAAATTCGTGGCGAACTACATGCCCGCCATACCGAGTATCTAATTTAAGAACAGAAGTTTTAAACGCTACAACAACTTTACCGTCTACAATTTCATAGGTTCCATCGCTGTAGTCGTCTTCAGGGAGCAGTTGATACTCGTCTACTAAATCAACAACTCCGTCTAAGCCTTCGTTTTTAAGTTCGCGCATGGCGCCAACCACGCCTAGACCTTCGCCTTGCCAGTCGCGAAAATTTACGCGCTGAACATTAAAACGTCCTTCCTTAACAGCGGCAATATTTACCGCTTCTTCTGGCAATACAAACACCATACCGCCATCAAACTTGTTTAAGTTTGGCTTAAACTTGTTAAGGAATGTTTCGTGAGTTGTGTTGATACAACCGTAGCTAATACGTTTGTCCTTGGCATCTGCACTGGCTAAACGTTCAAGGCGCTTTTCACCAGTATTACCAAGATACGCTGCGTGAATTGCCACCCAACTGTTTTCGCTTGTATCAAACGTTTCTTCTAAGCCAAGAACATAACCGCCAGCGTAACCCGTATTTTCAGATACTTTAAGCGTAAATTTCCCCGCTGGAGTAATTTTTGGACCGCCCTTAAACGAAGACGTAGATACTTTGTCACCAATATCTTTACCAAACAAGGCACTGTCTTGCACCAACAAACTGCCGTCAGCGTTAAACGCGTGAATCATCCCAGCTTGCTTGTCAGCAATAATGAACCCTTTACCAGTTTTCTTGGCTGTAGCAGCCATATCTCGATACACAGCCTGAGCCAGTGGAGACATCTTAGCTTTAGCATCAGCAGGGATTTGTGTTTTCTGATCTTGCGCTTTTTTGTAAATAGCCTCAATGTCATAGTCAAATCCGCTATATTGCACTGCCGGATTAAAGACTAATCCAACCGCAACCATACCTTCTGCCATGGACTTAATAATCCCACGGATGGCAGCGGCAACAGACTCAGCGCCTTTGTTAATATAGTTAGTAATATCAGTGGCTAACTTGTCAAAGAACTCAGCCGTTCCAGACTTAGCGCCATAATGTTCTTCTAGTGTAGCAATCTGCCCATTAGGCAATTGCTTCATACCGTTTTCAAGCATTCGCCGTTCGCCCGGGCTAATTTCACGGGCTTCGACATCAATAGTGCGGGTATCATCTTCAAGCGCAAGGATCTTTTCAACGTTACGCAGGGTTAGCGTAGACGGATCGTCCAGACGCAAAACTAGTGCTTGCTGGGCTTCAGACAGTTCTACCCATTCTGCCAAGCCAAGGGCTTCAACTTCTTTACTAGTAACTAAACTGTTCCACGCGTCTTCGGCGTCTTCTTCGCGGGTGGCGAGTTCGTCGGTGTCTTCAGTTTCTTCGGGAGCGGCTTGTTTTTCGGTGTCTCTTTTTGCCAGCGCTCGGCCATTTCCGGTTTGTTTGCGTACATCCACTTCTTCTGTGCTTGACTCTTGAACGGCATTTTCTTCCTCCACGGTTTCACGCCCACCTTTACTAGCACGGGCTAAAGTTTCCCTACGGCGCAACTCAGTGGAAATATCTTCCAATAATGTAGCGTCTTCGATTTCGCCTTCAAGTACTGCCATTGCGGCGTCTTGCAAATGCGCGTCGCTAACTTCTTTCAGCTTTTTGCGGTTTTTCTTAATAGAAGCACGCCAATTACTTTTTTTGCTGACATCACTTGCCTGGGTTAAGCCTTTTTCAGACCCAACAAATGTTAAGTTTGTGTCGCGTTCGTCGGCTTTAGTTTCCGCCTTGGCTTCTAGTAAGTCCTCACCAAGTTCTGCAGCGGGCGCCCCTTGTTCCTCAGCCGACAAAGGAGTTGTATCTTCTGCTCCCTCTACTACAGTCTCTAAATCGAAGTCCTTAACAATCAGGTTTTCCATTTCCTTTTGGGCTTCGGATTCGTTAGACAAGAACGTGTATACATCTTGTAACGACATACCTTGGGCGATGACTTCGTTTTTCAGCGCTACTTGATATTTTGGTTTAAACCACAAGGCTTTAGACTGTTTGCCAGTGTTTGTTTCAAAATATTTGTTTTTGACCTTGGATACCACAGTACGATCAATTTCGTACTTAGCCGCAATAACGGCTTGATTTCCAGTGACCTCTAACAAATCGTAGACAATTAAGCCATCGCGTTCGCCAAAGACATCAGTAAATAACTTCTTGGCAAAGTCTTCTTTCTCGGTTGGAGTACCTTCGGTTACTTCCGACGACGGGGCTTGGCTGCTAGTAGAAACATCGGTGTTGACGGATCCACCACCTCCAGGCCGTGTTCCACCTTCTCCGCCGGGGACATTTTCGACGCCGTTCTGTCCGCTAGGCTGGCTTCCTGGTTGCTGGGATTGAACGTTTGCGGGTTGAACATTAAGTCCTGTACCG
>Ga0255176_1000707_pt1 | contig 10768 bp, 10 predicted proteins | sample Atl_Atlam_RepA_8_2_FD_183622 | JGI IMG/M metagenome (GOLD analysis project Ga0255176, IMG submission 183622) | Freshwater microbial communities from Altamaha River, Georgia, United States - Atl_Atlam_RepA_8d | ecosystem: Environmental > Aquatic > Freshwater > River | place: USA: Georgia... | reverse complement strand
CTTTGTTTACGACATTTGCGACCGCAGCGGTTACCCCGATACCGCTTAACAGGTTCGCGACTACTTGTCTTACGCCAATATCGGTTTTATTGCGCGTATCCATATCACGGACAAATGAGTCAAGATTATTATAATTTTTCAATAAGGTAGCCAATTGAGACTCTGACGGCGTAATGTTGACTTTTGTGATATTTTCAAGCATTTTCATTTGTCGGCTAAGTTCGCTGTCCATCATATCAAATATGTTATTTCGCATAGTGGCGAGATTACGCATATCTGCAATGTTCTTAGCATTCGCAATGTCGTCTTGCAGAGTTTTGCGTTCAGTTTTAATCAAATCTTTAATAGTGTACAAGTTACCCATAATACGCTTGATGTCGTTTTGTATCATTAGAAACTCACTATGCACACCACTTGTTAACGACGTCAACAATTCAGCGATAGCCTTACATTTTTGCTCGCGAGGTAAGTCAAGTGATATAATTGTTTGTCCATAACCAGCGTTAATCTCTTTTGCGATTTCGTTACACAACTCGCTTAACATTTTGTCGTCTTTTGTAAGATTGTTGCCACCAGGCATCGCATTTATAAGCGCTTTAATATCTTTTGCATCATCCCCGGTAACTTTAACACTGCCGCCAAGCAAGCGCGTCGCGACACCCATAAGTGACTTTATGAGCTTTTTTGTAACTTCTGAATTTGCTGAATTTACATATTCGTCAATACCACCTAATCGCGGCACGATGGGCCTTTTGACACTACCGGACCCAGCCCCTCTGCGCCCATCACAGCTGCCATGTAGCATTTTGTGATACGCACTTAATTTAGTACGCTGGCCCATGCCTGTTTTTACTCCACTTTGCCCGATAGCAGAGTATAACTTGCCTACAACCACATCTGCGACTGCGGTGTCTCCATCAGCAGCCTCGGTTGCGCGCTCCATAGCAGTTTGCTTATCGCCAAATAATACATATGGTATAGCCGCTTCTGCGATTCTAGTATTTTTGGCAATATATTTATTGGATTTGCTGAGACCATTAATAATTTCGGTTTTTTTGCTGTTCCAATAATTTATAGATGGGTTGTTTTGCAGGCAAAATCGTCGCGATCCTGCAGATGCCAATAACGCGCATCCATCTGGAACGCTGACGCCAGTTGGCACTTCGCGAACACGGCCTTCTTGCGCATATCGCAAAATATCATTATAGTCGGACTGGCTCATGGGTACGCCAGTAAACCACATCCCGACAGGCTTTTCATTGGTACTATTCGATGATCCCATTATACTAAAACCAAAATAATCGGCGAAAATTAAAATAATTTATGTGCCGATTTTGGCCACTAACCCTCCCCGCCAAATTCCAAAAAAAAATAATTAATATTATTTTTGTTTTTATTAGTATATTACTAGTATAACTTAACCCATTCATGGCCAACAAACAAAAAGTATTTTGTAAAATATCAGATTACCTACAAGCAAAACATCCCGAATTATTGGATATTATAAATAATACTTGCTCATTAGGGGCACTTGATTCAGGACGCGGAAAACTCGGCATCACGTTCTTATTGCCAACCGACAAAGATTCTATTAGCGAATTTAATAAACTTGTGTATTCGTCCGATCCTGACGATTTCACAAAATGCAGCGAACTTATAAAAGCGCATATAATCAAAGACTGCCTTAAAACAACAAGCGATTGGAATGCTCATAAAGACGATTTGCCTGATTCGCGGTCAATTTCGCAGAAAGTGGCAATCGACAAAACCACCACAACAGAAGTGCATTTCCCTGGTGGCGCAAAAGCCGTTATCGATAGTGATTTTATAGATGGCTCTTCAAAACGTACTCTTGCTGTATGGAAATTGACAGGCAAATTGAAACCAGCCACAGACATGCCATCGGCAAATAAATACTATAAATTGACAAAAACAGCGCGACCAGGCGCTAAAACCGGCAAAGGTCAATTCCGAGGCGCATACGACGCAGGCAAACTCGCAGACGCATCACTGCGACAGAAAATAGCACTAGAAGTCGAGAACGCATACAGATTCTCGCGACTTAAATTAGCTGCAATGCCGTCATCGTCATCGGAATATAATCCATACACATACAACACACTTAGCTTGATAAACTACATTATCAACGTAGACAAAAATATGCAAATTTTACACGATTTTGTGATACCGACATACACATGCAGCGAGGCCGACTTTTACATTCTCATTGAGCCGCATACACAAAATGGTCACTATCTGTTACCAACAAACTTAATAGAATCATGGTGGAGAGACAAACATAATCACAAATTTAGTCCTCGCGAAGTATGTGACAAAGTTTGCGCTGAATTGTCGAAGTCCGTATCTACATGTCTTGTGCACTCTGATCGTAAAAGCGCATGTAAAGCGATATCAGAAGTACGTGCGAAAATTATGTCCACTCTTGCTGGTAAACCTCGCGAGATTTGCAAAGAAATCCGAAGCGCTTATAACGAAATGTGCCAACGAAACGCAATTCCTGGATGTTCCGGCAAATTATGGCCACAAGCACTCGCAGATTACTATACAGCCGAGCCCGGGCTAAAGCAAATACATGACGAAATTCAATTTATCCTGTACTTTAAACTTCGCGAGCTTGAGTCTGCAACATTTGACTCGGTAAAATATCAAGAATTACTAAACTTAGTCGGCGAAATGCAATACCGCACAAGTGAATCTGACCGCGCATCAACGCTCAAAATTTGTAATAACGCGCTTGTAGAACATACTATTGCACCAGCTGAAGTACTCGACTCTGTAAAAACTTTTATTAACTCGACATGTTTCTTATCTATCCCGATGACTCGCGATGAGGCCCGTGAATGCGAATCGAAATATACAACATCGCGACCAAAACCAGGCGAAATGATATTGACAAATATATTTGAAGGAAACTACGTTAGGCATGAACGTTTGCTTATGGAAAGTAGTCCTCATAAAGACGATATACTCGCAGCACTTAAATCACTTGATCCAAATTCACTTGATGACGAACTTCGCGAGGCCCTTAAGGCAAAGTTTTCGTAATTATCCCCAGTAAAAAAATAATACGCACTTATTATGCAATTTGGTTTAATAATAATTGCAATTTATGATAATATAATGCGTTTGGTTTATTTTCGCCATACAATTCATCCAAATCGCCACCCATTTGATTCTCATTGTCTTCATCGGTCCAATAACCAAAACTATATTCTAATTCCTGCAGCATATACTTGATAATTTTTTTATATGCCGGACAGGATACAATTTCTGCGTTATCCTCACTAAATTTTTCGTTAATAAATGCACTCATAACAACATCGCTTATTTTAGATTTTATAACATGTTCAAACAATAAATCCGTGTTTGCCAACCTGGTGATCTCATCAGGATACATATCACAACATGACCATGTGTTATCGCTATATTCGACAAACCCATTATCGCATACAATATTTCGGTAATAATCATATTCGCGATCAGTTAATTTTATCTTCATATCGGCCAGTGATGGCATTTTTTCGTTATATAATTTACACGTTGCTTTGATATTTGTGCTCATAACGTAGTCCATGCCACATATTTCGTTTATAATAATTTCAACCGGTAATGAAAGCATTTTGTAAAGTGTAAATTATGACATTCAATTTTGTGCCAGCCGGCCGATAATAATAGGCCAAAAATCGCGATTTTACATGGCCCGTATTTTGTGTGCGTGCGTGATAGTTAGGCCGATTCTAGAAATAACGGACGCTATTCTCAAGTTTTTCTCACTTTTGCCGATATGTCGGCCAAAATCGCTGCCTTGCGCCGAGCCAGGCCGTTTCTAGCGCGCACGAACATGCGATTCTGGCAAGTACATAAATTTTTGTGGGGATACCTACCATAGTGGTCCACTTTTTTGCAAAATTTGCGTTGGACCGCTCCTAAAAGTAAATTGTATAGGTTGATTATTTAACACATTTTCCGGAAAAAGTGGACCACTGTGGTTGCTATCCCCGCACATGGGCCAGAATGTCTGGCTCAAAACTCGCTACTGTCGCGAGATCGGACCAAGATCTGCGCACAGGCACGCGTTTTGCGGCCATATAAGCCAATATTAGGAAAAAAGCCGGAAAACATGTTACTATTTCACAGTCAGCCCGTTTCTGTGTCGCAGTAAACAGCCGTTTGGCCAAGATAAAAATCACGTTTTTGCCGTTTATAAACTGATAGTATCATTATGAAGTTAATATCATACGGCTATGACTGCCACGTATACGCTGGCGCAAATACGATTATTAAAAAACAAAATATATCACGATCGCATATGGGCCGGCTGTTAAAGTTTAACAAATTTATTACTGATAATAGAATCAATACACTCGTACCGTTTATATCACATAAATGGCACAGCGGCGCTCTTTATATCCCAATACCGCCAGCTGTCGCAAATTCGCCTAAATCGCTTGTGGGTGCCTGGCAAACTACAACCGCCAATTATCGCGAACATGTCGAGATCGTGTCGCCAAAAATCACGAATGTTGGCAAGATTACGCCTTTTGCAGATGTTTACTGGAACACAGGTGATGATTTGCGATACAAAATATTCGCCGATATATTACAAACAATCATAACTATGCGCGACAGTAATTGGTACAATACAGATATTCACTGTAATAACATACTATTGTCCGATACCGGGATAAAGTGGATAGATTATACAAACGTCAGTCAAAACAAAAAACATTTACCAATGTCTATTCTAAACCTAGTATCAACAGTATCACATTGGCCGGAATTTAGTTTGTATCCAAAATACTTTGTGCCAAAACAACCATGCGAATACATACATTTATTGCAGAAACATAATTTTTATAAAACCAACATACGCAAATTTACAAATTTATACAGTAAACATATCGCGATATCTGTGATTACCGAATTGATGTTTTATGTGGATCCGTTATTTATGTGCGAACTTTTTGACATTGACAAATTGCCCAATACTAGGGCAAATAAAAAATATAAACATTCGCACGAACTGGGTATACATGTAGATGATTTGTATTTTGCCATTGAAAACTTAAATGATCCCGATACAATATTAATCCGCATACAATCTAATCTCGCGAAAAAAAGTGGACCACTATGGTAGGTATCCCCAACATTATTATTTTTTCTGTCGCGAAAACTAGTTACTGCGTAATAATATCACCCTAATTATGACGCACGCAGATAAAATGGGCCAATATAACCCAATTTTAGGAAAAAAGCCGGAATAAGAATGCCTTACGCATCAAATCGCTCTGATTCGCGCGCAGGCGACAGCGGTTTTGGTCATGTAAAATTCGCGATTTTGGCATATATCCGACCATCCAACAAAATTGAATAACCTATTATCACCTTTAAGCGCAAATACATGGAATATTTACCAGCTGAAATGTTATGCGAAATATTCGCGAGACTTAGCAAATATTCGTTTATAAACTGGATTCAAACGTGTAAACAGTTTTATCATATTTCCCAATCACCAGAGTCTATCGAGATTATAAATAATAAAATAAATCACTTACGTGTGATAATCAGTCATAGGTCAAATGGCGATTGGAAAACATTTATGCTCGCAGTAAATCCATGTATATCATTAAAATTTGTAATAAAGCACCCAGAATTACCGTGGATATATGACGAATTAGCAGCAAATTCTGGCATCGCGATTAGTGATATAATAAATAATCCGCTAATCCCACTTAATCCTGACATACTATCATCAAATAAAAGCATAACCATTCATGATATATTAGAATACAAAGACAAAGTATGCTGGAGGTATAAGTTATTATCGCATCGTGCAAATATTACCATGCAAGATATCAAAAAACATACGGAAATTGCTTGGGATACAGTTTCATTATCATATAACCACCGCATTACTGGTCGCGATATGTTAAATAATCCAAGTTTTAATTGGGATCACTGCGCTTTATCATCCCGATCTGATATAACCATCACTGATATATTGGATAATCCGAATATAGCATGAGATTACGACATGATATCATTATATGCCAATATTACGATAGCCGATATAATCGCAAACCCACAAATAAAGTGGAATTATGTTTTATTATCGCACAATAAAAATATCCCAGTACAAGATATATTAGATAATTATCATATGGGATTTGGTTCTTATTGGTTATCAAGTCACCCAGGATTAACAATGAAACATATATTAAATTATCCGCATTTAATATGGAATGCTCTTTATATCGCGCAAGATGCAGATATTACGATGGCTGATGTTATCGCGAATCCGCGTATGATGTGGAAGTATAAATGTTTGTCTGCAAACAAAAATATCACATCAAAAGACGTGCTGACAATCGATGCAGATTGGAACTATGAGGTTATGTCATCCAATCGGTTTAGATATTACAAATAAAAGTCCAAAAATTTAATTTTTTCCGCCAACACAAAATAATTACTCGATTTTAGTATTGGCCAGTTTAAGGTATAATCAATATATCATGTCCAACTTTAATATCGTTGAATCCAGTGAAATCTTAAAATATATTGACACATTGAAACTTACGCTTGTTGTCCCCAAACAATCGTATGGACAACCAGCAAAAAAATCAATGGCGTCATATGTTAAACATCAAATCACTTATAATCCCGGTAATGGCCCAATTCAAATCGGTTATATCACGGCCGACAATATTACCACAACAGACGCAATGGTAGATCCAAGCAATCTCGCTGATGGCAGAAACAATAGTGAATTCAAAGATCAAATTAAATATCGCATACACAGTAATCTCGCGAAATGTGGTGATTTTGGCAAGATAATGCAAGTATTGTACCCACAGTGGCAAAGCGAAGTTGCTCGCATAAGTGAGTCTGGCGAGAAACCATTAGGTAAACGTGATCTCACATGTGGTTACTCGACTCACTTTATATCGGTAAAGGATGGTATTCGCACTATTGGAGATGCATACGATGTACCAGGAATATATTTTCGCATACAACCTGGCCAACATCCCATGAACCATCCAGACAGGGCAGCGCGTGGCTGCGACCGATTAGAAGTGTTTGATCTCGAAACCTCCACTGAGAGTGATTTGCAACGTATGGTACTTGATGATGGTAGTCTTGTTACAACAGATAATTTATGTAAAATTATTAATCGCCCAGATATAACGTTAGACTGCGCTGTTATAGATCTTTCAAGTACTGCATATACGTCCATGTACGCGTCATGGTCATTAAACATCACAAAAATTTATATGCGAAAACCTGCTAACGTGGTGACACTGCCAAGTGGTGTCACAAAACTGTTATTACAAAATAAACTACCTGCTTTTCCAATAAATCAATGCGAAGTATGTTATCAAGATACTTGTAATTGTGGCAGCGTGTAAAAAAAAATATAACCCTTCTATCCAAACCTTTTTTTTCTTACTCGTATTGGGTAGTATATTTATCGTACATATATTGGCAAATTACGTCAACCATACACCCAATTTTCGGATCACCACACCCAGACATTATGTACACAAACAAATGCAAAGTATCATAAAATGTGTCATGTAAGTACAGTTTTTTTATATCTATTCTGCCTATACCGTTCACATTTGTCAATGCGCGAACCACTGTCATTATGTCCGCATTTTGCATAGACAACACGCCATCACGTTCATGTTCACATAATAATTGTAAGGCATTCGCGAATTTTATCTTTTGTCGCTTATTCATTCTCAATACTCTCCAACCATATGAGGCTGTTAAGTTATGAAAATTTCGCGAAATATATGGCCTATCATCTAGTGCATTTTTTTTGTCCGCTAACATGTCGCGAAATGTTTTGGACGTCATTTTAAGCAAATTTCCCACATATAAATCGTGAGAAATAATCTCATCAACCAACTCCGGTAATAATTGTTCCATTATAAAAATGCGCTCATTATTCAATTTTGCTAATAATATATTATACACCAAATGATTACCATATCTCGCGGTACTGTAAATGTGGCATGTAATGATAATGGTGATATAGTATTACCAGCAATAATTACAACTACAAGACTTGGCCGACAAAGCAGTTGGCAACTAATTGTCAGAGCATATAAAAACGATAAACATATACGTGCGATTGATTATATCGACGATCACAATATATACCAGTCTCATGTAGCTCATATACTCACGGAAACCGGTTTAATTGGCGGTAAGATACGAGACAGCGAACCTGTGATTATTCGCGAAGGTAAAAATGTTGGCCGCGCAAACCAGACTGGGATAATAGAACAAGCATGTAAAGAAGCGGCATCATCATATCTTACGCGAGTACGTAAAACTACTCCAGCGACTACAGATACAATGCATTTGCCGATGCTCGCGTGCGTTTACGAAAACCAAGAATTAAACAGTACCAATGTTTATGTGCAACGTAAGTATGATGGCATCAGGGCAATTGCAAAGTGGGACAGTGGCGTTGTCATGTACTCGCGAACACGAAAAGTATATAGCGGACACGAATGTTTAAAGAAATTATTAGAACCTATATTACGACAGAATCCAGATGTACAGCTAGACGGAGAGTTATATATTCACGGTTACAAGTTACAACAATTATCAAGTAAAGCTAGTCGCGGGCTCGACATGGATTATTATGTTTACGATTGCATTACGAATAACCTCGAAGATACGTTTTCGCGACGACAAGAACGGTTGGCAAGCATGTTAACTAGTGCAAATCTGTGTTCCGACAATTGCAAAATCGTGATAGTGCCGACGTATAGTGCTACCGGAGTAGATGAAATTAAAAAGTATTATACGAAATTTTTAGAAGAAGGTTATGAAGGCGCTATGATCAGATTAGACACACCATATGAATTTGGCATAAATGGGTACAGGTCAAGCGGATTGTTAAAATATAAACCCCGATATGACCACGAGTATGTTGTGTGTGGTTATGAGCGCGCGGCTCGTGGCAAGGCAGCTGGGGCACTAATGGTGATTGCAAAAACAGAAGATGGTAAAGAATTTGTTGTGACACCTGCGCTGCCGCTGGATGAACGTATAGCGCTCGCGACACCCGACAAATCGGGCCAGACACCATTTGAGCGCAAGTATCTCGGAAAAAAAATAATCGTATACTATGCAAACATATCAAACGATGGTATACCGTTACAAGCCACGACTGAATTAATAATTCGCGATTGGGATTAAAATTGTATAATCATGTCTAAATACTTTAGCGATGTTGCTGAACATTTTAGTGGCGCGTTAAAATCTGAAATAACTGACGATGTCCCTATATACGACAATATAGCAGGCGGATCAGGATTGTTACCAGTTATACCATGTAATTATAGTCTTATTGAATACTCATTTACTCCGCGCAATCAAGGTAATCGCAGCACATGCGCCGCTTTTGTTGGTGCCACCATTAGCGAAATACTAAATAATATAAAATCTAAATATCTAGATCAACAAATGTCACCTGAGTATATATATGCTAATCGCGCGAATATTTCGACGCATGGTATGACCGGCAGAGATGTGTGTAGAATATTGTCTGATAATGGCAGTTTACCAGAAATATATATGCCATATGACCCGGCAGAGTCAGCGAGAACGGTTAGTAAATCCATGAAAAAAATCGCGAAAAAGTACAGGCTCGGGCTGCCAATGCTCGTATTGTCGATAGACGCGCTTAAACGGGCAGTTTATGAACTTGGACCGTGTTATTTAATGTTGCCATTGCAATCTCAAGACGAAATGTTTTGGCGCAAACCTGCCAAAGTTAAACGAAAGTCCGTAAATGGAATTGGTCACGCTGTTACTGTTATCGGATATAATTCAGATGGTTTTATTTTCATAAATTCGTGGGGCGTAAAATGGGGCGAAAACGGATACGGATTGTTACCATATAATGACTGGAAATACGTTGTAGAATGTTGGACTATATTGCCTGGTATCATCGAAAAAGAAAAAAAAGATTGTTGTGGGGTATTCTAATTTGCATCGCCGTCAATTTCGATAACTCGCGCACTCCATAACCACGCTACATATTTAGTGCTTACTGTCATTGTAGAAATATCGACCATTATGCTGGTAATCGCGATATTTTCGTTTTCGTTTAACTGCGTGATACCTTTAATTAACTCGATGTCAGTCTCGCCTTGGTTTATGACGCATTTTGCCTTTCCCCTGAGATCTTTATCGGGATGTTTGTCACTAAAATTACCTTGTTCAAGCTTTAGTGTCACACATTCGTTGTAATCATCAGTTTCTGACTGGTAAGATTGGGTGTATTCTTTATCATCTACAATAGCGTTTTTATTTTTCCACATCTCAGTTAATTTCGCGAATACTGCCATAATATCAGTATTATTGTCGATGAATGTAACTTTTAGTCTTGTGGTTTGGCCATCACGCGGCTCGTATATTTTCTCGATCTTTTCGCACACACCAAATTTAATTTGATTTGTCTGGTAGCGCTTATTTTCGTGCGTATATCTTAATGATATATTGTGAAAATATGTGCCGTTAAAAGGTCGGGTATTTTTTCTCACAACCACTTCAAGATTATCAGATGCTAATAAAGTATCAACGGCGACATGGGGTGCCAATACAAATTTCGCGCTCATATCGAGAGTATTAATTTGATTAGGTAAAGATACGATTCAATTTTGATTACATTAAATTTGAATACAGGTATTAACATTGTATATTAATCGATATGTATCCTTACATA
>Ga0255176_1000691_pt1 | contig 11043 bp, 12 predicted proteins | sample Atl_Atlam_RepA_8_2_FD_183622 | JGI IMG/M metagenome (GOLD analysis project Ga0255176, IMG submission 183622) | Freshwater microbial communities from Altamaha River, Georgia, United States - Atl_Atlam_RepA_8d | ecosystem: Environmental > Aquatic > Freshwater > River | place: USA: Georgia... | reverse complement strand
ATTTGTATAACATGACAAACAATCAAATTGCAGTTTTAATTATATTCATAACGCTTGTTGCTCTCATAATTTGGAAGTGGGACACCTTGAGACCATACCTTGATAGCAACTGGGGCAAAATAACTGTATGGATCCACAGTCCCGCCAGTGGTAAAACTATACCAGCAAAAGAAATTTCACCAGATAAAGAGGTACCATTACCATCAACCACATGGGTCACAAGTACTGGGAAAATATTACTAGCCAATAGTACTGATTCTGATGATATTATCTCATCTGCAAAAGATTACGGTGTGGTTGCCGATGCAGCCGCTTGTGGCGCCGCAGCACTTAAAGACAAAAACACTGTATACGTGTGGTTTAAGGACGGTAAACTTAAAGGCAGATGTTACGCAGCTGCAAAGGTAGCCGCTACACGTGCGTCAGATCTAGCCGATTCTGCCGTGTATCAATAAATTAGTATAATGCACCTCGCCATCGAAAACTACAAGTACCCGTATCAAGTCGAGCTAATCGACTCGCCAAAAATAGACGAAATCGCCCCCGTATTTACCATCTCGCGAGCTGACAAAACTTATGGCGTATACAGACAATTATCAAATCTCGCGACAGTATATGTTATTATATCCGATAACGGCTATTACCGGCAATCAGGTCCAAGACATCCTCAAAGTTTAGTTGATCATATACATAACACAATAAAAACAATTAACGGCGCACTCAAATCTCCTCAAATGCCAATAACCGACAATCATATGGTTATCGAGATAAAAGTGGCTATATGTGATGATTTGCCTATTACACTCGATATAACCATTATACCACCTCCAACTGCTTTAAAGTGGTACAACATATCAACCAGTACCCGTGCCAACATTTGTAATCTCGCAACACTAAATATGCGAAAACAAGATATTATTCGTGATATATTGGTATTCACAAGTGACCCTGTATTGATGAAATACGTACAAAAAGGTGTTCCGTGGACCGCCAAATATGTTGGCTCGTTAGTTGATAGCGCCATATCTGATTATAAAAACGGAAATAGCGATTACTCGCATTACGTGGTTATTGACAATACAAACACGATTGTCGCATATTTTAGTCTCAGGCCGTACAAAGACAGCAAACAATTACGACTTATTACATTTCCTAATCGCGGGTACGGGTCCGTTATTGTGGAATATTTGCGATATACTACTCATTATGCATTTGTCGTTCCTGAAAATATTCCGTCAAACAGATTATTTCAATCAAACGAATACGAGTTTAAAGGTATAGTGGATCGATTAAATTTATATTATTCTCAGTCGCCAAATGTTTTGTGATTCTCCGCGTAAAAAAATACACCAACACCATGCATCTCATTCTAAATTCGAACTAATTGGCAAAGCATCCGCTCCGCCACCCGCAAACGCTTCTGTCGCGATGTTAAAACAGTCATTGCGATCATTGATATATAACTACAATAATTCGCTTACATTGCGATTTGACCTAGATACAGATTTACCGGAAGTCAGGAGTGGTAAACTTGTGTTGCACAATATGACCAGAAAAATGGATACGGATTGGATGTATGCTATAATAGGTTCCGACAGAATCGTAATAATAAACACGACAAACTATAATGAATATATGGATCTACGTATTTCTACTACAAACAATATTGCCGGTTACTTTGTTGCCGGTGATGAACCTGAATTAATGATATTTACTGTGCATAGTATATTAACGGACATATGAGCAGTGATATGAAATCATACTATGCATTAGGCAATCCGCCTAAATATTTCAGAGACATTAATACTGCAATCATATATCATGCAACTACCGTGTTAAAACATAACTGGATTATGTCTCGCGACATGTCAGGACGCGCGCATCTACTTTTACAAAAACTGCCACTAGAATTCGAGTTTAGTCTGTTTCTCGTTACAGGCGATTACGAATATTCCGACATGTCCGGCGAGGTATTTTTATCAAAAGTCACAATTCTTGAACCTGTCGTAGTTGATTATTCGCAACTAAATGCCATTAAATTTACTGATATTAAATGCGCTCGCACATCTGGTACAATAACCGTAACAGATAATAAACTGATATACAATAAATCCGATAACAATACTGACACAGATTATACCGAGAAATACGTGCTATATGTTAAGATATATCCGCATAAAGCGAGTATGCAAATACATACTGATACTAGTGTTATAAAGTTGCAAGATATTATGGGCCAATTTTGGCCAATTTACGGACCAAAACCCGAAAATGCCGGGATATTATTTATGCCTGATATTGGCGATGATAGCGGGTTTTGGGCTACTAAATTTCGCGACACGCTTGGGGCTTCAAGTATCATTTGCCAGTACTCGCATAATCAGCCATATCCGCCAGAAAGTGTAAATACTGCCATTGAATCGCAAAATACGTACAGGTTATACGCCACAGATATCCGTAAATGCGCTATTATATTGGCGTCGCAATTTGTTGTCATATGCACGTACGGAGGATATTCGCTGCTACTTGCGCTTTATTACTCAACCTTATACCCAGTATCGGCAATAATATCTGTAAATCCAGATTATTCGCAGTCCTCTGAGTGCGAGTTTATAAGTGCGTTAAAAAAGTCAATACAAGCACCGCCGAGACCACACTATAATTGGGATTGGATAGAAAGTGTAAATATTCCGATACTTGTTATGGGTCAGTTGCATGAGCCAGTTAAATCGCGTACCGGAAATATGGATATAACTTATAAGCCTTTGTCGCATAAGTATCCACACCTACATAGTCCTGACGAATTTGGCCAAGACATCACAAATTGGATATCTGAATTAGAGTTTAATAAAAAAATTAATATATAAAATACTATGGAAACGCAATCAGAAGTATCAGTTGGTCAACTTAGGGCGTTCGTGAATAGAGGTTTCGTACTATTTAACGTTAAATTCCCAAAGCACGAAGCTGACACTGTCCCAACTGAATACCGGTGCAGATATCCTATTCGCTTCCTAAACGAAAAAGGAATAGCAGTCGATAAATTTGTAACATGGGCAAACCAACAAAAATTAAGTGAAGAACATAACCCGGAATGGAGAATGACAGATAAACTTGAAATTAATTTTGCGGATTACGGAATAGTGTTATCGTTATACGAGTTTGTACCACGTCCTCGTGAACCACGTGAACCACGTGAACCTCGCGAACCCAGACACAAAAACAAACGCCAACGTCCTAATAGCAATTACTGCCATGTATGTGGAAATAGGTTAGCACATTATAATATTTTGCCAAAGTCTCGCGAACGTACAACAGTATAAATATGTTACCAGTAATATTAGCAATTTTATTTTTTATGCTATTTTTTTATTACCTTAATATACAGTCACATGATACGCCTAGTTTTTATGCTGGATCTTTTGAACTACCGACAAGGTATAAAAAATATGTTATACGCACAAAGCCAAAATTCAGAGATTATTGTTTTCCGGCAAAGTATAAATTACAACAACAGCAGCTGTTTTTAAGCGATTATATGGCACCGGCGAATGTATCAGACAGGGGTATTCGCGAGTTATTGGTGTACCATAAAATTGGCGCAGGTAAAACGTGTACTGCAATACAAATTTGTGAGAGATATAAAAATCCGCTTATCATAGCACCAGCAAGTTTATTACCTGGCTATTATGCGGAATTTAGGACTGGATGCGGAATGGGCAAATATTTACCATATACCCCGATACCACCAATATCATCTGCAGAATACAAAGATTTTATTATCAAATCTAATGCACTTATCGATAATAAATACAATATAATATCATACAACAGGTTTGTGTCTCATATTCCGCCACTGTCAGATGTTGTTGTTGTTGACGAAATACAAAACGTTACTAACCCAAGTGGTAAGTTTTATAACAAATTTATCAATTATATCCACAAATATCCTGATACGGTTATCGTGTTAATGTCGGCTACCCCGATAATAAACTACCCACACGAACGAGACTCGTTATTATCAATGTTACGACAGCCACCAGACAGTAATTTTATAGGTCGAGTATCGTATTATCCTGGTGCTCCAAGTATCACATATCCGAAACTAATCACTAAACTCGTTAAATGTCCTATGTCGCAGTTCCAATCGTCGACGTATAGGTCGCAAGTAGAAAACGAATTAAGTAAATATGGTAAACTAATCACTCACAAAATAGATAATTCGTTTTACATAAAGTCGCGACAACGTTCTATTATTTCATTTCCAAATAATGTGAATAATGTCGACGTGTTATCGCCAAAACAATTATGCCACAATATCGCTAAATATTCAGCGAAATATGCGTTTATTGGCAAAAAGATACAAAAAAATAATCGTCTTACTTTTATATACATACCATTTACGGGCTCTTTTGGGATACGTAGCATAACAAAGTATTTGCGAGCAATTGGGTTTAAAGATTATTTCCAGTACGGCGCTGGACCGCATAGATATGTTGTTTGGTCAGGTAATACAACAAAATCGCAAAAATCCATTATCGCGACAGTATTTAATGACCAATCAAATGATAATGGAGGTCAGATTCAAGTAGTAATCGGCAGTCCTGCTATGAAAGAAGGAGTATCGTTGTTACGTGTTAATCAAGCATTTATAGCCGGTATACCATGGAATCATGCAATGCTATCGCAAATAGTCGGGCGTGTGTCGCGATATTGTTCACATAAACGGCTTAAACCAGCAGATAGAATTGTAAAAGTATACTTACTAGCATCGGTAAATAAGTCTGAACGCGATAAAAAGTCACCAAAATATAGCGTCGATTTATATATGCTTGGCCTTGCAGACAAAAAAATGACTGAAATATCGCCAATATTGGCCGATTTACGCCAAAATAGCATTGACCGCGCGTTATGGAAATAAACTTATACTTTTCTATACAACAGTCTCGCATATTTACCTTTTTCGTCATCAGCAACTTTTTCAGGCGATAATGGGATTTGGTCTATTGGGATAGATATGGTAAAACATGAACCACTTGGATATTCAAAGTCGTTTGGCATACTATGCATTATTCCAGTACATGCCGGGTCCATACTACACATATTTTGACATTTAGAAAGCGACACAACTTCGCGAGCAGTAAACCCACTTGAAACAGGATTTTGGCCAGTAGTTCCAACTAATTTGTAACTACGCAATGTTTTCAATATCTCTTCGGCCGGCCTTTTTTCCGGCGCTGGCTGATATGGCAATAACGTGTTACCATCATCTTTAACTACACTTTCACCACTACTAGTACCACTATCAGTACCCATAAAATACCATGCCAATGCAGCTACTACAATTACGGCTACTACTACAATTGCAATTTTTTTACGTTGATCCATCGTTTTATACACATTATTTGGTTTTTATTATTTCGTTTAAATAATTAATCATATCGTCCTCTGTTACTAATGTATATCCTCTTTGTGTTAATTCATCGCGATTTTTGTAATATTCATCTTGCAACCATAAAGGGTTATTACAGAAACCAGTTCTAATCTTGTAATGATGTAATAGCCGTATGTGAAACGCGTGCGGATTAGATAATGGTTCATTTACTATATCTTTTATGTTTCGCAATATAGTATCCATCTCGCGTTTCATTCGTCGCTCCCATATAGTTTGCAATGGCACATCTAAGTATATTGGTATATACTTTGCGTTGCCTACAATTGATGCTATTTCCCTTATTATGGATATAACTCCAGTAAATATTAATATTTCGCGATCGCATTTCTTTATTATATCCGATAACTGGCGCATATTTTCATACATACGCTTATAATGATACATATCAATTGTACCATATCCTAGCACATCTTTTGTGCTTTCTAACGCTTCTAATGAAGCTTTATCATCAATATCGTCAATATCGATCGCATATGCCTTATTGCCATAATGTTTACCTAAGGCATTTACCATTGTACTTTTACCACTCCCACTTAAACCAGCTACCACTATAATATATTTACACTTACTCATTTGTATACTATTGGCGCAAAATTGAATATTTGTCAACTATTATAACCGTAAATGGGAGCACTAACTGATAGCCTCGGAAACATTATCTATGACCCTCCAGTTGTAGATGATGATGATGACGAATTGGATGAACTCGTTCTTGTTTACTTTATCGCTGTAATATTGGCCTGTTTAACATGGAGAATTCACCTAGATAGTTTTGTCGTAGACAATGCTAGCGAAAGTGATGACGAACCGATGGTATGGATTTAAACCTATACTATTGGACATATTAAATAGAAAAATATTTTTTATGAAGCCGAATTTTTGTATAATGTCAGATATAGCAAATAAGTTTCGTGAAGCTATTAAACAGTTTAATATTGCAAATAAATCTGCTGATGTAAAAACTAAAACTGCGGCACAAACATCTTTATTATCAACAGTGAATGCAGATGGATATGTGACCGCTTGTGATACATTGGATTTATTGCAAACAGATGGATGTATAACCCTCGGTAACGCATACCCGTCACAATACGTAAAAAACGCAACAGCGTTATGTAATAAAGACATGTCTCACCCGGCATGTATTTGTTTTTCTCCGTCATCAAAAAACTTTAATCCGTTAATGGATTCGTCCCAATGTCGCAATTCGCCAAATTATCCAGCATTCTCAATAACACAACCGATAATAGATGCTTATAATAATTCGCGACCTCCAAGATCAGCACAAGCTGTAAATGAGTTAATATCAATAGGCATTGAACCAACAGCCGCGCTTGTAGATGCAAAACTCGCGTCATATATAAACACATCGGCACCAATTATAACGGCTGCAAGTAATACACCTAATCTAAATTCTGCTGTAATAAATTTACCATCAACGCCGGCTACCAAAGCATCGTCGATAGGCTATATGACAGAGACAGAACAAAAAGTAATGATCTTTATCCTGATAATCGTAATATTAATATCATTTGCGGTAATAGGAAATTATGCAAAACAGGCTATTAATACCGGTAATTGGGATAAAGAATTTTAATTACCACTACAATTGTATAATATTATGACCACCATACATTATTTCATATTTGCATTTGCATTCATAATGCTGATATTAGTCGTTTATACTTCTCTTTATTCTGTGCAAACACAGGAAATTTATAGCGTGATCGGATATCGCCCATTTGTATAAATGCAAACATTAATTATCAAACAAACACCGAGACATAGGGCAGCTAAAGCTGTAATGGCTGTCGTTATTTTTGCCTTAATAATGAGCATATTCATTTATGCCAATCCCGATTTTAACTCTTTTAATACTGCTAATGCACAACCGAGTAGATATAGCAATCGGTCTGTATCGTTTATACAAATAGTTTAACCACCACATATAAAATTGAATTGATACATTTCCTATATATTACACAACACTGATGACTAGTATTGTAAATCTTCCCATTGACTGTTTATTCGAAATATTCTCGCGACTAGACAAACATTCGTTTATCAACTGGATGTGTATTTGTAAACACTTTCATCATATTTCTCAGTCACCAGAGTCATATAAAATTATCGACAGTAAAATTAACCACTTATTAATTCTCGTAAAAAAATTTCCATATGAGAATTGGAATTATTATGAAGTATCACGGAATCCTAATATCACCATAGATGATGTACTCGCAAATCCGCAAATAAAGTGGAATCATAACGGGCTATCAGATAATCCTAATATCACTATTAGTGATGTATTGGCGAATCCACAAATACAATGGAGACTTTTCGAATTATCAGCAAATTTAAATATTACCATTAATGATGTGTTAACACATCCGCAAATAAACTGGGACCACTACGGGTTATCACGCAATCGGAGTATCACCATAAGCGATGTGTTAGCAAATCCACAAATAAAATGGGATTACCGTAACTTATCGTATAATAAGAGTATTACTATTAACGATATCTTGGCCACTCCGGAAATTGAATGGGACCTGTATGGATTGTCATCTAATCCGAGTATCACCATTAAGGATGTGTTGGCAAATCCACAAATAAAATGGGATAATAGTGGATTATCATTTAATCCAAATATTACCATTGATGATGTGCTTGCAAATCCGCAAATAAACTGGGACCACTGTGAGTTATCACACAATCCAAATACCACTATTAATGACGTATTAGCAAATCCGCAAATTAATTGGGATTTTGTATGTTTATCTGGTAAACCAAATATTACCATCGATGATGTACTTGCAAATCCACAAATAAAATGGAATCACTGGGGACTGTCTGGTAATCCAAACATTACAATCAAAGATGTACTCGCAAACCCACAAATAAAATGGAATCACTTCGAATTATCGTATAATGAGAGTATTACCATTAACGATGTCTTAACAAATCCGCAAATTGAGTGGAGTCATTATAATTTATCGCTTAATATGAAGCTGACTTCGCGAGATGTATTACAAAATCCGAGTTTTCCGTGGTATTTTGATCGATTAAGTTTAAACAAATTTAACAAACAGTAAATGCAATTTTCTTTTTTTTCGTTGCCGATCTGACTTACTTTTGGCGAGCAAATTTGCATGGGTTCGCGAGATATTTTAATCGCTCTAAAATTGAATCTATTATCTTGATATTTATATCGAACCAGTGGTACGCAAAATGAACTTTATATTGGATTTACCATACGACTGTTTATTTGAAATATTCTCGCGACTGGATAAGCATTCGTTTATTCACTGGATGTGTACTTGCTCGCAATTTTATGAATTATCGCAAACATCAACTGCGATAAGTATTATCGATAGCAAAATTAATCATTTGATGATACTCATTAAAAAGTTTCCGAACAAGAAATGGGATTATGCACAGATATCGGGTAATATACAAATTACGTTATCAGATGTGTTATCTAATCCAGATCTCCCATGGAATCATAAATCATTATCTACTAACAATAATATTACGATGGCGGATGTTCTTGCCAATCCAGATATTAAATGGGATGGTAAAAATTTATCGCGTAATAGTAATATTACCGTTAGCGATGTAATAAACAATCCAGGAATCGAATGGGATCATGAGTTATTAAGTTATAATGCCAAAATTACTGTTGCTGAAGTGCAGAAATGTACGCAAATAAATTGGGATCATAATGCAATATCGGCTAATAAGAGTATTACTATGGCAGAAGTTCTTGCAAACCCAGAATTTGCGTGGGATTATACCGTATTATCAAGTAATCCAAGTATCAAAATCGGTGATGTAATTGCAAATCCGCAAATAAAGTGGAATAATATACATTTATCGAATAATCCCAGTATCACAATATCAGATATGCTTGCATATCCATGTGTTGGCTGGTATTATAGAATGTTGTCAGGTAATCCTAGCATTAGTATGGCAAAAGTTCTTGCAATTCCGCAAATTAATTGGAATTATGACGCATTATCAGCTAATTCTAGTATTACTATAGCTGATGTGCTCGCGAATCCGAATTTAAAGTGGAACCATCGTACATTATCATATAATAAAAGTATTACTGTTAATGATGTAATTGCAAATCCGCAAATAAATTGGGATTATAAAGTGTTATCGCGAACTATGAGATTGACTTCGCGAGACGTATTACGAAATCCAGATTTTCCATGGGACTTTAGTTTATTAAGTTGCAACAATTTCAGCAAAAAATAAGTTACGACATTTATTCTTTTTTTCCATTGCCGATCTGACCTACTTTTGGTGGGCGACCCCGCACATTTTGGCCTGTAAAAATAAATATTTATATTATCCTGATACATGTTATATTGCAGTTATGGCAGATATTTTAGATCTTCCTATTGACTGTTTGTTTGAAATATTCTCGCGACTAGACAAACATTCGTTTATCGACTGGATGTGTACTTGTAAACTGTTTTACCATATTTCCCAGTCACCTACGTCATATGAGATTATTGATAGTAAAATTAATCACTTATTAATATTGGTAAAAAAACTTCCATATGAGGATTGGGATTATTTTGAATTGTCGTGTAACCCCAATATCACCATTAACGATGTGCTCGCGAATCCGCAAATAAAGTGGGATCATTATGGAATATCATCTAATCCAACTATCACGATAAAAGATGTTTTGACATATTCACAAATAAAGTGGAATTATAATCATTTATCGGCAAATAGCAATATTTCTATATCGGACATATTTGAAAACTCGCAAATTAGCTGGAATTATAATCTTTTATTATTAAACCCCAATATTACGATTACAGACATATTAAACAATCCGCAAATAAAATGGGACCGTTCGCAAATAGCACTTATTTCCAATATTACAATGGCAGATGTCCTGGCAAATCCGCAAATTAACTGGAATTATAACGGTTTGTTACTAAATAAAAATATCACTATAAAAGATGTGTTATCAAATCCGCAAATTAATTGGAATCTTAAATATTTGTCTGGTAATCCTAACATTACTATAGATGACGTATTAGAAAATCCGCAAATTGACTGGGATTATTCTTGGTTAACTAGTAATCCGAATATTACAATATCCTATATATTATCAAATCCGCAAATGAAATGGGATTATGTGTATTTATCTCTCAATCCAAATATCACCATTAAAGACGTACTTAGAAATCCGCAAATAGAATGGGATTATAAATTTTTATCAGAATTTATGACACTAACCTCGCGAGATGTCTTACAAAATCCTGATTTTCCATGGGACTTTATTTGTTTAAGTAGAAACGAATTTAACAAAAGTTAAATTTTGATCACTCATATTATTTTTTATTTAGAGTTTATTAAAAAATTTTGTATTAAAGAAATGTTTATTTTTATCATGTTATTAATCCAAACATTTGCAGTTAACCTCACTGCGACAAACACTTTTACCAATACCAACGCACTAAATACTCTTATTACTCGCGCTACTTCTATTGCATATAATAATAACACATCATTACCTACTACCCCAAATATCCAATTACCGCAAAAAAACTATCTATCAC
>Ga0255176_1000687_pt1 | contig 11080 bp, 8 predicted proteins | sample Atl_Atlam_RepA_8_2_FD_183622 | JGI IMG/M metagenome (GOLD analysis project Ga0255176, IMG submission 183622) | Freshwater microbial communities from Altamaha River, Georgia, United States - Atl_Atlam_RepA_8d | ecosystem: Environmental > Aquatic > Freshwater > River | place: USA: Georgia... | reverse complement strand
TCTCCTGCAGAAGCCAATACTAACTGCTCACAACAACATCCCTGAAGTCCTCGGTCATCTTCCACGAAGTCCTGTGGGATTGATATTGATTTGAACTCCCATTGCATCCTGTCCTCCCTTCCACATTCAGCAGGGCAATCTATTTCAGTAGTGCTTATGTCCGCATTCCCCAATGGATGTATTGGATTGACTAACCATGCTGAAGTTGGGCATGGAATTGCCTCATTCATTACTGCCCAATAATCAGTGGTTAAGCCTAATGTTTCATTGATATACCATGAACTTGTACCCGAATCATAAAACACAAAATATGTGTGTCCTGCAAAGGTAAAAGTCCAGTAATTGACGCCACCATATTCTCCTGCTAATGCAAGATCATACGAAGTTGTTTCGAAATCAATAGTAATCGATATGCCTATGCATTGACACATTAGAATACTTTTTCAAGGTAAGCCACATAGGTCTCAATTTGATTCTGCACGTTTGCGGAAGAAAATTGTGCCGTAACATCCAAAGTGTTTAGGATTGTGGTGTCAAATGTTGTTATGTTCTGAGCATGGAATTCCTGCCCCTCAAAGACATTATTCGAGTTCTTGTTGAACACAAAACTACCTGCCGTCATTATGTTTGCCGTTCCTGCTGCACCGATTGCCCGAATGCAGAAATCTATCGTCAAACTAAATGCTTTACTTGTGCAGTCAGGCATTGTTATGGCTCCTGAGGTGCTTAGGAGTATTGTTCCATTACTTTCGATTCTAAAAGTCAAAGTATCGTTGTTATGCGCCCCTATCATCCCCTTTGCAACAAAGCGAAAAGTATCCCCCACTTGAAAGAAGTTAGCAGGAACACTAAGTGAGCCTAACCACGTTCCACCAATGATTGATTGTTCGCCCGTTCCGGTTACTGGCGAAGGAGTAGTAATCATGGTCGCCTTGCCTGATTTCAAGTCCCTTCCCAATATCTTAGATGAGTCGTAACCCAATCCATTGTAGAAGTCCACATCCAAATAATCATTCTCCCCTATGGAGTAGATTTGAAGTGGATAATTATGTATTTCATTTGCCATATTTCGTTGTTTTAACTCATTTCCTTGTAGCCACCACTCGCAGTGTTTTTAATCGCTCCCCACGTTGTGTATTTGAACTTCGGTCTAACCGATGTCGAACACCCTTTAATCTTACTTGTAAATTTAACTCCATTTTGTAAATTGACAATGGATGGATCGAATAAACAGGTCAATTTTACCTGATTAAAGTTCGGGAAGGATACATCGCATAGATTTCCGGATAATGGCGAAAGTGGATTCATGCCGTTATTGTCGTTCGGCACGATGGAGGAACACCAATATCTTGGTGCCGTTTCCTTCGGCTCAATAGTTATCATGCCCCATACATTAGGAGTCCAAAATGTGCCATCATTTAGGCTATGCGTACACTCCACTCGCATTATCTCGCCTTCCACAATTACGTTTACAGGCTGATTGGTGGAATGCACATAAAGTTGTATTGTTTGGTCGATTGTAGGATCGCTATCGTAGTCCTTAATTTGTACCGTATAGTCCTTCCACCATAATACCCCATCCCTCATTAACTCCAGTCTAACCTGCAACCCCCAATTTCCAGTATTGCCATAAGGTACGTAATTCTTGGTTTGGTCGTTCGGATAAAAATCAGAATCTGCATTCAATTGGTCTAACCAATATTCCCACCGATATAGAAACGGGAAGTAGATTTCAACACCATATTTACCTGCAATATCATACGTTGAATTCAGGCGTAACAGGGCATCGCGTTTTACTGAATTAGAGTCGAATTGCCCCCATAACGTAGTTGATTCATTTAGGATGTACTTTCCTGCCACTTGTGGAATGGTATCGATGGAAAAGAAAGCCGTTTGCAGATCAAATGACTCTCCGGACACCGAATTGTATGCGCGAAGTTTCGCAGTGAAGTCATTCACTATTTCGTAGTCGTTCAATTGGAATGCACCATAGAAGGCTAAGTCATCTTCTACATTAGCCTCGTATGTGTAATCAGGCGTTACTGAAGGAGTCCCTACATAGTTTTCTGAATGGTCAGTAAAGTCCTCTGCCTTCATTGGAATTATTCCCCCCAAAACTGGCGTCTCTTGTAGTTGGTCAGCGTATACAAGGAAGTTTATGTTCCCCATCTTAGCCCACACATAGAATAAACGATCAAATTCAGGTTTGGCAGTCATGAAGTTAGTGTACGCCACATCAGGCGTAAAAAGTAGGTCAAAAGTCCACACTGTACCCACGTTTGAGGCTCCTGTAACTTGGAAGTACATAGTGCCACCATTTGGAAGTGGAAAGCCCGAACTAACCCCCACAGGTATCAATGTAGGCTGCATACCCGTTAACGTGGATTGGTCGTCAAACTGAGATTTGTAGTAGGCATCATCCTGAGGGATATAAGCGAATCCAAATCCATAGTCCAGTGATGGAGAATCAATCACAATTTGAGCCGTTGTCGGTTGGTCGTAGGCAATTGGAGTAGATATCCCTTGCACTAAGGTTCCATCAATAGCACCAATGTTGTACGGCTCGTCAAACCACCCTGTATCTGCATCGTCACTAATGATTGTGTCGTCATTTGCATATGGCTCTCCTAACAGGGATTGCCACGAAATTTTACAATATACTTTCAGACAATTTGCGGATGTAAACCACGATTGGTCATAGATGCCCGAATTGATTAGATCAATCGTCAAATCGTAGTATCGATAAATGCCTGAGGTAGAAGTCAGCACCATTGAAGCATCATACCAAAATTGCCCCGATTGATAACTGACTTTTGTAGCAGGGAATGGGCTTGAACCTGTAAGATCAAAAGTTGCTTGAGTAGCCTCGCCATCAATAAGGCTCAGCGCGTTGCCTATTGCCCCATTCTGAACGTGATTAAGCGATATTCTTGCGCCTTCTCTTCCTCGGCTCGTAACACCGATAACGATTGATTCGCCATTGGTGTAATCGTACCATCCTAACAGGGTGCTAATGCCAAAGGTATTTCCATTGACATATGTTACGTTAGCATAGTAGGAATTTATCAATGCCCCACCACTATCGTAGATATTTACGATAATTGTATCTCCAGTACGAAACCCTTCTTCCTCAAAATTTCCACCTAACCATGTTACTTCGTAGGCAGGGATATTTAAGGAAAGATTCACTGTGGCTGAAGAACTCACTGAAATAGATTCTCGAAGGCTAAAGTTAACCCGTTGCAGATCGCCTACATTACCTTTGTAGAAGGTGCGACTAACACCGAACATATCTACATATTGCTTACTTTGTACGATTATCGGCATAGCGTTCGTATATTTGATTGATTCGGTTAATATCGTTGGTCTTCATTGCCTTCATTGAGTCGTTTATGTCCCTCATGATTTGGTCGGCTAATTCAGGATTCTCATCTGACAGGATCGCCAATATTCGCTCATTTTCGTTGAGCAGTTTTTGCAGATTCTCAGTAACTGCTTTTGCATAGGTTTCAATGTTTTCTGTTCCTTCCATAATTATGCTATTTGTGTAACGTAAGTTTTGCCATTTGCCCAATTTGTGCGTGTCCGGAAGGATATTTGTGCGAAGGATTTTTCATCAATCCATTCTACCTTTAGGATTTCCACCAATACCCCATCGACATTTACAAAATTGTTTGATTGTAAAGTTACGAAATCTTGTGCAGTCATTCGCACCCTTACCCCTTCTCTAAGTATCCAGTCGTTTTGTTGAATTGAATTGATTTGGTGGTAACCATCCCAAAGTGCTTTTGCGCTGCAGAAGTCCAAATAATCAGGTCGCTGAACAAACGATTCTACCACGAATTCGCCTATATTTGCGTACATTACTTTTGAAACGGCAAAGTATTGTTGAGATATTCGTATAGCGTCCTTCCTTGAGTTGATTTGCGCCACGAAGGAAGTGCCCCCACCGAATACGCCTGTAACGGCATCAACGACTGCTAAAAGTCCTTTGGCTAAAGCCTCAATAATGGTGAGTTTATCTTTGCGCCTTGCAAGTGCGAATGGAATGTTTACATCGTTCAAACCACGAATTAAAGTAAGTTGTGGATCGGTAACAGGGAATAAAGGCTCAGTAGAGAATTCTGCGTCATGCGCCCCGTATACCTCGCCTTCGCAGGTATGCAGATCGGTGAAGTCGGTTTGGTAGTGAATATAGTATCGCTTCCATACCTCACCATTGGTCGTCATGTAGGAATACTCATCGTCTCGTTGCGATTGCAATGACAGGGATGGAACTATATTCGTCATAGCCTGTGTATTTAGCCAATCTCTGCGCTCTAAACGTACTTGATTGTTCCTTACTATTAAACGGGCATTGAACATCGTCTCAAGGGCTTCTATGAACGTGCCTAATGTTGGTGTAGTATCTGATGAAGTTGGATACCCCTTATTGTAGGCAGGTGAAACGGCTGAAACCACCTTGTCAAAGATTGAATCTGCATCCCTCACCAATGGAACACCCACGAATACCCATTGTTTGCTGATTGTTGCGGATGCAAAACTATACCCCATGTAGTTGCAGGACTTTTCCAGTAGATCAAGAAATCTCGTCCCTAAAAAGTTCCTTTTCGGTGGGAAGTAAGTCGCCAATAACTGCGCCCCCAATTTTATGACTGCAACCAACACTGCTGCAGTGTAAATAATTTGTGCTGCTGCCTTCAAACTCGCTGCGATAATAGCACCCGTATTGACCACAGGTACACCTGCAAGAGTAAAGGAAGGAATTGCTGCCATCTGAACGTCTGCGATTGCTGATGCAGTATCTTTTATCGCTTGGATCAGTTCCTTGGTCATAATGAACGCCACAATACCCAATTGTAATGAAGCCTCCAGTTGATTATCCTTGACAATAAAGTACGGGACTCTACGAATACTAAGTCCACGCCTTGCGATACCATGTACTCGAAGGAAAGCCCTGCTGCCTGTGTCCTGAAGTCGTCAAGATAGCCCCTACGAATGATTGTAATTTCCACTTCGTGTTGCCTTACTTTCATGCCCTCGATTAGATCAACGTAGTATTGCAATGTTATGCCACCTTCCATCGTTACTTTGTACGGGATCGCTTGGAATATACCCACTGAAGCGATGTGTTGGTCAATTATGTCCTTGGCTTCCCTTGGAAGAATGATTGTGTCAGTGCTAAGGGATAGTATTTCCGGATTTCCACTGAAATCTGAGATAACACCGATTTCTAAGCGATTTCTCGGTGTTATTTCTATATCGTTGAGGTAATGTATCATTTGCGTACTTTGAATCGATTATACGTTGTGCTATTGCCTCTCACGCGCTTTTCTACAATTTCCACGACTGACTGCGTAATTTCGCCTAATTCGATATTCGTCTCAGGTTTGTCCTTGATGATTTGCTTGAGGTCTTTGATTTCGTTTACAAGTAAGGTCAGTTCCAGTGCGGATGCCGATTGTGTCGCCCCCTCCATCATTTTGCCGTTCTGATATTCCTGAGCCACCTTTGCCAATTGCGTATTGGTAAGTGAACCAATCTTCTCGTTAAGGCTCTTAGGAATTACCCTCTCATTTGGATGCAGTACGGCATGGAATCCACCCTTACCATCAACACCACGCCCATTGGTGCCTGTATCCTCAGTTCCTTCAAGGAAGGTAGGAAGGGAAGCAATGAACTGCTGAAGAAGGGTAGTGTCTCGAATCGTTTCGGCTAATGCATTCTTTGAGCCGTTTTCCACCTTTTGCGAATACGTTGAATACACTGACTCGGCTAACTTGATTCGTTGTTGGCGTTTCTGCTCTCGTTCTTTCTTCATGTTTGCCTCATCGATAATGCGTTGTTGTTCCGCAAGTGATTGTTGCGCATTAATGTTGCCCTGCTCGGCTAAGGATTTGTAATTCTCGTATTGTTTTTCTGCTGCTGCAATTTCCTTATCCAATTGGTCAATTCGCTTGTTTGAATATTGTATGAACAGGTCTGCAGTTTGTTTGAATAACTCCCGTTTACGCTCCTCGGCTGCCTTTATTTTTGCAAGTTCATCTTCGCGATCTTTATCTGCTTTTTCCTTGTTGTTTTCGCGCCATGTTGCCACGTTCTCGTCTGCCTCTTTAGTCAGGTTAGTAATAACCTCAATTGATGCCTTTTCTAAGGCGTAAATTTCATCTGCCGTATTCTCGGTTACTATCTTGTTTTCCAATGCAAGATCAGAAACCCTTGTCTTTTCTTGGTCGTCCAGTTCTTTAACCTTCTTTTGATAGTTGGCTTGGATTTCGGTCTTTTCAGAAGCCAATAATTTATCGTTTTTAAGAAGTTCGTCCCTTTCCTCCTCCAATTGTTTGTAGCGTTCTTTTTTCTCCCTCTCGTAAGTGTCATTATTCATTTTGATTGTAGCATCCCTACGTTGTTCTAAGTTCCGGATTTCTACCCCGTACTTTTGGTCGGCTAACTCTTTGAATTTTTCAAGGGAATATGCTCCTGTTTCTAATGCTAATTTTTTCACTGCTTCGGCTTCCGCATTGATTTGTTCTTCCAATTTAAGTTCGGCTCTTTTTTGCTCGATAACGTACAGGTCTTGCAGAAGTTTTTGTTGTTCAGATATGTAATCGTTCAGTTTCTTGAATTCGGTATTTTGCTTATGGTGAGCATCAGTATTGTCGTTTGTTACCTTGGTGTTGTCTCCAGTGCTACCTGAATATTGTCTGAGTTCGCTATCATCGAATACAGGAGTCAAAGCAGTGTTTAGGATCGTTTCCTTTTGCATCTTGATATATTCTGCTTCTGCCTCTTTTGCTATGTCGCGGATACCTTCGTAATAGTCCCATGCTGCATTGGTAGCGTCTGATAATTCTTTCTCTCCAGTCGCACCAAAGAATTCGAACATATTTGACAAAATTTTGTCGGTCATTCCACCCTCTCTAAATGCTTTAATTGCCCTTGCTGCTTGGTCGTATGCTGCTCTTGCCTCAGCCATTTGTCGCTGAGTAGTTTCGAATCGAATTCTTGCCCCTTCCTGTTTTGCTCTCGCTTCTAATTGTTGGTCTAATTTTGTGTATTCTTGCCTTGCCTGACGCACGAAGGCTGCCTCATCAGAAAGATTCTTTAATGTTGTTCCGTACTTGTTATTGATGTCGGTAATCAATTTACTTCGTTCCCTTGAACCTTGATTCGTTTCCAATAGGGCATCGAACATCAATTTGAGTTCAGTTTTTTCCCTGTGTACGTTCACTGCGACTGTGTCAGTTGCTGAACGCAGTTCTTCCTGTGCTGCTACAAGTTTTCGCGTACCTTCTCCTGCTGCCCTCATTTGCATTGCAATCTCAGCAATAACCACTAAGGCGATACCCACTATGTTCTGCTGAATCATTCGCCCCAATCCTGCGAATGCTTGACCAATGCCATTTAATACCCCCTTCATACCTCCTACGCTTCGTGCTAAGTTCATGAATGAAGAAGCCATCAATTTGTTGTACAGTAAGGTCGATTTGACTATGATTTGGTAACGAATCCATATCTTGATAACCGATACCAAAGTGTCTAAGATCAATTCAAGATTGTCGGCTAAAAAGCGAATCGCTTTTGTGAAGGAAGTACCTGCACCCGTAGCGTCATTAACTTTCAATAAGTACCCTTCCCATGCAGAAGTCAGTAGGAATAATGAACCTTGAATCGAATTTAACTGCGTGTCCGCCATTGCTTTTGATGCCCCTGCCGCATGGTTGTATGTATCGCTTAGTTTCTCAACCTTATCTTGATTCTCGCTCAGGATCAATAACGAAGTTTGTGCCGTTCGTCCTACCTCATCGAATGCGTCTTTAAGGTCAAGCCCTTTTTCGCTCAATTCCTTTAATGCACCTTTGGCATCCTTTCCAGTCATAGCCATGTCGGTAAAGATTCTTCGCAGGGAAGTACCTGCTTGTGAACCTCGAATACCATTGTCTGCCAAAACTGACAGGTACGCTGATGTTTGTTCAAGGGATATACCTGCTGACTTTGCCACAGGCGCAACATATTTCATGGATTCAGCGAACTTCTCCATATCGAGTGCCGATGAGTTGAAGGATTTCGCCATTACGTCATTCACCCGTTGCATATTGTTTGCATCGATTCCAAATGCCCTCATGGTTGCTCCTGCCACTTCTGCTGCTCGTCCTAAGTTAGTTCCAGTCGCCCCTGCTAAGTTCAATACTGATTCGGTTGCGTTTAGGATTTCATCCTCTGAGAAACCTAACTTTGATAACTCAGTTTGAAGCGTTCCTACCTCAGAAGCCGTAAACCTTGTTGTTGCCCCTAATCGCTTTGCATCGGTTTCCAATTTAACTATCTCCCCTCTTGACTTGCCTAATATGGAAGCAAGATTCTGCATTGATTGGTCGAAGTCCTTAACAATACCGAATGCGCCTTGAATTACGCTACCTGCGGTAAACGCTAACCCCAATTGACCTAATGCATTCTGCAATCCTCCTAATGCCTCGGTAGTTTCCTACGTTCCGGAAGTTATCTCCTACGGTCTTGTCAAGTTTTTTAAGTTGAGCATCACCCTGTTGGGCTGCTTGAGTTGTCCTTTGGTATTGCGATTGAAGATTGCGCCACTCTGCAGTGTGCTTCTTCCCGTTGGCTTCTAATTGCAGAAGTTCTGCGCCTAAACGCTTGGATTCATTCTTTAACTCCCTTGTGTTTTTTTCAAGTTGCTTGTAAGCATTTGCCTCGTCTTGAGCCACTTTTGCCGCCCGTTCAGATTGCTTCGTTAATCGCTCCTGTTCACGTTGCCTATCGCGATCGGTCTTTATTTGTTGTTGTTCAGTTCTAAGCCGTTGTTGTGCCACCTTCTCTGATTCCTGCATCGCCTTTTGCATTTGGGCATCTGCTTGTGCCTTCATGCGTTCAATCTTGATGGATTCTTCCATCAGTTTATTGGCTTGTCGTGTAGCGTTTACGAATTCATTAACCGATTTCGTTGAATCGAACTTTGCGCCACCTACTGCAGATTTCATTGAATTTGCTATCTTCTTGAATTCAGCATCAAGTGAATGCAATTGGTCGATTGTTTTCTTTGCAGATTGCCTGATACCCTCGAATATGTCTTCCTTTTCGAATAGGTCGGTACTTCTAATTCTTTTTGCCATGCTCTATGTCATTTGTGCGTTTAAATTCTTCCAGTAGAGTAAAATATTCCCCTGTTGTAATCTCCTTCACCCGTAGCCAATAGCCTACGAACTTGGATAAATGGACTAAGGTCTGCTCGATAGTCATGCTTACCCCATTATTCGATAACATTATTTTGAGATTCTCCTCCTCTATCTCTAACAAAGTTAGTGAAAACTTGTCTTTGTTTAGGATGTAGTCAAGTTGTATTTGCGCTTTTGTCTGAATTAACTTCATCAACGCCTTATAGTGCTTCGTCATGCCGTATTTCTTCAGATAGGCATCATGGATACGTTCCCATGCCTGTTCGTCCTTCTCAGGCGTTCCTATTGTGCCACACCTAACAAAGTGAATGTTGCCTTCAAGACATTGCAACCAATTAAACAGGGGAAGGTCATCGATTGACTGATAGTACCCTGTTAATTTCGTTTCGGTATCTCCGGAGGAGTTCGTACGCCAATTTGTCCATGTTGTCGTCAGTAAGCCCGATGATTGCCTCAGTATATTTGTAAAATAAATTTTCAGTTTCTCCCTGTTCATTTTCTTTTAATGGATCAGCATCGATTTCGATGTAATTAGTATAAATATAGATTATCATGGAGTCATAAAATTCTCCAGTATCTTTTAAAGTGTAGTGCGTTCCTGCCTTTTTTAATGGGTTAATTTTTTCGGTAAACTCAGAATAATACCCAATGATGTCCCCGTCCATATCAATCCCTTTTTTGAATAATTGTTCGTTCCGGATGAGGTCTAAAATCCACTTCCTGAAGATAGGATCGTTGAAGGCGTTTCGCCAAAAATATTGTTCGGTTAACATCAGTGATGACCTGTTCAAAAGTTGCCCTAAAACTGTCTCCATTAACTTCATTTCTTCTATTTTTTATTAAATTTTTACCTCCGTGGAATCCCTGTCTCATGGCGCATCCGTCACTTCTCGAAAAAAATGACCTACGACCTGTTAGAAGGGGTAAAGTCGCTTAGATGCGCTTATTTTGCGCCTCAGAGCATTTCAATATAACGCCATTTTTACCCAAAAAACACCATTTTTTACCCCAATTTTGACCACTTTTTTTGCCCTTTTTTGAGTCCATTTTTGTCAATTTTGAAGGTAAAAATAAGGGGCATATTTCGAAAAATACACCCCAAATTTTTGTGTCAATAACCACCGAATTATTACACTGCGGTGAAAGTTAATGAACCTGTGAATCCAGTTTTAACGACACTCAAAGTATACGAATCACCCGTAACGAAGGAAGCCAATAAAACGTATTGTCCATCGACTGGCTCAGACACTGCGGTAATAGGGAATACTGCCGCGTTGGTGTTATCGTAGATCGAGAAATCTGCTAATACTGCCCCTTTGAATTTCAATGGGTTAAGTGCAGTTCCATAGTCGAAGGTAGCATCCACTTGGATAGAAGTGTTAGCCACTTGAACAGGATTGATAAGATTAACATCCAATAAACCTTTCAAGGTGTTGAAGTCAATTGCCTCATCTGCCGTAATCATCCACATGGTTGACTCATCGAAGAATCGATTGAAGTCGAATGCTAACATGATCTTTTGAACTGTTGAATCAGTTGCAAACATCATAGTTGGATTCCATGACTGATTGTCCACAGGGATTGGATATAAGTAGTCACCCACTTTGCTACCCACTAATGAACCATTGATGTCAACGATGTAAACACCGAATTCTACGCATCTTCCGGAGGATAATTTCCCTAAGAATTGAGGCGTTGCATCATAAGCCCAAAGTTCGCCTGTGAAAGATCGCTTCCCTTGACGAAGGTAAGCCATGCGCCCTGAGTTCGCTTCTTCGAACACTGTCTCCGCCTTCGGCATCTCCACGTTCTCGAATGCAGGTAATGGATACCAACGCTGACTCTCATCAGGATCGTTGACTAAGTTCGTCCAGTTAGGAAGAGCCACT
>Ga0255176_1000678_pt1 | contig 11326 bp, 9 predicted proteins | sample Atl_Atlam_RepA_8_2_FD_183622 | JGI IMG/M metagenome (GOLD analysis project Ga0255176, IMG submission 183622) | Freshwater microbial communities from Altamaha River, Georgia, United States - Atl_Atlam_RepA_8d | ecosystem: Environmental > Aquatic > Freshwater > River | place: USA: Georgia... | reverse complement strand
CAGTTTGTTCTGTTTTTGGTGGCTCGTCATAACCGATTTCTTTTCTAAGCATATTAATCCCATTACCGGTGAACATAGTAGCACAAATGCCTTGGTTCATATTACTACCCTTACAATGACATCCAATTCTAGTGTAATCTGCGCTGTTACTGTCGCGACTCTTGCATACAGTTGCCAGATTTTTGATCATTACAGGATCATCAAGCGCAATCCCCACTCTACAGCGCAAATCTAGTGGTTCGCCATCGCATATATTTCCTGATAAATTTTTTAGTTCGCTGTTAAGGCCATATAACATTCTTAATTGGTTTAAGTCATCTACGGTTCTTTGCGAACTCGGTTTTGCTAATACTTGTTCTGCTTGTGTCGCTAGTTGTCCCATATTTTATACTATTTTAGCGATATTTTGTTATCGTAAATAGTGCAAACATATAAATATAAATCTAAAATTACTAGTTATACCGAAATGTATAATGAGTACAACGTAGATCGCTATACCACGTGATATAGGAATATCTACAGACTGTATTAACGCGGTTTAAAAAGTCACGTGACAATATGTAAATATAGAAATAATAATGCACTATTGTATGAAAGGTCGTATATGGATAATATTAAATACACAGCGTTTATGTGCAGATATGGGTTAGTATTAGACTATAAAACGCAATATAAGTTTATTGAGCAATATCAGCCAGATTTAACATTGTTGTTTAAGCCTGTTATTGGCAAAAATATCATTAAGCCGCTTTATTCAGTTATAGATACTAATGGCAGTACGAGATTTCGTATACCGCGCTCATGGCACAATAAACCGTTTATATCAGTAATCAGACCGCAAATACGCATAAATCAGTTATCGGCAATATATCTGAACCGCGATAAATTGGTTACAAGTAATACGCCAATACTCAGTAGTAATCAAGAACTTGTCGTTAATACGCTAGTCCACAAAGTATTCACATATACAAACATAACCCTTGGTACAGCATCAACCATATTACATATGCCCGCTGGTACAGGTAAAACTTATGTAGCCGCTGGTTTAATTAAAAAAATGCGAGTTAATCGTGTACTTTATATTACGCCGTCTCGCGAGTTAAATAAGCAATGTGCTGCCGACCTTAACAACGCGTTTGGCGAATATAGTGGCGCGCAATTTGCTACATTTAATGGTAGCGATATAAAAGCTGGCAAATCAACATCTGTAGTAGATGTATTGACAATACACATGTCTATAAAGCAAAGCATAGATTTTGTGCAATCATATCAACTGATTATACTTGATGAATGCCATACATATTGCGCTGACACGTATAGGGCAATTTATTCACTTATAGGCGATATGCCGACACTTGGCATGACAGCCACTCCATATGCGCGTAATGATCCGTTTGACAAGATAAACACTGCCGAATTATGTGCGCATCCCATGATTAAAGCCACAAAATTACCGGATTATATAAACGACGAAACCCACTTTAACATAAATGTGAGCGTCATAAAATATATTGGCGATGCAGAGCACACGCAGGTATTAAAACACGACAGCACCGGGCATATGTTTATGCATTATATGCACCAGCAAGTAGCAGAAGATAGCGCTAGATTACAAATAGCCACTTGTAAGATATTGGAATTATATGACGACGGACACGACACTTTTATATTTGCAGAAGAAAAAAATATACTCGAAATATTATCATGCAAACTATTAGAAATGCGACCTCAAATAGAATGTGAAATCGGCATATTCACCGGTGACACAAAACCGCCAGAATTGGCCCGAATCAGGCAAAGTGCTAGAATAATATTTACAACTTATTTTTACTCTGGTACTGGCGTGTCAATACCAAGAATGACCGCAATTGTGATGTTTACGTCGCGAAAAAGCAAGATGGGCCAGATAATACCAAGGATATTGCGTAAAGGTGGTAATCCTGATAAAACTCGCGAAGTCATTGACTTTGTCGACGCGGCCACTCCCGTATCGCGACAATACCAAGAACGATTTAAGACATTCAAATCACTACATGCAACTATACGCTATTACACGTTAAACCACGAAGATATGATTATTCGCGAAACTACTGCTGCTGGATAAATACTTGATAATGCCGTATTGTCGGCACACTTTGTACTGCAGTTGCATTTGCAAATACGACAACCCGCGAATTTGGCAAATCAAGCATATCGCAAATAAGCATTTTTACGTAGTCTAGCCCGTGTATGTTGCAAGTGTTACACATCCAAAATACTTTGTGAGATATATCACTTGGTAAATTATACGGAAACTTATTTGCATCAAGTCTGTATCCGCATTTACCACTATATATTTCACCCAGTATTTTTTGCTCCACATTTACAGTCTCTTTAAACTTATCATACGCACTTTGCACTTCGCTTGTTCGCGGCATATTTGTTGTCACTATTTTCATGTCGTATTCTTGCAATTCGCGCCACGTCATCATTTTAAACTTATTAAATTATACAATTATTATGTTCGAATCTAAATACTTAGCACTAGTTAATAATGTTTGCATTATGCCACAAAATTCCAATATACACACTTATTGGGATGAAGCCACATCCAGTGCAATTGGCCAAACGCTTGTAGCAGACATTTCAGATGGCACGCTGCCGTTGCTGACAACACGTAAAATTGCGTGGCGTTCAATCGTATATGAATTATTGTGGTTTACAACCGGATCGCAAAGTATAGATTATTTGCAATTTTATAAAGTACATATATGGGACAAAAATGCTTCAAATCAATCGTGGAATGCGCGTAATCTTGGTACGAGGCCATCACCAAACTATATAGGTCCATCGTATGGGTATCAATGGCGATATGGGATATTTGGTGATCAATTATCCAATTGTGTTTATAACCTAATACATTATCCATGCTCGCGACGTATTTTAATGTGTTCATGGACACCAGAGTCAGTACATAAAACAGTATTGCCACCATGTCACTTTACAGTGCAATTTCTCATTAAAGACGATAGTCTGCATATAGTCGTTTACATGCGAAGTGGAGATTTAATACTCGGGATTCCATTTAATATCGTTTCTTACTCACTACTGACAAATATAATTGCGGCCTTATTGGGTATTAAACCTGGTACAGTCACTATTATGATAGGAGACGCACATGTTTATGCTGATCATATGTATTCGTATGTCAATATACAACAAAATCGCGAGATATTGCCACCGCCTAAATATGACATTTCATGGCTAAAAACTCGCTTTAATAGGTATACGCCATTATCGGATATAGCATTGTTTTGGGACAATTTGCATAAATATGATGAAGTTATAATAGCAGGCTTGAGAGAGTATATGTGTCATGACCCAATTAAATACGAAATGGTAAACACCTCACTTATCAATTAAAATTGAATTATAGCCCATTCTAATCATATACAATGTATCCCGTAGACATCTTAACATACTTATCCCAATACTCAAACGTTGCATCGTTAGTGTCATTGAGTCGTACTTCTAAAATATTTGCGAACTGGCGAAATAAGTTTAGCCGTGAGGACTTCTTGTCATCGCTCACATTTGAAGAACCTAGATTAACATGGTATTTATCAACTAAATCTGACGCAATGGAAATTAATGGTTTATTACCAGATATCGGTCTTGGTATTGACGTAAATGTCACTAGATCAGCTATATTGGCATTTGGCGGCAAAAAGATTTCCAAATATGATAGAGAGTGGTTTAGCACAAACTATTATCAATCGTTTAGATTGGGATTGGCGTTAATTATACCCGGGCTATACAAAGGAAAAAAACATATACTGACGGATAATATAATCGAACATATAGACGATTATTTGCCAAAAGGGTGTTCTGACATAGTATTTACAAACTCCAATTATATTACGCCCCAAAATTGGAGAAAGTTTGTAAATCATGTGGGCATACCGTATCATGGACAAGAGGTTCAAGATAATGTGGTTGGTTGGGTATTAAAGAATGCGTGGCATTCGCCTGTTACGTGTGAATATGTGTTAAAAACATATCCTATAACTGGTGATATTAATGACGAATATGCTGAGCTAGTAGTAAACAAATTCCGTCATTTAGCGTTTATAGCAGTCCCAATCGAGTTATTAATGGTATACTGCGAATCACACACATTAATCGTTAGCCGCGATATGGATTTCAAAAATAATACGGTGTTTCCTGGTAACTATCCTGTAAGCGTGCGTACATCCGATTTCATTGATGTTACATTTGATGATGTGGCACAGCTTATTCTTAGGAGTAACTGCAAACTAGTGTCAATACCGTCCCAATTGTTATTTAGGATAATTGTCACAAAGAACCGTAAGTTATTTATGGAACTCTGGGATTATTATGGTAAACGTCCTAATGCTGAAGAAAAGGCATTAGCAAAAAAGGCATCGAGGATAGCACGTGACAGAGGGCATGATATGACAAAATTCGCAATAGCACTAAAAGAACGTGGCTTTTAAACCTGCTCATTTTACTTTTTTCCTCGTAACAAAAGGTTCGCTTCCATTACCAATTTTTCTCCATCGCTTTCACTGACTCCTCGCGACAACAACATTTCTGCATTGTCATATATTGCGTTTTCAAGTTCATCATCACTTATTTGGGGATTACGCGTAATAATGGCGTTTAACGTGTTTAAGTATTCATTTCGATATGCTGCAAACGTCATAACACCGCTCGCGAGTACTGGGTCATCATCATTGCCGACTTGACTATTTAAGTATCTGCTAACTCTACCAGTTGTACATACAATACCATTACCTTCATTACAGTCGCGAATAGAGTTTAATAAATTTGCCAATCTACGCCCATTTGTTTTCGAATATGCGGTTACATACGCGAGAATATTACGCTCTGGCATGTCATATTTGCCAACATTTTCGGTACCAATATTGCTAAGATTAACCACATCTAATAACTGTTTATCACTTGCAACCGTATTTTTTAGCCAATTTATTTCCGAATCAACATCCAAATCCGGTGAATGTTCTATGTATCGAGTTAATACATTCATAAGCCCATTTTGCACGCTGCTGTCGTGGACGTTTTGCATGTCGCTTTTCCACGTGTTGGCTGCATTTTTTATTTTTTCTGAAGTATCTTTTCCAGGATAATTTGTTACATTTGCCGATATGACGTCGCGACTACGAATATTTGTCATTATATCAAGCTCATATAACCTTTGTTCTGCCGCGAATTGTTGTATTTTCTGTAATTGGTTTATGTCAAGTTCTCGCGATGCCACTGGATCTTGTAATATTGCGCTTACTTTAGCACTAGCGCGTTTTACGCGTTTAACTGGTATGTTGTCGCCTCGCATATCCAAATACGCGCTCTCAAATTTGCGTTGAGTATTATTTGTCGGTACTATATCTATTATTTTACGAGCCCATTTGGCGTTTTGATCGTAATCCCCGTTACTGGCTCTTATTAGCGAATCGACATATCGCCAAATACAAACATAAACAAATATACAAACTAATATTAATAACACTAGTTGCCACAGCACCATTTTTATACAATAGTATAATCCTTTATATGCAGTTTGACGATTACATAAACGCGATTGGCATGACTGCCGACGTCGCCGAAATGGAGAAAACAACCACGTTAGCAGGCGCTCGCGAAATATTATGGCCGCCGACATTCATAATATTAGCAGAAAATCAAAATACGTCATTCGAAAAAAGTATAACCAATACAAATAGTATTTATTCGTGGATTGTCGGCTTGTTTTATTATCATAAACTGATACCAACGCGAGCTACTGGCATATCGTTATATCATCTGCGCAAATCTCGCGCATGGTTTACCTGCTTAAATTACGAAAATTGGCATAAATACACCCACAAATTATTGTCACATATATTCGATAGCAATCCCGACTGCCTTTGTATTAGTTTTCAAACGAATTTCGCAAATTATGAATTGCCGAAACAAGTAATTTGCATTACCGCTCAAAATTTGCTGAATAATGCAGTATATTCGAAATTCAAAACCTTACCATATTTGCCGTTAACGATCGCACCAGCAGAAATATTGGAATTATATATTTACGAGTTGTCATTAATAAAATCTTTACGGCCAAGTATGATATTTACAGACGGCGCTGCAATCGCTAATGGTAAAGATAATTGCAAGTCAGGATGGGCTGTTTGCGGCATAACGACCTATGGGACATATTTGCCAGAAATATATGCGACTAGGCATATCCGCGAAAACTATTGTCTCGTATACTATACTGGCAAACCGCCCGACGTGCAAAGTAATAATATCGCAGAATTACACGGATTACTAGAAGGAATTAAGTTGTCCAAATATTTACAAAACGCAGACATATATTCCGATAGCCAATATGCCATCAAATCAATTACTATTTGGGGTACAAAACAAATGACCACAACAGGCAAAGCTCGTAAAAATCTCACACTGATTACCGATTGCATAGACGCATATGAAGATCACCGAGAATATATATCTAGCATTAATCATATTCGCTCACATACGAAATTTCCGCATAATGGCACTGAAAACGAAAAAATAATATGGTTATGTAATGCTATTGTTGATAAACTTGCTACGTCTGCGTATTAGTCAAACATACGTGACCCGTATATTTTGTTTGTGATCGCACATTGGATATTCCATCTATCAGCCGATGTAGATAATGTTTGTGAAATTTCGTCGTGTATCTTGTTTTTGTCGAGAAAGCGCTTAATTTTAAATATCATTTCACACAACTTTTGCTTGCCTTTAATCTCGAATTTATTATAACCGAACTCGCGACAATATTTGCCAACTATTTTACGATTTACTTTGCCTGCTTCATATGCAATAATGCGATACTTGTTACTACACCACGCATAACCACTAAACATCATTACGGAATATTCAAACTTTCCTACCAATTCTAAGCTACCTGTATCGTACATCGAATATCCACAATACGGTATATCATCAGTAAAAGAGCATCCAAATATTGTTTGCATAACAACAAGCGCTTTTAGCGAATCATATAGTGTCGCGCTAATATGATTTTGGCTGCAATCGTCAACGTAATCATTCATGAATTGATTGTGATATAGTATGCTGTTGTTGCATTTTTTGCATTTGAATTTTAAGAATACGTTTTCGTGCATCGCGTGTACAATTTCGCCTTTTTTTTGCACAGACAACGGAAACCGAAGCCCGCATATCCAGCATTTAGACCACTTATTTTCACCGGTATGTATAACCGTACAGTGCCTATTTTTGCATTTAAACATAAATCTGGCACCGACAATAATTAATCGCAATGCCATTTTAGTATGTTGAATGCTATTACAAACTATGCACCCAGTAATCGGAATGTTGTATTTATAACGGGCGCCGCATTTATCGCAATTATTTGTATTTGTCGCGATAATAGGCAATAACTTTTTTACCGTTTGTTGACCACATACGTATTCAATGCACTCAATATTAGTTGATATGTTCATCTTTTAATATGCAAACACTGCTTTTCAATTTTGACGCATTATATGTCGTGGTATAACCAAGATGTTGACTCCAGATAGCCCAATGTGCCCGTTAAAAATAAACAATCTAAATTTACCACTATACCCATACCAACGCGCTATTGTAGAGCATATTGCGATGTTGGAAAATGATATTACCGACAAATCCCATATTACGGTATTAGCTGAAATATTCGGCAGTGGCAAAACTATTATGTCACTTGCGCTTATATGTTATAACAAACCATTGTCCAAAGAAATTATATACTCGAGTGATCTCAAAGATAAACTTAATATGTGCTATATACTCGATACCAGAATGCCAGTTATGCCAATCACAATTATAATATCCGCTGTCAGCTGTATTGGTAATTGGATTGACACCATTACAAATCACACTAATTTAAGATACAAAAAAATAACGTCTGTTCGCGAGATTGAGCAAGTAAATGCAGATGCCTTATCGCAATATGATGTTGTCCTCATATCCAATACACGAAACACCACCCTTAAAAAATCACTAACAACCGTATTTACCGATAAAATCGGTAAATGTTTATACGAGCGGTATATTGTAGATGACTTTGCTACAAGCGGAGAAAAAATGCGCGCACCGCTTGTATATGCTAAAAGTGTAATTTTAATATCTTCTAATGGGCTTAATGCAACTACATCTCGTATACCAAAAGATGATCCGCATTTACTAAATTTTTTAAGCGATAAATATACTATAAACGTGCCTAGATCACGAGTAGTTAAATGTGTACCTGAGTTTGTGGCTGCCAAATATGATATCAGCTATAAATATTTTGTTATTAAATATTGCATCTATGACGCCCATATTGAAATGTTAAATGCTTTCGCGACATCAAATACCATGACCGAGGAATTACTTGAAACGTTAAATATTAAAGGTGATATAGTCAGTTACTTAAACAAAATACTTGGCAAAAAAGCAGAAAAGTTGGCAGCCACCGTTAAAAACGCGCAGCTATTAAACCAGTTGCCAGAGTATTTGGAAAACATTCCAGAATCGACACAACCTATCAGCAATGTTCGCGAGATTATAAAAGCCGTTTGTAAAAATAACGACTTATCGCTGATAAAATCTTATAATGATAATTTGATTGATTGTGCCGACGAGTATTTAAATAGGCGTAACGAGAAAATTGCATCTATTTGCGATAATTTGAGCTTTGTATTTAAACGCCTTGCAGAAGGTTATTGCAAAATATGCAGAGGACAATTAGGTGAAAATTCTATTATGCATATGTGCTGCGGCGCCTGTACGTGTTGTATCTGTTATATCTCCAATATCAATGCAAAATCAAAAAACACGCAATGTTATTCTTGTATGTCATATGATAAGCAATTTTATCGAGTACCAGCAAACATATCACCAGCAAATATTGAATCAATCATATCTGACATTATCTGCCACACATCACAGCCACAGCCCGTAAAGGCCGCATCAGATAAAATTGGCATACTCAAAACAATAATAAATGGAGATAATACTTCTCAATACAACCCCGATACCAGTACCGAAGATATAAACCTGTTACAAAATGGTCAGCTTATAAACTTTCCATTGCAAGAAAACCGTAAATTTGTAATCGCGACAATGTCAAAGTCTGGTATTAAGTTAATTAAAGAATCGTTAACAGAATACAACCCGTTAGTATTAAAAGGCAACGCAACTCAGTTAGCAAACATTATTAAAGAGTTTAAGACAAATCCTGCCAGAAATGTATTAATACTAAACAATAACAAACATTCGTCTGGTATTGACCTTTCGTTTGCGACCGATTTAATCGTATTTTCTGTCGCGAAAGATAGTAGCATTCAAACACAAATATACGGCAGATTACAGCGGCCAGGGCGTACATGTTCCGCAACTATTCACATTATCACGTACAGTTTCGAAAATGCATTTCTTGTATAACATGATTTATATGGATAATAATGGTACGACGCTAATGAGCGCCGATACACAAAAAGCGTTATTAAAATGGTGTAATAAAGGTAATCCGTCAGCAAGTTATAAAAGTGCCACCGACTGCAAAAATATGTTAAATACTCTGCGGCTAAAAGTAGCTGAAATATGTGGAGTCAAATCCACTCATGAGATTGTGTTGACATCTGGCGCATCAGAGGCAAATTCAACTGCTATCACATCTATTATCAATCACATGCTAGACGCAAGACGACAACTGGCGTTTAAACAGAATCTCGCGAATATCGTACCGCCACATGTAATTGTATCGGCTATAGAACATAAATCTATATTATCAGCAGTAGAATCGTTTCTGGACCGCCAATTAATCTCGTTAACTAAAATTATACCAAATAGCGACGGTGTAATAACACTCAAATCTATTTCTGATGCTGTCACTGACTACACAACTTTCGTAATTGTAATGCATGCCAATAACGAGACCGGTGCAATAAACGACATCGCTTCAATATCAAAGTTTTGTGCTGCTAATAACATTATTTTTCATTCTGACATAGTACAAACGTTTGGAAAGATTCCGCCAAAATCACCGCTTATACATTCAATGTCATTATCGTTTCATAAATTATATGGTCCGCCTGGCTGTGGCGCTTGGATAGTTTCTAAATCACTCGCGAAAAACTTGCAACCCGCCATATTTGGCACGCAAAATAACGGCTTGCGTGGTGGGACCGAAAATGTCATAGGATTCGGTGCGACCTTATGTGCATTAGCCGAAAATTTCCACGATCGCGCAAATAAAAATGCGAAACTGCAAAATCTCAAAGAACATGCCTTAAGATTGTTTTGCCAAGTATTGCCGTGTATAACATATTCGCAATATGTCTCAGACAGACGAGAAAAAAAACCTGAACTGGAATTAATCATATTTTCGCAATCTCCAACAAACTCACTTTGCAATACCATATTAATTTCAGTCGTAAAACGTACTCCACCGAAAATATGTAATGTAAAGATAAAAGAGTTTTTAGAGCGCAATAATGTCATAATTTCTGTCGGTTCCGCATGTAACACAAGTTCCGCAAAAGCGTCACATGTATTATACGCGATGAACGCCGATGAATTTATAAGAGCAGGTGCCTTACGTATATCATTCGGCGATTATAATACTCTTGCCGAAGTTAAAAAATGTGTGACATTGTTTGCAAAAGCCATACAGATGCAATGTTATTAACCTATTTACCCTCATCTATGTTTATTTTTTCTGTGTTGCTGGTAATTGTTTGCTCATCTCAACCGATAAATCTTTTAGTATTTTTGGTTCGTTAACAATCTCGCGACTGGCCGTTAGTTGGTCGATAAAAGGTACGGATTTCTTATTAAACTTTTCGCCGTTATTTTTTGCGTTTGTGCGCAATTTTGCAATTGTCACATTATCTTCTACCTGTTGTACTTTGAGTTCGCATAATTCTTCTAATAATCCAGAATTTCGCGACACTACTTCTGATAGCGCAAATTTCAATACGTCGACACTTACAGTTTTGCCGTTAAATAGCTTTAATGCTCTTACAATAGTACTTGATAATGTCGCAAATAAATCCGATAATAATTCGTCCACATGTGAATGTAGGTCTGATCCGAATTTAACGGATTCGCATTCTGGCAAGTTTTTGACATATTTTGCGGCACTGATAATTACGTCATTAAATTTCCATTTCTTATGTAATTCTGGTGCTTCTGCTCCGCTCACATCTGCAACAAGTCCTGCTCCACTCGCGACAGCAGCTGCTGGCAATGGTACTGGTTTAGTAACACCATCCTTAAGTTTTACAATATG
>Ga0255176_1000674_pt1 | contig 11415 bp, 6 predicted proteins | sample Atl_Atlam_RepA_8_2_FD_183622 | JGI IMG/M metagenome (GOLD analysis project Ga0255176, IMG submission 183622) | Freshwater microbial communities from Altamaha River, Georgia, United States - Atl_Atlam_RepA_8d | ecosystem: Environmental > Aquatic > Freshwater > River | place: USA: Georgia... | reverse complement strand
GAGGGTTCGCTATTCGCCCAGCTTGGAAGGCACGAGCTTTTCACGCCCACGAAAACTTACACACCTGTGACTGTGGCCGATCTGGCCACAACGGCGCTGGGCGAGACCTCGAAGGAGGCCTTATGAGCGAACAAGCCTCCTTCACCCTGCGGAGTCGCAATCCCGACGTGCTGACCTGCATTGCGAACCTCTCGAACGACGAGGTGTTCACGCCGCCGGAGTTTGCGAACCGGATGCTTGACACGCTGACAGCGGCGTGGGCGACAAACAACAAAGGGGCGAATCTTTGGGCCGACCCCAAGGTGACGTTTCTCGACCCTTTCACCAAGAGCGGCGTGTTCCTGCGCGAAATTACTTTACGGCTGACGGAGGGATTGAAGGACACGATTCCCGACTTGCAGAAGCGGGTCGATCATATCCTGACAAAGCAGGTCTTCGGCATCGGCATCACGCACTTGACCAGTTTGCTGGCCCGACGCAGCTTGTATTGCAGTAAGCACGCAAAAGGTGCTCATTCCATAGCGAAATCGTTCAAGAGCGATGCGGGCAACATCTGGTTTGAACGGATGGAACACACCTGGGATGGCGAGAAGTGCCGATATTGCGGCGCGAGCAAGAAGACGCTGGATCGCGGCGAGGGATTGGAAACCCATGCCTATGCGTTCATACACACCAACGAGATCAAGGCGCGAATAGGCGAGATATTTGGAGGCAAAATGCAATTCGACGTAATCATCGGCAACCCGCCGTATCAACTGGACGACGGCGGATTCGGCACGAGCGCAGCGCCGATTTACCATTTATTCGTGGAGCAGGCGAAGAAGCTCGAACCTCGCTATTTGTCCATGATTATTCCTTCCCGCTGGTTCGCCGGTGGCAAGGGTCTGGATGAATTCCGCGAGGCGATGCTCAAAGATGATCGACTCCGCGAAATCAATGACTACCTTAGCGCGGCGGATGTGTTTCCCGGCGTCGGCCTCAAAGGTGGCGTATGCTACTTCCTCTGGGAACGCGATAATCCTGGTCAGTGCCGAGTCTCCACCCATTTCAAAGATTGGCCCGTATCCACGACCACGCGACCGCTGCTGGAAAAGGGCGCGGATGTTTTCATCCGCTTCAACGAGGGGCTGTCGATTCTCAAGAAGGTCGCGGCCGTCGAGACGGGGCAAGCCAAGTCGCTTGCACTCCCTGATAACAAGCGGTTCGATCAACTCGTCAGCTCCCGAAAGCCGTTCGGATTGGAGACCAAGTTCAAGGGCAAGACGACCAAGAGCGCTGGTGACGTGCTGGTCTACCAGAACGGCGGCACGGGATACACGCCCAAGAAATCAATCACGACCGGCACTCACCTTATCGACAAGTGGAAGTTATTCGCTGGGTACGCAGCTCCCGGCACTGGGAACAAGGACACCTACCCACACCGGATCATCAGCACGCCGTTTATCGGCGAGCCCGGCAGCATCTCGTCTGAAACGTACCTATGTATCGGCCCGCTCGAATCCAAGACCGAGGCCGAAAGCGTCTTGTCCTATCTCTCGTGCCGATTGACTCGCCTGCTCGTCCTCCTGCGCAAGCCTTCTCAGCATGTCACGCAAAAGGTGTATGCGTCCGTGCCGACTCAGAAGTGGACGAAGCTGTGGACGGACGCAGACCTCTACGAGAAATACGGCCTCACCAAGTCGGAGATTGCGTTCATCGAGAAGATTGTCCGCCCGATGGATGATCTCAACAACGCAGTACCCGATGAGGCAGTAGAGGACGATAGCAACGATGAGTAAGCCCATCGAAGAAATCCTCGCGCCGAAGCCGGTCGCCCGGCCACGCATTTACGCCTATTCAATAGCCGACGCTGCACATGCGGGGCAACTCAAGGTCGGCCAGACCACGCGCGATGTAAAACAGCGCGTCTCCGAGCAACTCAAGACTGCCAACATCAAAAACTACCGCATCGAAATCGACGAATCCGCCGCGCGTGATGATGGCACAGTGTTCAGGGATCACGAAGTTCGTGCTGCTCTGGTGAAAAAGAAAATCGAGAATGTGGAACTGGAATGGATGCGCTGCACAGTGGCAGACGTGTTAACGGTGCTGACCGAGTTGCGCCAGGGGCAGAAGCACAGCGGCACGCACCACGAAACCTTCCCAATGCGGCGCGAACAGGCCGAGGCCGTCGAAAAGACCTTCGCCTACTACCAAAGCATCTGGACCGAGGACAAGAAAGCCGTTCCTCGCTTTTTGTGGAACGCCAAGATGCGCTTCGGCAAGACGTTCACCACCTACCAACTTGCGAAGAAGTTGGGTGCGAAGCGTGTTCTGGTCGTCACCTTCAAGCCCGCCGTGGAAGATGCCTGGCAAACGGATTTGGAAAGCCACACGGACTTCGATGGCTGGCAATACTTGTCGCGCAGTTCGGGCAGCGACCCGTCGCAAATCAAGAATAGGCAACCTTTGGTCTACTTCGGTTCCTTTCAGGATTTGTTAGGCCGTGACCCTTCGGGAAACATCAAGGCTAAGAATGAGTGGTTGCACGCTGTGAAGTGGGATTTGGTAGTGTTCGATGAATACCACTTCGGAGCGTGGCGCGACACGGCCAAGGAGCTGTTCGAGGGTGAGGAAGAGGCCGTTGCGAAAAAGGAAGCGAAGCTCGAATACGCCGCAGGATTGGAAGATGTGAACGAAGACCTCAGCGTGCTGTCGGAACGGGAAACCGAGTTCTTGCCGATCACCACGAAAGCGTATTTATACCTGTCTGGCACACCGTTCAAGGCGCTCGCCACGGGCGAGTTTATCGAGGAGCAGATTTTCAACTGGACATACACTGATGAGCAACGCGCCAAGGAAGAATTCGCCGCACGCCATCCCGGGAAGCGCAATCCCTATGGCCCACTGCCGCAATTGCGTCTGCTCACTTACCAGATGCCGGATGAGTTGCTCGCCATTGCAAGCGGGGGCGAGTTCGACGAGTTCGACCTCAACGCCTTCTTTGAGGCCACGGGCGAGGACAAAAAGGCGCGTTTCAAGCACAAAAGCGATGTGCAGAAGTGGCTCGACATCATTCGTGGCCAGTACGCACCAAAGCATACCGAATTCTTGAAAACCGGCACGCGACCACCGTTTCCCTATTCGGATGCACGGCTTTTGCCGTACCTGCAACACTCGTTTTGGTTCCTGCCCAACGTCGCGGCCTGCCATGCGATGGCAAACCTGTTGGCCGAGAAGCACAACGTCTTTTGGCACGATTACAGGGTGATCGTTGCGGCAGGGGCCGAAGCGGGCATCGGGCTCGATGCACTTCCGCCGGTGCGGAAAGCGATCGGTAACGGCTTTGACACCAAGACCATCACGCTCTCTTGCGGCAAGCTGACGACTGGCGTGACCGTAACACAATGGTCGAGCATTCTGATGCTCCGCAATTTGAAATCGCCGGAGACATACTTCCAAGCGGCGTTCCGGGTGCAGTCGCCGTGGTCCATTAAGAACCCGAACGGCGACAACCCGAACGAAGAGGAAATCCTCAAGCCCGTGTGCTTCGTGTTCGACTTCGCGCCGACCCGCGCGTTGCGACAGCTTTCCGAATACGGCATCGGGCTGTCGCCCAATGAGCCCAACCCGGAAAACGCGGTCAAGGAACTGGTGTCCTTTCTGCCTGTGCTGGCCTACGACGGCGCGAACATGACGCAGGTGGATGCGGGCGGCATCCTCGACATCGCGATGGCAGGTACCAGTGCCACGCTCTTGGCCCGCAAGTGGGAGAGTGCGTTGCTGGTGAACGTGGACAACGACACTCTTCGCCGCATTATGGACAACCCGGATGCGATGGCTGCCGTGGAGCGCATCGAAGGCTGGCGGGCGTTGGGCGACAACATTATCGAAACCATCATCAATAAAAGTGAACGGGTGAAGGAGTTGAAGAATAAGGCCAAGACGAAAGAGCTATCGGCGAAGGAGAAGCGGGAACTCACTGACGAAGAAAAAGAGTACAAATCCAAGCGCAAGCTCGTTCAGGAGAAGCTTATCAAGTTCGCCACACGCATCCCGGCGTTCATGTACCTGACCGATTTCCGCGAGAACACGCTGCAAGACGTGATTACCAAGCTGGAGCCGGAATTGTTCCTGACCGTCACCGGACTGACGGTGGCCGACTTCCACCTGCTTGTGAAGCTTAGGGTATTCAACACCGAGCAGATGAACCAAGCGGTCTTCGCCTTCCGCCGTTACGAGGATGCTTCCCTGCGATACACCGGTATCGAAAGTCATCAAGGGCTTAGCCGCATCGGGCTATATGACACAGTAATAGCTAAAGGATAGCAATGCAGTATGGCGATTCGCGGCAGAAGATCGAGGAACGGTCAAATGCGATCCATACCATGAAGCGGATCTTGGACGAACGCATCGCACAACTAGACGCTTCGAGTTAATGCCAGTGGGATCAACATGCCCAAAGAAAGCGTAATACGCGACAGACTTACCAAGAAACTCGACGTGCTTGAGCCCGGCCTGACACTGGTGGAGGTGAACCACAAGCTGCCGAACGACGCGGGCGCGAAGGGCTTCATCGACATTCTGGCCAAGGACCAGGTCGGCAACATCGTCATCATCGAGCTGAAGCGATCCGACCAAGCCGCGCGTCAGGCCATGTTCGAGATTCTGAAGTACATGCCGCTGTTTCGGCAGCACCACGGCATACCAGCCCACCGAATCCGCTGCTTCATCGTTTCGACCACCTGGCACGAGCTGCGTGTCGCCTACTCCGAATTTCGTCGGCTCTGCGAGACGCAGACGCTGGGATTCGCCATAAAGGTCGATGCCGATGGAGACGTCCTCAGCTCGGAACAGATCACAGTTCATGTCGAGGCGACGCCGGCTCAGGTGTTCCGCATGCACGTCGCCTATCTGTACGACAGTGCGAAGGGACGCGATGAGGCATTCCCGATCCTGCGACAGGCGTACGCCGACGCTGGCGCCGAGGGCTTCCTGCAGGTCCGACTCGATTACAACGGCGATTCGCCAAAGGTCATCTTCCCGTTTGCCGCCTACTTAGTGCCCACACGGATCAAGGATGACTTGCTCGACAAGCTGACCAAGGAATCCGCCGCTGAACTCATGGAAGCCGAGGAGATGCTGCCGGAACCCGCTGCCATCCGAGAAAACGTCGAAGACAGTTTTCTGGCCATCGTGCAGGATTCAGTCAGGGATCACCTGCTGAGCACCACTCTCGAAACCTCGATTGCCAACCCGGAAGCGTTCACCGCAATGACCGAGGGAGGATGGGACGTCGTTTCCATCGACCGGACCGGCCCCTTCGCGGACCCGCTTGTGACCAGCGACGCCGAGGTGTTATCGCTGATAAAGGGGCATGCCGGAGACAGCACCGTTCGCTTCGGACGCCTTTGCAGTCCGGCCCACAAACTCGACTGGGCGCACGCTCGCCAGGCCGCCGCGAATTGTCTGAGGGGTAATTCAACTTGGGAGGCCGGTTTCGCATGGTTCATGGAGTACGTCGAGAAAGAGTTTCCTGATGGCCTGGCCTTCCTGCAAATTTACAACCTGCTCCTGCTGCCCGAAACGCTCTACCGGTTCGCGATCCAGAACACGCCTGACTACACGCCGCAACTGGCGCTCACCGTGCTATCTGCCGATCGCAAGCGGCAGGAAGGCTTGCTCGGCACGATCGTCTGGGACGGCAAAACGGTTCCGAAGTCGGTTGCCCAGGTCTTCGGTGTGGTTTGCGGCGACATTCACGACTACTACATGGCCAAGACGGTCGGCATAGCATGGGAGCTGGACCAGGACCTGATGCGCAGGCACGGCCTGGAATACAGCCTCTGGAGGTTGACGTTTGTCAAAGATGAGAACGGTAAGGACAAGATCGAGCAGACCAAGCGATTCGTACTGACCGATGGCACGCTCGTGGAATCCGCCGAGATCAAGCCACCATCACTCGGCGATTACGTCGATGCCGACGCGACGAACCCGTACCTGTCGGAGCTATTCGCCCAAATTGACCATTTCGTCGGGCGGTGAACCCAGCAGGATCAGCCGCCCTCTACTTGCCGCCGCAGGACGGCTTCCCAGCTCCTCACCCCGGCGATGAAAAGTTCAATTGGCGTCCTGTCCTCTCCGTTCACGTTGCAGTGGCGTTGGATTCACATTGCGATAGCGTTGATTTCCGTAATGAAGCAAGTACAGGAGGAAGGCCGAACTCCGCGTTTGACGGTGGTGTCTATGTGACGCAGCAGGGGGCAACGATGAGTACCGAAACGGGAATGACGACACCGGCGTGGGTAGCGGAAGTCGTCGGGCATTTCGAGCAGGCCGGATTCTTCGACGAAAGTGACGTGGCAGGCCGAGTCTCTGCCGCCGCGAAGAAGATCGTGTCCCCCATGCCCGAGGAGGAGAAGGCTGCCAACGCCGAGCGCTGGGCGTTCCACTTCATGCCGCAGACCAACGGCGAGCTGACCGAGTGGAAAACTCACTTTGGCCCGATCTTCGTCAACGGAGACTTCCGCAACCCCGACATCGACTGGATAGACGAAACGACGATCAAGTATTGGGAGATGCGGATGACGGCGGTGAAGCACCCGTTGCTGCGGGCTCGGTACGCCGACCTCGTCTGGGACATGTCGAAGCCCAAGAAGATCAAAGCACCCCTTCTGGCCGCCCAGATCGCCATAGACGGGTACGTGGCCGCGTCCCGCGTGGCCGATGGCGACACAACCATGCCAGCGGCGGATCGGCTGGAGCGCGCCCTGAAGCTTGCGATGGGGATCGGCGATAAGGGGCGTGCGGAGCAAGCCCGTGATGCCTTCTTCGACCTCATCTCGCGGGTTAACGAGACGTGGGCGTGGGTGACGCTCTACGATGCGTTCGAGGAGCAGGCCAAGATCAGCCTCACTAACGCGCAGCGTTCCGCGCTTATCGCCGGTTTGGAGGCTCACGTGACGGAAGCATCAAGCAAGCCGCAGGGTGTGGACCCCGCGGTTTCGTTCCATGTCGCGGGCCGTTTGGTCCGACACTACCAGCGGCTCGGCCAGCAGCCCGAGGCCGACCGGGTCGTGATGGTATGTGCTCAGGCTGCTGAGCGGTTCGCAGGTGCCGACACCGACAACACCCGCGCTCATTTCTGGCTCGACCAAGTCTTCAGGTTCTATCGTGTCAACAGCCTTGATGCCGAGGCCGAACGAGTGCAGATCGAAGCTCGGAGACGGGGCGAACTGGCCCGCCATGAAGCCAAACCATTAGAAGCCGAGGTGGATATTCCGCCCGAAGAGCTGGAAAAGTTCATGAACGAGCTCACCGATGGTGATCTCGACACCGCGATCAAAACCATCGTCGGGCACTTCGTCCCCAACCTCGACGAGCTGCGCGACCGGCTCCAACGGTTCCGCAAAGAGTTCCCGATGGCGACGATGTGGCCGATCAACAAGATGAGCGAAGGCCAGGTGGTCGGGGTGATCGGCCCCGTGGACTCTGACCCTGACGGAGCGTTGCTGAACGCCGTCGCCGACTACATCCGCTACTCAAAGTTTTTCCTTCTGAAGGCGTTCGACCGACTGCGGGAGCGGTACTCGGTGACACCGAAACAGTTGGTGGACTACCTGTTCGAGTCGCCCGCGTTCACCATTCGGTTTCAAAGCATCATCCAGCAGGGCGTCGAGGCATATTTTGTCGGCGACCACCTGAAGGCCATCAGTCTGCTGGTGCCGCAGATCGAGAACGCTTTGCGATTCCTACTCACTCTCGTTGGCAGGCCACCGAACAAGCCGAAGCGTGGCGACCAGCCCGGCATGACCGAGAAGACGCTGACCGACATCCTTGAGCACGAACCGGTAATTAGGGAGAGGTTCGGTGATGATGCCCACCTTTACATGGTAGCATTCCTCGCAGACTCGCGCGGCATGAACATCCGCAACCGGATGTGCCATGGTTTAATGGGGGAGGATGACTTCAACCGCTGGGTCAGCGACCGCGTCCTGCACACTCTACTATTGGTGGGTTCTTGCAGGCGAAAGCTCGCTGATGCTCCTCCGTCCGAAACTGACAAACCTGGAGAATCTTCTGTGGGGGACCTCAGTAAAGCGCAATAAGGCTCCTGATTCGCGTCGACTGTTGTTCGAATGTCTGCCGACTCCGGCACACATTCGCCGATGCTGCTCTTGCGCTATCCATCGACTCAGCCAGCCGGGTTCGAGTGCCTAACTAAGATGCTCGAACAAGCTGGAGTTTGGTTAGTTGAACGACCAGCAACCAATCTTGCTCCTACCAACATGGAAACAATGCGAAAAATAGGTAAAATAGGGCAAAGGAGAGAGCAGCACCGATGTACCTCAAGACTGTCTTGATTCGCTTTTTCAAGTCGTTCAATTACGACTTCCTGCGCAAACACCATGCGAACGCCAAGCCTTCCCCCTGGGAGGACATCGAAGGAGCATGGTTCCCGTTCGTTCGGATTCCCTTGCTCAAAGACATCACCACAATCGTCGGGGCGAATGAATCCGGCAAGAGCCACTCACTCTCCGCCATCGAGAAGGGACTGTCGGGAGCCAATATCACGCGACGCGACTTCTGCCGTTACTCGCAGTTCTTCACAGTTGAAGAAGGCAAGATGCGTTGGCCGGATTTCGGCTTTGAGTTCACCGACTTGAGTAAGGAGGAGCAAGACCTTCTGCGGAGGGTTGCCGACATTAAGACGCCCGGTGCGATTGACAGTTTCGTCCTCATCCGCTCGAACATGGATACGCTGGAGGTTTGGCTACCCAACGGAGCCAATGACTCTACCCGACATCCAGTTTCACGCCCTCAGGACTTGACCGGCAGCGAGCTCCTGCCACAGGTGTTCCACATTGATTCATCGGTGGCTTTACCGAGCAGCGTACCGCTTTCCTGGTTACGCGGGATTACATCCCACCGTTGGCTACGCAAAGAGCGGAACGAACTAGTTACTGCTTTCGATAAGCTCTCCTCCACGTTTGCAAGTCAGCAATCGATTCAACAAGGCGCTGGGACCCTTCACACTTCGCTCTCGCGCTTTGCACACAGTAATGGGAATCCAAATGGCGCGGGCGATAACGACGAACGCGCCTTCAAGCTGGCCAAAGACTTGATTTTCAAGGTAGCGAAGATTGACCAAGCCGCCATCAAGGATTTATCCGATGCCCTCTCCCAGGAGGACGAGGGCCTAGCCAACGGGATTCTGCAACAGATTAACCAACGGCTTGCCACAGCTCTTAACTTTCCGAAATGGTGGGTTCAAGACCGCGATTTCCGGCTCACCGTGTCCGCCCGCGACGATGATTTGGTCTTCACTATCAGCGATCGTACCCACACTGAATATTCCTTCAAGGAACGCAGCAACGGCCTCAAATACTTCCTGAGCTACTACATTCAGTATCTTGCGCATGAGGCTCCCGAAGGCCGTCAGGAAATCCTGCTCATGGACGAACCGGACGCCTTCTTGTCCTGTCAGGGCCAGCAAGATCTTCTAAAGATCTTTGATTCCTTTGCACATCCCGACGCTGACCGGAAGCCCGTGCAGGTCGTTTACGTCACGCACTCCCCGTTCCTGATTGATCGCAACCACGGTGAGCGAATCCGGGTTCTCGAAAAGGGAACGGACGACGAAGGCACGCGCGTTGTTAACGATGCCTCGAAGAACCATTATGAGCCGCTCCGCTCCTCGTTCGGGTCCTTCGTTGCCGAAACGACATTCATCGGTAACTGCAACCTCATGGTGGAGGGCTTGGCCGATCAAGTGCTGCTGGCAGGTTGTGCCACCTACCTGCGTGCCTTGAACACGCCCCGGATGAACACGCTGGACTTGAACCGGATTACCATTGTCCCCGCAGGTTCGGCATCGCATATCCCGTATTTGGTATACCTCGCCAGAGGCCGAGACATCGAGCAACCGTCAGTCATCGTGTTGCTTGACAGCGACCAAGCAGGCAAAGATGCGCAAAAGGGACTCAAAAAGGGCGGGCCGAAAGGAAAGCAACTCATTAAGCCCGAATACATCCTGATGACATCCAGCCTTCAAGCCGAGGTCACGCTACCGACCGGCAAACAGCTTGTCGAAACGGAGGACTTCATCCCGCCCGGCATCGCGGCGCTGGCCGTTCAACGATACCTAGAGACGGTCTGCGGCAAGACGCCTACGGAAGTATCGAAGGTTACTGGGCAAGCCTTGAGTACCGGTTGGGCAGAAGGCAAGACGCTGTACGACGCCATCGGTGAAGTAGTGAAGCAGCAGTTCGGTGACGAAGCCCACATCGACAAGGTGGGGCTAGCCAGGGCCGTGATTGAAGTCATGACTCTCAATCTGGTAACGAACGAGTACCAGCAGATTGCCGAGGACGACCTGAAAACCTTTAAGCAGAATTTCACAGCGTTGCTCTCGAAGCTGGCGCAATTGCAGCGGCAAGCAGAGCGCGATTCGGCCCAGGAACGCATTTCCCAACGGATTGACCGGGCTATCAAGGCATTTCTCCGCGACCATTCCGTCACCTGCCGCCGCGAAGATGCCATGCTCCTGCTGGAAGAAATCGACTCCGTGCTTGACGACAGCCAGGAAGCGGACCAAGTGCGTCTAAGCCTCCAGAAGCTTCGCCGAGAACACGATTTGAACGAGCCAAAGTCCGGGCTGTTGGAAGACCTGACGAAGTTCTCCGATGGCCTGAAACGTGTTCGTTATTCCGGCATAAATGCCGTGCAGCATGAAGTTGCGGACATGTCGGTCGCCGTACCTATTGTTGCCGTGCCATCCAATGGCGTACTCAGGCAGGACAAAGAAAGCAAAGCTGAACCGGTCGATAACAAGGTTGTTGAGAGTGCATAAGGCGATGTGACTGTTCTCTCAACCCTCTGCAAACGACTCTCGGAATCAGTCTTCGTATACCGATTAACGATTAACCGATACGCCAAGTAATCTCATCGCTACGATTTCCCAGGGAAATACCGACGCAAATCGGCTTCCAATCCCCTCACCCCGGCAACAAAAAGTTCAATTGCCGTCCTGTCCTCTCCGCTTGTCATCCAATTAGAATTCAAAAGCGCAAGCTGTTGCAATCAACGGCTTGCGTTTTTTTATTACCCCGCTTGCTTCAATGAAAAATCGTTGGACCCTTCATTTTTTTGAAAAACTGTACCGGTTGGGCTGATCCTGCCGATTGAACCATGGAACTGTGTCACCAAGCCATGGGTTGAATCGGGGGTTTTCCGTGATGGAACGAGCCAATTGGCCTAAGGGCGGCCCCCACCCCGGCAGGGGAATCGCCCTGGTTGCAGCCGGAGCCTTGGCCGCCGTGGCCGGTTGCACCCATTGGCGGCAATATGTAGACAACGGATATAAGGTGGGCCCCCAATATTCCCGCCCTCCGGCTCCTGTCGCCGAAAACTGGATCGACGGGGATGACCAAAGGG
>Ga0255176_1000658_pt1 | contig 11722 bp, 9 predicted proteins | sample Atl_Atlam_RepA_8_2_FD_183622 | JGI IMG/M metagenome (GOLD analysis project Ga0255176, IMG submission 183622) | Freshwater microbial communities from Altamaha River, Georgia, United States - Atl_Atlam_RepA_8d | ecosystem: Environmental > Aquatic > Freshwater > River | place: USA: Georgia... | reverse complement strand
TCTAGCCTAGTCACCAATCATGGTGAAGGTTTAGATCAAAAAGCTATTGCTTCATGGGTAGAGCAGATTGCTCACCTTGTTAAATCAGGTAAAGAAATTGTTTTGGTGACGAGTGGTGCTGTTGCTGAGGGCATGCAAAGATTAGGTTGGACAACCAGGCCTACTTTGATTAATGAATTACAAGCGGCCGCTGCGATAGGTCAAATGGGCTTAGTGCAAATTTATGAAAAGAATTTTTCACAACACGCATTAAAAGCAGCACAAATTTTATTGACGCATGATGATCTTGCGGATCGAAAAAGATATCTCAATGCACGCTCTACATTAAATACTCTTTTAGAACTTAAAGTCATTCCAATTATTAATGAAAACGATACGGTTGTTACAGATGAAATTCGTTTTGGTGATAATGATACATTGGCATCTTTAGTTGCTAATTTGATTGAGGCGGATCTTTTAGTTATTTTGACTGATCAACCAGGATTATTTTCAGAGGACCCTAGAAAAAACAAGGAAGCTAAGCTTATTCACCATAGCGTTGCAGGAGACTTATCTCTTGAAGCTATGGCCGGAGGCGCAGGCTCTTCAATAGGAACAGGCGGTATGCTGACAAAAGTTTTGGCAGCTAAACGCGCATCTAGAAGTGGTGCTCATACAATTATTGCATCAGGCAAAGAAGAGAACGTTTTGATTCGATTAAGCCAAGGCGAGATGATAGGTACTCATTTAGAAAGCAAACAATTAAAAGTTGCAGCAAGAAAACAATGGCTCGCTGATCATTTACAATTGAGAGGTAAATTAGTATTGGATGATGGCGCTGTTGAGGCGCTAAAAAAAGAAGGAAAGAGTTTGCTCCCTATCGGCGTTACTAAAGTCGAAGGAGATTTTGATCGAGGCGAAGTGGTCCTTTGTTTGGATACAGAAGGACGCGAAATCGCACGCGGACTTATTAATTACAATGCAATTGAAACAAAAAAAATTATGGGCAAGTCCACTAATTCAATAGAAAGTCTATTAGGCTACATTGATCAACCTTCTTTGATTCATCGAGATAATTTAATTTTACTTTAAGATTTTTAAAGGGAGTTTTATATGGCAGAAAATAAAAAACTAGTAGCCATCATTATGGGATCAGATAGCGATTGGCCAGTCATGAAGTTTGCAGCACAAATGCTTGCAGATTTTGAAGTGCCCTATGAAGCTCAAGTTATTTCGGCCCATAGAACTCCAGACCTCATGTTTAAATTTGCCGAACATGCTGCAAAAGAAGGGTATCAAATTATTATTGCAGGTGCTGGAGGCGCTGCACACCTGCCAGGCATGGTTGCTTCTAAAACAACATTGCCTGTATTGGGCGTGCCTATTCCTTCTAAACATCTTCAAGGTCAAGACTCTTTATTATCTATTGTTCAAATGCCAAGAGGTATTCCTGTAGCAACTTTTGCTATTGGAGAAGCGGGTGCTGCAAATGCAGGACTTTTTGCAGTATCTATTTTGGCACATGAAAATAAAGCGTTAGCTAAAAAGCTTGAAATCTTTAGAGAGAAGCAAGCAAAAAAAGTGATTGATATGAATTTATCGGAGAAGCCTTGAGTCGTTTAGATCAACCGCTTTTACCTTCAGCGATGCTTGGTATTCTTGGAGGGGGTCAATTGGGCCGCTTTTTTGTCATTGCAGCTCACGAAATGGGCTATAAGGTGACTGTTTTAGATCCCGATCCAAATAGTCCTGCAGGAGCCATCGCAGATATTCATTTATGCAAAGCCTTTGATGATTCTTCAGCATTGGAAGAGATCAGAAATACATGTGAAGCCGTAACTACGGAATTTGAAAATGTATCTGCTGATAGCATGGATTTTTTATCAAAAAAAATATATGTCAGTCCATCAGCAGAATCAGTCAGAATTGCTCAGTATCGTGTACTAGAAAAAACTTTCTTAAAAGAGTCGGGTATCCCTGTAGGTCCTTTTGAAATTATTCGGGAAGATAAAGACATTCCTTCAGAGACTTCTTCTATCTACCCTGCGATTCTGAAAGTCGCAAGGTTTGGTTATGACGGCAAAGGTCAGGCAAGAGTCGCATCGCAAAAAGAAGCTATAGAAGCCTTTCATAAATTTTCAAAACAAGAATGTGTTTTAGAAAAAATGCTTCCTTTAGATATGGAAGTCTCTTTGGTTTTAGCCCGAGATCAAAAAGGCCATATCAAAACATTTAATGTTTCAGAGAATATCCATACAAATGGCATACTAGATGTATCTATCGTGCCAGCACGATCAACTCAAGCGATCAATGATTTGGTAGATCAACTTGCAAAACGCGTAGCTGAAGCGCTTAATTATGTTGGTGTTTTAGGCGTCGAATTTTTTATCAGTGAAGGTAACGTGTTTGTAAATGAAATTGCTCCTAGACCACATAATTCTGGGCATTACACCATTGATGCTGCTGTGACGAATCAGTTTGAACAGCAAGTAAGGGTGCTAGCAGGCCTTCCTCTCGGAAGTCCTAGACTTCATTCATCTGCAGTTATGGTCAATCTTTTGGGGGATGTTTGGACAAATAGTAAAACAAAAGAGCCTGACTGGGATAAAGCTTTTAAAGAGCCTGGCTTAAAAATGCATCTTTATGGAAAACACGAAGCAAGGCCAGGGCGCAAAATGGGCCACTTTACAGTGCTAGATGAGAAATTAGAGATAGCCTTTCAAAAAGCTATGGAAGTAAGAAAGTTTCTAGGAATTGCTTAGATCAAAGAGAGAAACTCTCTTTGATATTAAGCCATTGATTTGATTGCTGCGTTTAAGCGTTGTTTATGACGTGACGCTTTGTTCTTATGAATAATCTTTTTGTCAGCTATACGGTCGATGACTGAAACATTTTCTTGGAAAGATGTTTTTGCAGCCGCTTTATCGCCTGATTGAATTGCTTTTAAAATCTTTTTGATTGCAGTACGCAAAGTTGAACGCAAACTCGCATTGTGAGCTCGTTGCTTCGTTGCTTGGCGGGCACGTTTTCTAGCTTGTGCGGTATTTGCCATGTTTATCCTTTAATTAATATCTTTTAATACGAAGGCGAGAATTTTAGCGATATTTGAGGTTTTATACAAGATAAAACGCTCATTTTAGACCTAAATTTCAGCCATATCCCCTTGATATTCTAAGCTAATCAATATTTTTCTTGTAAACCTAGATAAAACGACCTCCATGCTAAAATCTTTGTAATTTAGTGACACTTAAATAGATAAATTTAATGAATCTTCTTAAAGCACTCGCAACCGTCGGAAGCATGACTTTCGTATCAAGAATTTTAGGTTTTGTGAGAGATAGCTTAATCGCTAAAATTTTTGGTGCAGGCATGGAGACAGATGCCTTTTTTGTAGCTTTTAAAATTCCCAATTTATTAAGACGTATTTCTGCTGAAGGTGCTTTTTCTCAAGCCTTTGTACCAATTCTTGCTGAATACAAAAATAAGCGAAGTTATGAAGCCACGCAACTTTTGATTAATCATGTGTGTTCACTATTGAGCCTTTTTCTTATTGTTATTACATGTGTGGGGATTTTTGCAGCGCCTTGGCTTGTTTATATCAGCGCGCCGGGTTTTATTGAGCACTCAGAAAAATTTCAGCTTACCGTTGATTTATTGAGAATCACATTTCCTTATATCTTTTTTATTTCTTTGGTGTCGATGGCAGGCGGTATTCTTAATACATTTAACAAATTTTCAGTACCTGCTTTTACACCTGTATGGCTTAATTTATCCTTTATTTTTGCGGCATTATTTTTTGCAGACTATTTTGATCGACCTATCTTAGTTTTGGCTTGGGCTGTATTTTTTGGAGGCGTGCTTCAATTGGCTTTCCAAATTCCTTTTTTAAAGGAGATAGGGTTTATTCCCAAATATCAGCTAGATTTCAAAGATGAAGGCGTATGGCGAATCATCAAACTTATGGGGCCTGCTATTTTTGGTGTGTCTATCGCGCAATTATCTTTACTTATTAATACTATCTTCGCATCCTTTCTTGAAACAGGAAGTGTTTCATGGCTTTATTACGCGGATCGATTGATGGAATTTCCAGCAGGCGTTTTAGGTGTCGCACTCGGTACAATTCTTCTTCCGAGCCTTTCAAAATCATACTCAGGTAAAGATCAAAAAGAATATTCAAGCTTACTTGATTGGGGCTTAAGATTAACATTCATTCTTGCGGCTCCAGCGGCTGTAGCGCTCGCTGTATTGTCACTTCCTTTAATTACTACATTATTTCATTACGGCGCTTTTAATATGCATGATGTTTTAATGACCCAACAAGCCACAATTGCATACAGCTTCGGATTGATGGGTTTGATTATGATTAAAGTATTAGCCCCTGGATTCTATGCAAGACAGAATATTAAGACCCCGGTCAAAATTGCACTCTTTACTTTATTTTCAACACAATTGATGAACATGATATTTATTGGGCAATTTAGGCACGCAGGTTTAGCGCTCGCGATAGGTTTAGGTGCTTGTTTAAACGCAAGTCTTCTTTATTACCATTTAAGAAAAGGAGATTATTACAAGCCACATGAAGGATGGACTCAGTTTTTAATAAAGCTTTTTGTTGCATTAACTTTGATGGGATTAACTTTATTTTATTTAAAAGGAGACTCATCTCTTTGGCTTGAATATTCTATTGCGAAAAGATTAATTTATTTAGTGATGCTTATTCTTGCTGGTTCTAGTGTTTATTTTGGCGCGCTGTGGATGATGGGATTAAGACTCCAATCATTCATTCGAAGAGCTATTTAATTTTTCACGATGCAAGTTTTTAGACACTTTCCATCGAGTTCGAATACGTCTATAGGCCTTACCATTGGTAATTTTGATGGCATTCACATAGGCCACCAAGCACTTATCGAAAAATTAATTGCAGAATCCAAAAAAAGAAAACTCACTCCTGCAGTGATGACTTTCGAACCGCATCCTAAGGAATTTTTTACACCTGAAAATGCACCTGCTCGACTTACAACGTTAAGAGAGAAGTTAGAGTTCTTTTTAAGCTATGGCATTGAAAAAGTTTTTGTTTGTGCTTTTAATCAAAAGTTTTCAAATATCTCTAGCGAAGCGTTTATGCATCAAATATTAAGAGAGCAATTAAAAGCTGAATTACTGATTGTGGGTGACGATTTTCGTTTTGGAGCTGAGCGAAAAGCAGGAATTGAAGATCTAAGAAAGAATGCATTTGAGTTATTTGAAATTCCAGAGATTGATGTGAACGGTAAAAGGGTATCAAGTACTCGCATTAGAGAAGGTCTTAAAGAGGGGCGTATTGAAGAAGTAAATCAGTTTCTTGGTAGGCCCTACACCATCAGTGGAAAAGTGGTTGAAGGTGATAAACGTGGTAGACAAATGGGTTTTCCAACTGCCAATATTCACATGAAGCACTTGAGGCCGGCGCTAACTGGGGTATATGCGGTAAAATTAGGGAATAGAAATGGTGTCGCTAATCTTGGAGTCAGACCTACAGTTTCAGGCACCCCAAAGCTGTTATTAGAAGTTCATCTGCTTAATTTTAATGAAGACATTTATGGCCAACATGTTCAAGTGACTTTTTTAGAAAAAATTAGAGATGAAATGAAATTTGAGAATATTAATGCACTCATTGAGCAAATTAAAAAAGATGTAGTTCACGTGACACGTTATTTTGAAAAATGAATATATGACCGAAGAAAATAAATATCAATTAAATTTACCAGACACGCCATTTCCTATGCGTGGCGATCTTGCTAAACGAGAACCTCTTTGGATTAAGCGCTGGCAAGAATTTAAGCTCTATCAAAAAATAAGACAAAAAAGAAATGGGGCTAAGAAATTCATTCTGCATGACGGCCCTCCTTATGCGAACGGCGATATTCATATTGGCCATGCTGTAAATAAAATCTTAAAAGATATTATTGTTAAGTCGAAAACTTTATCTGGATTTGATGCGCCTTATATTCCAGGATGGGATTGTCATGGCCTTCCGATTGAACTTGTTGTTGAAAAACTCCACGGTAAAAATATTGAGCCTAAAAAATTTAGAGAGTTATGTCGAGAATATGCAGCGTCACAAGTTGAAAAACAAAAAAATGATTTTATACGTTTAGGTGTATTAGGAGATTGGGATAAACCATACCTCACCATGAATTTTGAAACTGAGGCTGATATTATGAGAGCGCTCGGGCACATTTACCAAAATGGCTACCTCTACCAAGGAAGTAAGCCAGTGCATTGGTGTGTTGATTGTGGTTCAGCATTAGCTGAGGCAGAAGTTGAATATGAAGATAAAACTTCTCCAACAATTGATGTAGGCTTTAAGGTTACAGATAGCGAATCTTTAAAAAATATATTTAATATTAAAGAAATAAAAGATACGTTTGCAGTCATATGGACAACCACACCTTGGACGCTCCCGGCAAACCAAGCGGTATGTGTTCATCCAGATTTGAATTATGGTTTGTATAGCACTGAAAAAGGCAATCTCATACTTGCTGAAGATTTGGCTGATAAAAATATGGCGTATTACGGTTTTGAGTCTTTTAAGAAATTAGCTTCTTGTAAAGGCCAGGCTCTAGAACACCTCAAGCTTAATCATCCATTTTATAAAAAGAATGTACCTATCATATGTGGTGATCATGTCACTCTAGATGCTGGCACCGGCCTTGTGCATACAGCTCCCGCTCATGGTTTAGATGATTATGCAGTGGGTATGCGATATCAATTGCCTGTAGATAATCCAGTGAATGAAGAAGGCAAATTTTATTCCTTTGTAGAACAATTTGCAGGTGAAAGTATCTGGGAGGCTAATAAAAAAATTATTGAAACATTAAGTGCAAATCAATGTTTATTTGCTTCGAAAAAATTATCACATAGTTACCCTCATTGCTGGCGCCATAAAACACCAGTGATTTTTAGAGCAACACGCCAATGGTTTGTCGGCATGAATCAGGAAAATAATAAAAAAACATTGCGTGACAAATCTAACGAAGCCGTAAGCCATACAACCTTTTATCCTGAATGGGGTAAAGCTCGCTTGGAGGCGATGATTAAGAACCGTCCTGACTGGTGTGTTTCACGTCAAAGAAACTGGGGTGTTCCTATGCCGTTTTTTGTCCATAAAGAAACTTACGAGTTACATCCGCGAACAAATGAATTAACAGAGCTCGTTGCTAAAGAGGTTGAGAAATCAGGTATTGAGGCTTGGTTTAATTTAGACGCTAAGACCTTACTTGGCGAGGATGCCAATCAATATAAAAAAATAAGTGACACATTGGACGTTTGGTTTGATTCTGGAACGACACATGCATCTGTACTAAAAAAACGTAAAGATTTGTCTTATCCAGCCGATCTTTATTTAGAAGGTTCAGATCAACATCGAGGCTGGTTCCAATCTAGTTTGCTCACAGGTTGTGCAATTGACGGAAGAGCACCATACGAATCTCTTCTTACACATGGCTTTGTTGTGGATGGTAGTGGACACAAGATGAGCAAATCAAAAGGCAATGTTATAGCGCCTCAAAAAGTTATGGATCAATATGGCGCGGATATTTTAAGGTTCTGGGTAGCTTCAACTGATTATTCCGGTGAACTTACTATTTCAGACGAAATTTTAAAGCGCGTTGCAGAAGGATATCGACGCATACGGAACACCTTGCGCTTTTTATTGGCTAACCTTGGTGACTTTGATGCTAAAAAAGATTTGCTTCCTGTGAAAGATTGGCTATCAATCGATCGCTATGCATTATTCTTAACACATCAACTTCAAGATCATATTAAGCAAGATTATTCATCTTACGAATTTCATTTAGGGATGCAAAAATTTGTAAGTTTTTGCTCTGAAGACTTAGGTGGATTCTATCTTGATATCTTAAAAGATCGACTTTATACGTCAAATGAAAGCTCAAAAGCAAGACGAGCTGCGCAAAGTACAATCTTTCATATTACCCATACCCTAATGAGACTGATGGCACCGGTCTTAAGTTTTACCGCAGATGAAATTTGGCAGATTCTCATGCCTCAAAGTGATGAATTGGTATTTATGGATACATGGTATGACATTCCAGCTCATGAGTTGAATGCTAGAGAGTTATTAGCATGGGAACATATTGTTCATGTACGTGCGATTGCCAATAAAAAAATTGAAGAATTACGTGAAAAAGGTTTGGTAGGCTCTTCTCTTCAAGCTGAGATAGATATCTACGCTTCTGGGGATATTTATCAATCTCTATCAACACTTCACGAAGATCTAAAATTTGCGATGATTACATCAAGTGCAAAACTTCACGAAAGACAAGGTGATTTACATATTGATGTGAGGGCAAGCGAACATAAAAAGTGTGATCGATGTTGGCATTATCGTGAAGAAGTTGGATCACATCATGAACATCCAACCATTTGCAATCGTTGCATAAGTAATCTTTTCGAAAAAGGCGAAATAAGATCGCATGCGTAAATATATTTTGATTGCATTATTGATTGTTATTTTAGATTTCATATCCAAACAATGGATATTTAATCATTTGGAATTAGGTAGCGCTTTTGTTATAACTTCATTTCTTAATATTGTGCATTTTCAAAATACGGGCGCCGCCTTTAGCTTTTTAAGCGAAGCTTCTGGTTGGCAGAGATATTTTTTTATGGGTATTTCATTTGCCGCAATCATTATGATTATTCGATTAATACACCAGCGTTTAAAACAACCATCATTATGCTTAGCACTTACTTTTATCCTTGGCGGAGCTATAGGTAATCTATGCGACAGAAGCTACTATGGTTTTGTGATTGATTTCATTTATGTTCACTATGACGTCTATTACTGGCCAGCGTTTAATGTGGCAGATAGTTTTATTTCAATAGGCGTTGCTTTAATTCTCTATGATGCATTCAAAAATAAAAAACCTTTGTTGAGTTAATCATGCCTGACTGGAAAAAACTTATAGAAAGCAAAATCGCGCTCGCCAAAAAGGGCTTAAAACGAAACGAACCCAATTTAAATGAACGTATTCCTGCAGGGCAAACACTCACCACTAAATTCCCAATACTTGATTTAGGCATTAGACCTGAAATAGATGAAAGTAATTGGAAATTAAAAGTGTTTGGCCTTGTTGAAAAAGAGATTGATTTGGACTGGGCTTCCTTATTGGAGCTTCCTCAAACAAAAGATATTTCAGATTTTCATTGTGTAACGCGTTGGTCGATGTTGGATGTGCCATGGGAGGGTGTTTTAGCAAGAGATATATTAGCCCTGGCTAAGCCATTAGATAAAGCACATTATGTGACGCTTCATAGTTATGATGATTACACAACCAATATTCCATTAGAAGTGATGTTAGATGATGATGTGATTGTGGCTCATCATGTTTTTAACAAACCCTTGGAAAATGAGCATGGAGGACCAGTTAGATTGGTGGTGCCTAAACGCTATGCATGGAAAAGTGCAAAGTGGCTAAAAGCTATTGAATTGCACGCAGAAGATAGACCAGGTTTTTGGGAGGTACGCGGATATCATAATGATGCTGATCCATGGCTTGAAGAACGTTTTTCAGAAAATTAGTAATTAATTTATGCGATATAATCATGACTATGAAAAATGCATATAAAAAAATAGGAAGTTGGGTTGCAATCTTTGCAATGCTTTTGACATCCTTTATGCCATTAATTTCACACGCAGTTGAGTCAACAAATAATGTTCATAACCTAGAGAGAATTTGTACCTCCCAAGGTATTAAATTTGTTTCGACGCAAAATCAAGTCCCAGATAAAAATCATTCAAGTATTAATATGATGCACTGTGCTTACTGTTCGATAGCTTCAGACAAGAGTTATTTGCCAGAAGGCATTATCCAATTAGGGTTAGCTTTAATTTCGAACCCCGCGAAATTCTTTCTAGAATACGAATCTCCAATACTTCAGTCTTACTTTAGATCCTCCCACCCTCCACAAGCCCCACCAGTTATTTAATCTATCTATTAATACATTACTTGTGCATAAATTTGCACAACTTTTGTCTATTTTGAGGAGTGATTAAATGACTTTAAGGAAGATTTTTCCTGCAATTTTATATTTATTTGTTATAGGATCGGCATTGTCTGAAGAGACGTCTGATTTAGTGACTGACACTATCACAGTAAAAGATTCTTTTATAGATAGTCGCATCATTAAATTTCCAGCTACCGTTGAAACTTATGACAAAAAGCAAATTGAAGAAAGCGTAAATGCTGCAACACCTGCTCAAACTTTAAAATATTTACCAAGCATTCAGGTGCGCGAAAGATCGATTGGTGACCCGAATGGAATTATTGCATCGAGAACGATTGGCGCAATATCAAGCGCACAAAGTATGCTTTATATGGATGGCATACTTTTATCTAATCTATTAGGTAATTCATATTCTTATCCTCCGCGTTGGGGGATGGTTAGCCCTGAAGAAATCCAAAACATAAGCATGATGTATGGCCCATTTTCATCTATCTATGCAGGCAATTCATTGGGAGGGGTAATTAATATTCAAACTCGCATGCCTGATAAATTTGAAAGTCATGCTAGCGCCCAAGTATTTCATCAAAATTTTAAACTTTACGGCACCGATCAAACTTCAATTGGAAATCATCAAACAGCTTCATTCGGAAATAAGATAAATGATTTAAGTTTTTGGTTTGGCGTTGATCGTTTAGATAATCGAGGGCAGCCTTTAGATTTTTCCGTCTTAAGTCGTTCTACTACTTCTACTAATGTTAGTTATACTTCAGTTACTGGGGCGTATGAAGACATTAGTGAAAAGAATGCAAATAGGGTGGTATTTGGTGCCACGAATATAACCGACTCAACTCAAACAAACATTAAATTCAAAGCTACTTATAATCTAGCAAATCAAACTAAACTAAACTATACGATTGGTATTTGGGACCTTGATAGTAAAACAGATGTGCAAAGCTATATAAAAGATTCAAACGGCAACCCAATTTATTATGGCAGTGTAAATTTTAATGATAAGGCATATACACCAGTTGCAGCAATGAACCCTGCAAAGGCAGAAGCGTTGCATATTATGCAAGCGCTTGATTTTAAATCTGATACAAAGGGCTTTTATGATTGGCAGCTTACGCTTTCAAATTACAACTATAGTAAAGATTTAAGTAATGGTGCAAATTTAACTTCCCAAGTTAATCCTTATGCGCAAAGAGTAGGTAAACTTACAGATCAAAATGGAACGGGCTGGACAATATTTGATGCAAGAGCAACACTAAGACCAAAAGATCATTCGATTGATATTGGCTATCATATCGATGGCTATCAGTTAAGAAGCACAATAAACTCAACAGCTGATTGGACGGTAAACCAAAAAGGAAGTTTACTCACAGCTTCAAATGGTAATACGCAAACACAAGCTATTTATATTCAAGATAAATGGCAGATTTCTCCGCTATGGTCTCTAACTTTAGGGGGTCGTGAAGAGTATTGGAAGGCTTACGAAGGGTCAAATTACAGTAGTGCAAGCACTCCAACTTTAACTAATTATTCAGAGAAATCGGATGCAAAATTTTCACCCAAAGTATCTTTGAATTACGAACCAATTCCAGCATGCGGATTTAGAGCTGCTTTTGGGAAAGCCTACAGATTTCCTACAGTAACTGAGCTTTATCAACAATTAACTACAAGTACTAATTTAGCTATTCAAAATAATCCCAATTTGAGACCAGAAGAAATATTTTCT
>Ga0255176_1000650_pt1 | contig 11780 bp, 12 predicted proteins | sample Atl_Atlam_RepA_8_2_FD_183622 | JGI IMG/M metagenome (GOLD analysis project Ga0255176, IMG submission 183622) | Freshwater microbial communities from Altamaha River, Georgia, United States - Atl_Atlam_RepA_8d | ecosystem: Environmental > Aquatic > Freshwater > River | place: USA: Georgia... | reverse complement strand
CACACAGGTCTTTGAAGATGAAAACACCAAATGAATTTGCAACTGAATATAAAATGATGTTAACAAGTTAAAACAATTTTGGAATCTATAACGTCTCTAGTCGATGGGATACGGTCACAAAGAATAAACGTCATTAGTTTTTTCTTCATGCTACGACCTCTGATTTTCCTGCTTGAACTCCGTTGGGATATTCTGCAGACGCGTGAATAATGCTTTCTTGAAGTGATAGACCTTGTTGCATCAAAGTTTCCAGATACTTATTATCAAAGGCATCACTGGTTGAAAGCCAATATTCGATAGGGCTTGGAAAAACACGAATAACTTGTTTTGCAAGGCCCTCGATCATAAACCCTTCTGAAAATTCACCTTTCTTTTGTTGCAACGAAAAGATCAGCGATAACTCTTCAGAGTTTAGCTTCAAAGTATTTTTCAAAACTTCGGAGTCTCCGCGTTGAAGCATGATAAACTTTGTTGCTGTATTATTTAGGATAGCTGGCCCAATAGGGCTTGTTACAATTTCTTCAACCCCTTGGGTAATGAACGTGATACCGCTTCGACTTTTACGAAGTGTACGCACGCAGTATTCCATGAAGGCTGCTGCCGATGGTGTTCTAAGAAGTGACCATGCCTCATCAATAAGGATTCGCTTCTGATGATCCTTATCCTTTTCGACTTGAGTCAGAATAAAATCATTCAGAATCAAGAGCATCACGCTTTGAAGGTCTGGATACGATGATAGACCTTTTAAATCAAATGCGCAGATCATCGCACTTGCATTTAATGATCCTTGTCCGTCCAAAAGTTTTCCGTAAGGACGATCACCAGTCCACGAATAAAGCATTTTTGAAATATCTCTCATGCTTTGTTCTTCAAAAGACGACAGATGCTTTGCTAGGTCTGATAATGTTGGGCACAGACCTTTTGCTCGAAATTTTGCATACAATTCGATAATGGCTCTTTCCAAAAGAACACGGTCAAGTTTAGCTAATCTTTCGTTATCATTTTCAACAACCATTGATTCCACGACAGCGAGGAGTGACTTTACTTTCTGGTCGCTTGGCTCAACGTGTGGATCATCCAAATGAAATGGATTTATGCAGTATTTATCATTAAGGTTAATATCTAAATACTGACCACCAAGAGCTTCTGTTAATTTTTTGTAACTACCGCCGATGTCGATAATAAAAACGCGCAGATCACGGTTAAGTTCTTGAAGCAGAATACAGTTGTTCAAAAATGATTTTCCTGCGCCCGAAGAGCCCGTTACCAACGCGTTGTAATTAGGAAGGTTCGGATCAAATGGGTTGTAGCCAACAAGACCATTTAAACGATTTCTAAAAATCACTGCGGGGTCAAAGTCTCCTTCGCGTGGGCCATACATAGGTAGAAAGTCTGCAAGATTATTCGTTTTCATTTTTCTTGCGCGTTCTAGATGTAATGGCGCTGCGACCAGATCATTTTTAAATATTTTCCAAGAACCAACGGTTTCCTCTAAGCCTTCGGCACCTTGTAACGCCCGAAAACGTGACAAGACTTCGCGTGTTTGGCGATTCAGCGCTTTAAGTCCTTCTGGCGTAGCTACTTCTTTAAGAACAATCGTAAGCTGGCTTGCGTAAATACGCTGACCAGAATTCAAGAGTTCACGAATAAGTTCTTCAGTAGCAGAAAGCTTAGTTTCGCTTTCCAAATCACTCGCACGATTTGAATTGTTTTGGGCCAGCGAGTGCGCCATCTTTCTTTTTTGTTGAAGCTTTGCCATTTCCGAAGCTTGAGATGGAATTTCAACACTTAAGCGCAAATCGTAATGAAAAGGCATCCGTAAGAAGTTAGCCAGTTGTCCTGCATAGGTCACTTCAGGCAGAGTCTTAAGGGTAATAACCTTGTGGTAGTACCGATCCAAAATAAATTGTTCATAGTCTAAAATCAAATCGCCAAAAACAAGCTGCTCGCGTGGTGACTGATTCGCCATCCACGGATTTTCCTTGAGTAATTCCTGATCTTGTTCCACATCTTGTGGAACCGTGATTTTTGGTAAAGGTTCTGTTTGTGACCTCTTTGGATTTAAATAGACGTAGATAAGCTTTTGCATCTCGGTGACATCAATGGGAGTTGATTCGATACCGAGAGCAGATAAGCTTGACGCTACGACGTCAGCATTTTGAAATATAACTTCAAGACTATCTGAAACTGACTTATGTGCATTTTCATCGAAATCTTGTTTTTTCTTAAATGGCGATAGTTTTTTTGATTCAATCATTGATGATCGAACAAAAAGATATAAGTGGGGTCTGTAAAGTTCTCCGTTAGCTTGTGCTGTTTCCAAAACTTGATAACGATTTTTTGCAATCGTTTTTACAAGCTCATGTGCCGCCGGTGATTCGCCAGCTTTGTGGCGATCAATGACATCTGAAAATTCAGAATCCACATGAAGATAAAATTGCAATGTAATGCCTTCTGAAACTGAATTTAAAGCTGAACGTAATCCAAGCGTGAACTGATTGATACTGTCAGTATCAAAGCACTCGGTATCTGTTAGTGCGACTTTTAGTCCAGTCACCAAAGAGCCATCCGACAACACAACGTGGGCCTTAGGATTTTCAAAAAACTCCCAGTACGGCATTTGTTCTGCTAATGAAGAATTTTGATTACGGTTTTTCATTTACAAAATCCTTTCGGTGAAATCGTTTGTATTTGATATCGCGAAGACCGGCAAAGCGTGTTGTGGGGCTGGCCCAGAATTCGCCTAAGTGCTGCAAATAACCATCAGGCTTTCCTTTTTTTGCAAAAAATAAGAAAGCAGCTAATCCCAAGGTTGTTCCCCAAACCAGTGGATAGCGAAAACTTGTGCTTCCAAAAATTAAGTTCGTGACTGCAAGATTCGCAAAGATCACCAATAGATCAGGAAGCTCGTATCCGAAAAGCTTACTTTTCATTTCTAAGGCTCTTGGGACTTTAGTTATTAAAGGCTCATTTTGATCGCTCATCGGATTACCTCACTGTTTGCGAAATGAAATCCACAATGGCTTGAGCGCCAAAGCCAAATGCACAACCCAAGATCGCATAGACGATGTGCTGCTTGGCATTTGGGTTTCCGGTGAAAAATGAAATCGCAGCGATACAGATACCGATGACAGACAGTAGCGGTAAAATGACTCCTGTTAATTTCATCTTCACGTTCATTAGTGACGACTCAAGGCTTGCATGAGCCAATTCTGGCATCAGCAACATTGTGATCGCGGCTACTCCTAAAAAAGATAAAGCAATTCCGTTGTTCTTAAGCATGAACAATTCTCCTTCGTAAAAAATGTTTGTATTAGCTGAATCGGTTAAACTGTGGCTAGGTCAGCTGTTGCGTGTTTATCGACGTAACTTTCTGGATAGATGCTCATTAGAACTGGTTTATTCAATAGATCGAAATAGATTTCTATAGCGCCTTTTTGAGTATCAAGTCTGCCATTGCCGATAATTCTCCAACGGAATTTGTTTTGAGCGTTCGGATTACGACTTGGTTCGCGACTCATTAGCAAGTAACGAAGTGGATCAGCTTTTGTCTGAACCATGTAGAAACGCTCAGAGAACATCCAAAGCCTTACAGTGTATGTACCTTCTCCATTGCGTAGATAGGCGACGCCGACAGTTTTAGGCTTATGATTCTGATTGTTTGCTGCAAGACTGATTTGAAAGCGATAAAATTCGTTTGATTTGTTGTTGATTGTTTCCATGATTTTCTCCATTGAAAGTTTTGTTAATGTCATTGTGTTTTTGTCTTTTGAACCACTCTTCAGAAGTGACCCATTCTGTTTTTGTTCCATCTTGAACCTGATATAATTTTGTTGTTGTTAGCTGTTCGGCAATTAGGCGTGTAAAAGACTTGATCCTAAACCTTAGCTTGCACATTGTTCGTCATTCCAAAGCGGATCGTCGTCCATACACCAACCGCATTCCTTGCAGTAGGGATCGTGTGAATCAAACTTGGTCATAACTTCACAGTGCGGGCATTGGTGAAAGCCTCCGATGCCGATAATTCTATTTTTCTTTTCTTCGAGAAGATATTTTTCATCGTCGTCAAGTTCGTGCATTTCCATGGCGTACATTTTTGTTTCTCCTTCCTGAGACTCTTGCGTCTCGAAAGGTAATAGAAAGCAAAGTTGTGCCAAAGATTCGATTCTTGGTCGAAAAATGCTAAGTGATGAATTTCAGATGTGTTTTAGGGAGTGAGTGGAGTCTCATGTATGAGACTGAGTATCAGGAGTATCAAGCGTAGTCTCATGTTGTTACGCGCTACTGAGACTGAAGTCTTAAAGAATACTCAGTCGAAATGACAACAATTGCGATTTTAGATAAAATTTTATCGGAGGAATCTGAAAATGAAATATGAGCGAATTAAGTACGAGGACCTGAATGATAAGCAGAAAGAAAAATACAATTATCAAAAAATTTCTGCCGTTTTAGCTGACTACGGATTTATTACTATTCCTTTATCAGACGACTGGAATGGTGCTGACTTTTTGGCTGTTCATAAAGATGGCGATACCTTAAAAATTCAGCTCAAAGGTCGAATGTCCTTTGCTAAAAAGTATTTGTCTAAAGATTTGCATATTTGTTTTCGCGATGCTGATACATGGTATCTTTATCCGCATGATGATTTGCTTGAGATGGTAAATATCAAAACCTCATTGGATTGGGAACAAAAAGGGTTATATACCTTCCCAAGCTTGTCTAAAGCGAATCGTGAAATTTTAAAAAAATGGATTATTTCTTCTTAGACTCTGTATAGCTGCGCTCATACGCATTTTTATCACAACCCAAATCCACATATGCTTTAAAAGAGTTATTCCATCGGTTTTCTAAATACAATAGAAGCTCAGTGCAAAGGGTACTTAACTCGGGAATGAATTCAGTCACATGAGTGATGTATTTAGCTAGTTTATGCTTTGTTTCGAAGTGTTCATCTTCATAAAGACAAGAGTTTCGCAAGTCGATAATGCTTCCGTCCTTTATGTCTAATATTTCTTTAATTTTTGCGATATGAGTTTCTAGTGGAGCGAGCTTTTCTTTATGGTTAAATGGCAATTTTTCTAAATCGTCAAATCGAGCGATTAAAACACGAAGTTGCTCAAATGCAGTCAGGTGTAAAAATAGGACTCTTTCACTTGTGCCACCGTTTGCCTCAAGAATTTTGGCATCATTGAGTAATAAGTCGATATTGCGCACGAGACGTAAGAGATGGCTGGATTTGGGGTTTAGTTTGCCTAGCTGTTCCATTGAAACTTTGTGCGCTAACTCGATCATTGCTGAGCGTTCTGTTTTCATATAGAAATATCCTCCGCTCGTGTGACCTTTCTACGATCAGCCACCAGTCCTAGCTCTTTCGCTCTTCTGAAAAAGGTAGCTCGGGACATATTCAATAGCTTTGCAGCTTCTGTTCTATCGCCCGAAGCGTCTGTAATAGCTTTCTGAAAGCGTTTACGTTCCTGTGAGATAGCGGAGTGACCATGCTTACCTAAAAGCGTTACGGCCTGTTTAGGAGTAAATAATCGCGAAAGATCAGGAATAGCCTGGCAAACATCTTTTTCGCGAATGATTTTGTTTTCACAGCGAATAACCATAATGTCGATAACAGCCTCAAGCTGACGAACGTTACCCGGCCAATGATATGTAAATAGCAACTGAATAGCCTGAGGGGTAATGGTTACTTGATTTTTATATTTCGATGTCAGGAAGAACGTCACAAGGTCAGGGATGTCATCCATTCTGTCACGTAAGGCAGGAATGTTTATCGTAAACTTTGCAATACGATAAAATAAGTCTTCGCGGAATCGCTTGTTAGTGATGGCGTTTTCAAGATTTACATTTGTAGCGGAAATACTTTTAAAGCTTACGGCTTTTTCATCACTTGACCCTACACGCTGAACTTTTCGTTCTTGTAGGACGCGAAGAAGCTTTGCTTGTTGATGTAAAGGCATATCACCAATTTCGTCCAAGAAAACAAATCCACCCTGTGCAGTCTCAAAAGCTCCCATACGATCTCGGTCAGCACCCGTAAATGCACCCTTAACATGACCGAATAGTTCTGATTCTGCCAGTCCATCGTTAATTGATGCACAATTCACTGGATAAAATCTTTTAGATGGATCTGCAAGCTCTGCAATAGATTTCGCTACAGCCTCTTTACCAGTTCCGCTTTCTCCGAGGATAAGAATATCTTTAACGCCAACTTTTGCAGCCTGAAGAATATCGGATTTCAATTTGATTGTTAGTGGGGAAGTGCCTACAAGCAAAGTATTTGTCTTTGTTGTCAGTAAAATTGAATCTCGTCGCAATTGTTTGCGCTTAATAGCTGTGGTAACGGATTCACGAATTTCATTAACACTAGCAGGTTTCGGAATAAAATGTGTAATCCCCGCGTTTACAATTTCTATAAGTCGTTTCGGATCAGTTTCACCACTAATAACGATGACATCAACTTCAGAATCTTTTGATGAAATTCTACGAAAAACATCCAATCCAGTACGTCGATCTCCGACAAAGTTTAAATCCAGCAGGACGACATCGTAGAAATTGTTCTCAATCGCAATCAACCCTTGGTCGATGTTAGCATATGTCTGTACATCATATCCATGATCTTCAAAGATCAGAGGAATTTGCTCAAGCCAAGTGGCATCGTCATCAAGCGCTAATATCTTGGGAGTTCTATCTAAAATCATAGAGTTGTCTCCTTGCGTGGGATTTTCACTTCAAACTTAGCGCCTTTTAAATCATGTGAGTGGGCCGCAATAAGATGTCCACCGTGAGCATCTACAATTTTACGAGACACTAGCAAGCCCAGACCGGAACCATGAGCCTTGGTGCTCTTGAGGAGTCTGAATACAGAGTCAGGATTTTTAGGAAGACCGATGCCGGAATCTTCAATCGTGATACCTATGAAATCTTTGTCGTTCAGATTAAATGCAAGTCGAACTGATTTATCCGCCGAATTTTTAGCGTCAACTGCCTCAAACGCATTTTTAAGAAGATTTGTAAATACTCTTTCTAGCTGAACCGAATCATGAGCCAGCATGAATAAATCAGGAAGCCTCTCAGTTCTGAAGGAAATATTCTGAGCGACAAGAAGTGTTTTGCTCGTTTCAATTGATCTATTTATGGTTTCAATCAGATTTGATGTCTGAGGGCTTACTGAAACCTCCCGACTGCCATCAAGGGTAGTATCAATAATTGAAAGTAGTGAAGGAAGTTTGGTCTTACTGACCTTTAGTAAATTTTGAAGCCGAGCTTCGCTTGGAGATTCGTTGGCAAGATCGGCAGCAACTTGCAATGATTGCAAAATAGTTTTGATATCGTGAATCACTCCACGAGCCATTTGACTATAAACAGCTTGTTCACGTTGTTGGAAAGATGAGTTTAGTTTTTGAGATATTTCTTGAAGCTCCAAAGGCCAATGTTCACAGGCGATTTTATCGCCAGTAGATATTTCAACTAATGATTCGATTGGTTTAATGAGATGTTTATTAAAGTGTTTTGTTTGGAAGAATAGTCCAGAACCAACAATAAGTCCGATAAGGCCACAGCATATAAGTAAATTCACGATATTAAAATGATTCCAGATACTAGATTTCGGCACCGATGCAAGAACAGCATATTTGGTTTCTAAAAAAGGCATTTTGACTTCTGAATATAAGAAGTCGCTGCCGCGTTTGATACTTTGAATATCATCGAATGATCCAAAGTGAAGCTCTGAAAGATTAAACTCCTTTTGAAGTTGTAGAGCTACAGCATCCGGTGATCCGCGTGGACCAATTAACAATTCACCAGAAATTCGTCTAGCAGCAGTTTGAGTTTTTTCGTTTAGTTCTTTTTGCGAGATGTGCGAGCTTTGATTGTAGCTGTAGTAACCAAAAATAGAGAATAGCAATAGACTGGCAACAACAGCCATCAATCCTGAGATCAGCCAAGATGATAAGACAAATTGTTGTAGTCGCTTTGCTTTAATCATTATCTACCTTACTGTTTTATCAAAAATCACTTCGCCATCAGATAGACGAAATACACTTACGCCCCAAGGGTTTACAAAATGGCTGCGTCCGTGCTGTCGAAATGCCTGGGTGAACTCTGTTTTATCTTTTGGTTTGTTTTCACAAAGTAAGTTTACTGTGGACTCGATGACCTTAAGCAATGCTTGCGCAGAACCACTTGCGGGAAAGGCTGAAGCAGCAGATGGGTTTTTCAAAATCTCTTTACCTAGGTCAAAATATGCAAGTCCCTTGTCTGCTGGTGGGAATCCTTTAACTGTCATACCATTTGCACCTTCTAGTTGCGGTGAATGGTGAACAAAGCCGTACTTACTATCACCCCATCCATCGCCGCCAACAAAAAATGTTTTCGGGCTCCACGGAGCGATTTTGCCAATTAGGTAGGATGAAACTTTTGAATAGTTTGGCAGTAGTACGACATCAGGCTTATTTTTCTTAATAAAGACTTTCAAAACAGAAATATCTGGCTGCTCACCAGTGATTTTAGTTTCAGACAATTTTTTAAACTTTAATTTAGCAGCAGTTTTATCAAAGCTTTCCGCAAAATCGACACAGGTCACGCAATCTTCGCTAACCACAGACAGATACGTTATTTTTTTATTTTTAAAGATCGCTTTTACCTCACTGGAAAGGACTTCCGCCATAGCAGCATTTGATTGTGCCAGCGTTAAATGAAGCGCATCCAAATCATAAACTTCTTTTGCAGAAGCCATTACGCTTACGGTAGGAGTAATGTCGGCACCCTTAACTGTAAGCAGATAGTGATTGCTACGTCTTGGCCCAACAATCAGCCATGCGCCACCTGATTGCGCAGCTTTTGCTTTTTCTAATGCTTGCAGGGTATCGCTTGCATCGTAGAATGTTTTTTCATCACTAATTTCATAACCACAATCGGCAAGTTTCTTTTTAGTAAGGTCTTTAGCAGTTTGAATGGCGTATTCATATTCTTTTTGAAAACGCTCAGAGGATGTTGTGTCTTTCGGAGCAAGAGCTTCCATGAAAGTAATTTTAACAGACGTGATGGCCAAGGCTGGGAAGCCAAAGATCAGAAGACTAAAAAGAGTATAAATTTTAATTAAACGATTCTTTTCCATTTTAAAATCGCCTTCCCAAAAGATTCCTTTGGTGACTCTAAAGTTAAAACGTCTTCGTTAAGTTCTGCATATCGAATCATTTCTTTCCCGATGCGTGCAGGGCTTGAAGCTTGTGTAACCTGATGCTTTATGATGTTGCCTTCAACAGAGTAGGAGCCTGAATAGAACAAAATCGAATCAAAAATATTCTGAGTGTCGTTATCGGATTTCTTTTCAACATTCTTGTTAATACTGACGCTCATGTGGCCAGAGTTTGTATAAAGCAAAAGTCCTTGAGTTCCGTTTCCCCATGAACGGCGATTTCCTTGTAGATCTTCAATTTCAAAGCTTTGTAGTTCCCATGTCCCGGTAATGTTTTTCATAAGCTCCTCGTGCCCTTTAATCGGGCATTCGCTTGAATACTAACGAGACTTAAGTATTGTCAACTGTATGATTTTACGCTGATTTATCAAAAAGTTAATGAGACTTGAGTCTCACGGGCCTAACTATGGAATTTATAAGTGCTTTATTCGAATATTACTTGTGTTTTAGTGGAGTAAATAGAGTTTAATTGACTCGCTGCTTTCCGATTTTGCAGGGCCTTCGTATAGATGCGCCACAATTCATGGGATGAAAATCTGCGGTATCAACAAGGCACTTTTTCGATTTTTTGTATTTCTTTAACAGGACTAGACAAGCTAGACGAGGCAATTTTTTCCCCGCGACAGACCTACAGAATTACTCAGTATAAAGTGAACTTTGTTATCAGCAGTTTTTACAATTGCTATCATTTTACTAGTAAGTAAAAGAACTGCGAGGAACTTATGTCGGCATCAAGGAAGAAGCCAACTAGTGAATGGAGACTTGGAACTGTTCACTGGTTCGATGAAAAATCTGGCGAAGGAATGATTAAGTCTGAAGACGGACAAAATATTTACGTTCATTATTCTGCAATAGATTCAAAAGACCAATTTAAATCGTTGAAGGACAAATCTAAAGTTAAGTATCAGCTGGTTGATGACGTCACCTTCTCTCAAATTTCAAAAGTTAAGGAAATTTGATTCTAATGGCTCAGTCAGTAAAAAAGATTCAGAAAAATGAACAAGATGACAAAATTCAACTAGAGTTGATTGCCTCTAATAATCACAATCCGTTTTGGCAGAGTTCTCTATTTAATGAGGTATATTTACTGAATGATGTGCCTGTTAAATACAAAGAATTATGGGAAACTGATGAGGCGGGTCCATTTTTTGAATTTTGCAATCAATTTCGAAATCTTTGCGAAGAGTTGAAAGATACTGATTTTGAATCCTGGAGTGAGCGAAACACTATTAATAGATTCATTAAACCAGTACTCAAAATGCTTGGTTACACTGGTACAGCAACTCAAGAGCCATGGGCTGAAGATGAGCCATTCACGATTAAAGAAGATGGCGAAAGTAAGACATATAAGCCTGACTTAATTATTGTTAACGATCCTAAAGAATTAAAATATATTGAGCGAAAAAAAGGTGAAGAAAAAGTCGATGAGGCAAGAAGCTCTGTAATCTTAGCTATCGAAGCAAAGTATTGGGGACGAATTGACGATTTACGCGTGAATAGTCAGGAAGATATAAATAGATCAGACAAAAAGACTCAGGCAGATTCTGCAAGATCGTTAGGCTTTGATGAACAGTGCCTAAAATATATGGATATCCTTTCTCAACACTATGGGATTCTAACTGATGGTAAAACATGGAGACTTTTCAGTAGAGAGCTTTCGAATGATACATATAAGAGAAATTTTCAATTCAATTTAGGTCATCTACTTAAACACGTTAATGCTAGCGAGCTAGATAAGTCCAATCGTGACTATGAAATTTTTATTGAAAATGCAAAATACTTTTTTCATCTTTTTTCTAAATCCTCTGTATGTTCAGTAAATGGTGAACAGAGATTCGTTGACGAGCTACTAGAATACAGTAAAAAGTATGTTACCAGAATTGAAGAAGACCTAAGAGAAAGATTTGTAAAAGCAATGGCTTTTGCATGCAACGGCTACTTGCGGGCATCAAATCAAAATAAGACTACTGTTGATCTCCCTACAATTAGAAATGTAGCAGAGAGTCATTTGTTCAATATTCTTTTTATAAGACATTGCGAATCAAGAAATATTTTACCTTTAAAGCAATCTCCAGAATACCGCAAAATATCACTATCAAATACGATTGGAAAACTAGAGCACTTTAATCCGGAAAAAGAGGAAGATAATCTAAATATTCCAACTTTGAAAAGAATGTTCTCGAAAGATTTTTCGTATAGCCCGGACGGAACTGAACTCTATGATCGTCTGTTGAAACTTACAAAAATTGTACAAGACGGTACTAAGTTTTCCAGCGAGGGATTTGAAATTAAGGGGTTTAAGGAAAGCATTTTCTCAAAAGAGGAGTGGGCATTTGTAAGCCGTCATAAGCTTTCAAACTCCGAAATGGTGAATATTTTATTTGAACTTGGATACTGCGAATCAGATATCTCTGGAAGAAAATTTCAGCAAATTCCGTATAACTTCTTTGCGCCAAGACAATTAGGTTCAATCTATGAAAGTTTTCTAGAGTTTAAAATTGATCAAGCAAAAGAAGACATGGCCTTCATTAAAAAGCAATGGTCGGCCGCTAATTTGAAAAGCGATAAGATAAAG